>MDTE01191407.1_pt1 | contig 12236 bp, 8 predicted proteins | sample 811231 | NCBI WGS metagenome assembly MDTE01 (sample SAMN05326651, study PRJNA326480) | marine metagenome | isolation source: seawater | place: Indian Ocean: Red Sea | collected 2010
CGACCTGGGTACCAATTGCAGCGGGCAGCATACCAGTTGCGACTGCCGCTGCCGAGCCCGATGACGACCCTCCCGGCGTACGCGCTATATCGAACGGATTATTCGTCGGGCCTGGATGCGAGCCGCCCAATTCCGCCGTAGCAGTCTTACACAGAATGACCGCGCCCGCCTGGCGAAGCGCCAAGACGGCCGCGTTGTCGCGTTTCGGGAAATGTCCCTCATATGCGGAACATCCCATTTGGGTCGGCATGTCCTTGGTCTCGAGCAGGTCTTTAATGCCGATGGGTATACCGTCGATCGGAGATAGCGGCTTTCCAACTTTCCAGCGTTGGCCGCTTGCATCGGCAGCCACGCGCGCGCCTTCTTCATTAACCGCCGGCAGCGCCTTCACAATTGGTTCCATAGCAGCGATCGTTTCGATACAACGTTCCAGATAATGGCGCGGCGTGTCGGAACCGTCGCAAAACGAAGCAGTTGCATCGTGGAAAGTAAGGCCTTCGAAAGTACGCGGGTCGTATAAAGTCGGCGTGACAGCATCCACTTCTCGTTTCCTCCTGCAATAATTCAACGAATAGCGATTCTATTTCAAATTGGTGTGGTTTGAAGCTAACTTAAATCGTCCGGCTTACGGACGCTTCAAACATCCTCCCAATATTCAACCATTTGTTGCCGGAGGCACCTATCCGGAAAAGGCTCGTGGTCGGCCGCAAGATTCTCCGCCATATGCAGGGGATTGGATGTCGCGGGAATAACGCAGGTGACCGATGGATGCGACAGGACGAACTTGAGAAAAAATTGACACCAGTTCACGCATCCGGCCTCAATCGCTCAACCCGGCAAGTCTTCACCTATCAATGATTCGAACAAGCCGCCGCCTTCGAAAGGACGATTGACGATGACCGCGACGCCCCGCTCGGCCGCAAGCGGAAGCAGCCTGTCTTCTGCTGCACACCCCCCGATGGAGTATGCCATCTGTAAAAAATCAATTTCTTCGCTCTCCATGACCGACAATAACTGATCGATAGCACCGGTCGCGTATTGGGTAATACCGATGTACCGAATAACTCTGGCCGCCTTCCACGACCGAAGCGTCTTGAGATGAGCTTGCCAGTCGACGACCTGACCGATGAGAGTATCACCATAGCTGGAAGTCTACTGATCGAACGCGCTCATCGGTAACTTATCCGCCATACAGCGCTTCGAGGCGGTCACCGTAATGAGTGCGAATTACATGCCTGCGTATCTTCATGCTGGGCGTCAGCATTTCGTTATCGATGCTGAAAGGCTCAGCCGTAAGCATGAAGCGGCGGACACGCTCAATATTGTTCAGGCCGGCATTCACGCGATCAAGCGCTTCACGGATAGCCGCGACAAAATCCTCGTTCTCAATAAGCGTCACAAGATTATTCTCCGCACCCCGTAACTTCGCCCAATCCGCAGCGAATTCGGCGTCCGGCACGATGACCGCCACCAAATGCGGGCGCCTGTCGCCGTGCACCATCGCCTGGGCAATTTCGGGCTCGACAGTCAGAAACCCCTCAACACGTTGCGGAGATACATTGTCACCGCCGGAATTGACGATGATGTCTTTCTTGCGGTCGGTGATCTGGATGTAACCATCTTCGTCGATTTCGCCAATATCGCCCGTATGCAGCCAACCGTTCTTGATCGCCTCTGCCGTTGCTGTCGGATTATTCCAATATCCCTGCATCACCAACTCGCCGCGCACGAGAATCTCTCCATCGTCGGCAATGCGCACTTCGACATCCTTCATCGGCGGACCGACCGTATGAAGTTTATTCGGATGCGGCGGATTGCAACTGATCACGGGGGCCGACTCTGTCATTCCATAACCTTGTAGGATTGTCAGACCAAGGCCAGAAAAAAACATCCCAATATCATAGTTAAGGGGTGCCCCGCCGGATACGAACGCCTTGAGACGACCGCCGAACCGCTCCTGGACTTTCGAACGAACGAGTTTGTCCATCAATACATCGAGCACCGAATCGTACAAACCCAGGGAGCCTGATTGTTCGTATCTGCGTCGGCCTAGGTCGATTGTTTTCATGAACATGGTTTTCTTTAGACCACCCGCCTGCTCGACACCACGCAGGATACGGCCGTGCATCGCTTCGTAAAGTCGGGGGACGGCGGTCAATATCGTTGGCCTTACCTCGGCAATGTTGCCGGTTAATTTATCGACACCCTCGGAATAATAAATTTGCGCACCGATAGAAATGGGCAGGAATTGACCGGCCGTGTGTTCGTAAGAATGGGAGAGTGGCAAGAAGGATAGGAATATCTCCTTGCCTTCCTCAAAACCCGGGAGCTTTGTCAGGAAATCATGAGCGCCCATGCAATTGCACAATATCGCGCCATGGCTGAGCATTACGCCTTTTGGTTTGCCTGACGTCCCCGACGTATAAATCAAACAACTCGTCGCATCCCTTCGTATATCAGCCGCCGCTGGCAAGCTAGGCGCATCTGTAGAGCTGCCGAGTTCAACCACCGACCCCCACGTCAAGGTTTGAAAAGGTTGACCAGTAGACTCCAGTTCCTCCATCGCAATAACGAAATTGAAATCAGGAGATTGAGCCGCCGCTGTACAGAGATTTTCTGCCAACGCCTTGGACGAAACAAACGCTCCTTTGGCACCACTATCAGAAAGCACGTGGAGATGATCTTCGGCCGTGTTTGTCGTATACGTCGGAACTGAAATGGCGCCGGCCGCCATGATCGCAATATCTGCCAAAAGCCATTCCGGTCGGTTTTCAGACACCAACCCGACCCGATCTCCAGGTGCGACCCCAAGGGTTGCTATACCTCTTGCCAGCTTTTCCACGGTGGTTGATGCTTCTCGCCAGCTAGTACAGTGCCATTCTTCCTCAAATTTCGCCCATAAAAATGGCTCATCTCCATAATGCTTTGCCCGATCGTGGAACATTTGCACGAGATTGGGTATCGATTCATAGTCCATGTCTTGCGATCCGCTCACTTTATACCCCTATACGTAAAGTCATCCCTTATATCGTTATAGCCGGGCGAGTAAAACCGCCGCGAAGTTATCTTGTGACTGTGGGGCCGTCACATTATATCGCGAGTGTATCACGGAGGATAACGCATGAATGATATTGTAGCGCTCGGTACGCTTCCGACATGGGATTTGAGCGACTTGTACCCGTCTAAGGATTCCGACGAATTGGAAATCGACCTCAATGCAGCTGCTGAGGAGGCCAAGATCTTCGCTTCGGATTACAAAGGCAAAGTCGATTCGCTCGACGGTGCTGCAATCGGTGCTGCAATCACGGAATACGAACGACATCAGGAACGGCTGGCTCGTGTTATGAGCTTTGCCCACCTCGTTTATGCTGGAAACATCACTGATCCCGAAGCGGGCCGCTTCTTCCAAACCATGCAGGAAAAGGTAAATGATATCGCCACAGTTCTTCTATTCTTCGAACTCGAACTCCGCAGGATTGAAGAGGATGACTTAGATGCCAAACTAAAAGCATCGAAATGCTTGGCGAGATTTAATCCTTGGTTGCGGGATATACGAGCGTTCCGCCCACATCAACTGTCAGACGAAGCAGAGAAACTGCTGCTCGAAAAATCTGTGGCGGGACGCTCCGCCTGGGTTCGGCTGTTTGACGAGAGCATTGCGGAGTTACGCTTCCCCTTCCATGGCAAAAATTTGACCGAAACGGAAATCCTTGATCGTCTTAGCGATCCAGATGGCGAGGTTCGCCGTGAAGCCGCGCAGACATTTGGTGCCGTCCTGGGAGACCACATCCGCCCCTTTGCGTTGATCACCAATACGCTCGCCAAGGACAAGCAAATTGAGGATCGTTGGCGAAACTTCGAACGCCCAATATCTTCCAGAAACCTTTCCAATTTCGTGGAGGACGACGTCGTCGACGCATTGCTGACGGCAGTGCAGGCGGCATATCCGCGAATTTCTCATCGTTACTACGGCATCAAAGCCAAGTGGTTTGGAGTGAATAAACTCGACTATTGGGACCGCAATGCGCCGCCACCCGATAAGGACGAACGGATCGTCTCATGGGACACGGCGCGCAATACAGTACTCTCAGCTTATGGCGCCTTCTCGGACGAATTGGCGGCGATTGGCAAGCGCTTCTTCGAGAACGCCTGGATCGACGCGCCTGTACGACCGGGAAAGGCATCCGGCGCGTTTGCCCACCCGACAGTACCCTCAGCACATCCTTATCTGCTCCTTAATTACCAAGGCAAGACGCGTGATGTGATGACCCTGGCACACGAATTGGGGCACGGCGTACACCAGGTACTCTCAGCGCAGCAGGGGCATTTGATGGCGGATACACCGCTGACGTTAGCCGAAACCGCGAGCGTCTTCGGTGAGATGCTGACTTTTCAGGCCATGCTGCGGGAAACTGATGACCGGGTCGCGAGACGCGCAATGCTCGCCGGCAAGGTCGAAGACATGATTAATACCGTTGTGCGCCAGGCTGCATTTTGCCTATTCGAACGAGACGTGCACAACGCACGCCGAAATAGCGAACTGACGGCGGATGACCTCGGCGATATTTGGATGAAAGTGCAGACAGAAAGTCTAGGGCCGGTCTTCCGTTTTCACGACGAATATCGCCACTATTGGGCGTATATTCCACATTTTATTCACTCGCCCTTCTACGTGTACGCATATGCATTCGGCGACTGTCTAGTGAACGCGCTTTATTCGGTTTATCGTAAAGCGGAAGCTGGGTTTGCCGACAAATACCTGGAAATGCTGCGGGCGGGCGGTACGCTGCGCCATAAAGAGTTGCTGGCCCCCTTCGGCCTTGACACTGCCGACCCGACGTTTTGGGACGCAGGGCTCAACATCGTTGAGGGTCTTATAGACGAACTTGAAGCAACGATGTAGCGAGGCGACAAAACGGGAATGAAGGACGGCAGGGCTAACAGACGACAAAACGTCATCGTCATCGGCGCGGGCATTGCTGGCGTTTCGACAGGGCTCTACCTGCAGCAAGACGGCCATCGTGTAACGCTGCTGGACCCGGCCCCGCCGGGCTCTATGACGTCCTTTGGCAATGCGGGGTTAATAGCCACCTATGCGACTATCCCGACCGCAACACCTGATATCTTCAAGCGCATTCCGAAGATGCTCCTCGATCCATCTGGCCCTTTAAGCCTGCGTTGGTCCTACCTTCCGCGTCTATCTCCCTGGCTCATTTCGCTAGTTCGTAACAGCACCCCCGAGCAAATCCGTAACAACGCGCTCGTGAAATCGATCTTGCTGAACCGTGCATGGGATGACTACAAACCGCTAATCGCCTCGGCTAGTGCAGAAGATTTGTTCTATGCTGGCGGCATGATGCGGGTCTTTCGCACCGATGCGGCGTTCGAAGCTATGAAAGCGCGAGAGATGGACCTCATGGATCTGACCGAACGACGATACGAACTGCTAAGCACAGACGAAATCCGCCAAATGGAGCCCGGTTTGGAGCCAATATTTCGCCACGCCATTTTTTCGACCGACACGCGCAATATACGAAACCCCGGACGCCTAACCGAGCTATTTGCCGCCGATTTCAAGGTAAGGGGTGGAACTATCTCCCAGGAGAAGGTCACTTCGCTCGACGGCACCGCAGAGGGAAGTTGGCGGGTCGGAACCGACCGACAGGAACGGACTGTCGATGTTGTTGTCGTCGCCGCCGGCGCATGGTCAACCCAAATAGCCCGAATGGTGGGCATTCGCCTTCTGCTGGATACCGAACGCGGTTATCACATCATGTTACCTCCGCCCGAAATCGGATTAAACCGAGCGGTTCATTTCGGTGAGGAAGCCTTCATTGTTTGCCCCATGGAACGAGGATACCGTCTCTCAACGGGCATTGAACTCGCAGGCGTCGATGCACCACCTAATTACCGCCGCATACGCCGCGCCATCGGTCAGGCAGCAAATTTTATAAAAGGGTTCGATGCAACAGAGAAATCGATTTGGATGGGCCGACGACCTTCGACACCCGACACCGTGCCGATCTTGGGTGCGGTGCCGGGCCGCGACGGACTATATTTTGCTACGGGCGGCGCCCATATAGGAATGACGCTAGGCGCGACCTTTGGCCGCATCATTTCCGATCTCGTCGCGGGAAGAGATCCAGGGACCGATCTCACACCATACAGCCCAGATCGATGGTAAGACTAAGGAGAAGACGATGAACGATCCTCAAAATAAAACGCCATTGGACATCGTCGTCGTGGGCGCCGGCATTGTTGGCGTTGCTTCAGCACTTTACATACAGCGCGACGGACACCGAGTTACACTGCTTGACCCGCGCGGCATCGGCGAGGGAGCGTCATTTGGAAACGCCGGCACGATCGCAACAACTTCTTGCGTACCCACAGCGCGCCCGGACATGCTGATGCGAATTCCAAAAATGCTGATGGATCCCACCGGACCGCTTAGCATTCGCTGGTCCTACATACCGCGTCTGGCGCCGTGGCTTTTTGACCTAATCCGCAATAGTAAGCCAGAGAGCATTTTGGCAAGTGCACAGGCAAAGACGGCTCTACTGAACCGGGCTTTTGAAGCCTATAACGAGCTAATCGCCGAAAGCCGAACAGAAGATTTGATTGTCCGAAACGGCGTCTTACAAGTTTTCAAGACCGACGAAGGTTTTAAAAACATGCAACGCGAGCGAGAACTGATGCAGGCATGCGGTCACAAATTAGAAATCTTGGCGGGTCAGGAAATCCGTCAAATGGAGCCCGCATTCGGTCTGAGTTTCAAGCATGCCGTTTATCTCGAGAACCATGCAACAATCCGACATCCGGGCGACTTAACGAAACGGTTTGCCCAACTTTTCGAAACAAAAGGCGGTGTTTTTCTTCAAAAAGCTGTGAGCGCAATGACGCGTGAAGGGTCGAAGTGGCGAATGGAAACGAATTTGGGAACGCATATAGCGGACCGAGTCGTCGTTGCAGCTGGTGCATGGTCGCTTGAGATCGCGAAGATGCTCGGCGTCCATATGTTGCTCGACACTGAACGCGGCTACCACATTATGTTACCACAGCCGGAACCAGAATTGCGCCGGCCAGTTATGCTTGGCGAGCATTCCGTTTTTCTAATTCCTATGGCCCATGGAATGCGAGTATCGAGCGGTGTCGAGTTTGGGGGCCTTCAACTCCCGCCGGATTTCCGGCGAATTCGCGCCATGGTACCCTTGGCAAAGGGCGTGCTGCCACATCTAGACAAACAGGAAATGTCCACCTGGATGGGCTTCCGCCCATCGACACCCGATACCCGGCCGATCCTCGGTGAATTGGCGGGATCAGATGGTGTCTTTTTTGCGACCGGCGGCTCGCATATCGGTATGACACTAGGACCTATCATGGGAAAAATCACTGCGGATCTTATTGCCGGTCGCGATCCAGGACTCGACATGGAGCCGTATAATCCAAATCGTTGGTAACAAGCGATAAGCCAAATTGATGACGAACCCGGACGACAATACTCTCAGGAGGCGTACTCGCCGCTACGCGCGGGTCGGAAGTGCAGTAGGCGGCCTCGCTGCACGGTTCGTCGGGTCACGCTATCTCGGGCTCAACCTCGACAAAGATAAGCATGCTGGAGAATTGACAGCAGCCCTAGGTGGACTCAAGGGTCCACTGATGAAGGTAGCCCAGTTGATGGCCACTATCCCGGATGCATTACCGGATGAATACGTCCGAGAACTGAAACAATTGCAAGCAGACGCGCCAGCGATGGGTTGGCCTTTCGTTCGCCGCCGCATGGCGGCCGAGTTGGGACCGGATTGGCGGAGCAGATTCGAAACTTTTGAGAGGGAGGCCGCGCATGCAGCTTCGCTCGGTCAGGTTCACAAGGCTACTGGGACCGATGGAACACTTTACGCCTGCAAGTTGCAATACCCCGATATGACGGCTGCAGTCGAGGCCGATTTGAACCAACTCAAACTAGTTTTTGGTATCTACGCTCGCACTGACAAGGCGATAGACACGAGCAATATACACACGGAAATTTCAAGCCGTTTGCGAGAAGAACTCGATTACAATCGCGAGGGGAGGCATATGGCGCTTTATCGCGATATGCTGGAATTTGAAGAAAACGTCCACGTCCCCAAGCGCGTCGACGAACTCTCGACCGATCGACTGCTCACGATGAGTTGGCTCGACGGTGAGCCATTGATGAATTTTGCAGATGAACCGTTGGAAACACGCAACCTGGTTGCCTACAATATGTTCCGCGCATGGTATTTGCCATTTTACGAGTACGCAGTGATCCACGGCGATCCTCATCTCGGTAATTATAGTGTTCGCAATGACCACTCCATTAACTTATTGGATTTCGGCTGCGTACGTGTCTTCAAAGCTTCCTTTGTGCGCGGCGTGATCGATCTCTATTACGCGCTGCGTGACGGCGACCGTAATCGGGCGGCATTCGCATATGAAACGTGGGGCTTCGAAGCAATTTCGGATGAGCTCATAGATATACTAAATATCTGGGCGGAGTTCGTATATGCACCACTTCTGCGGGACGAGGTCCGAAAAATTCAAGACACAAACAACGGACTATATGGTGCTAATGTCGCAAATAAGGTGCATACGGAACTGCGTAAGCTCGGAGGCGTCCGCCCGCCGCGCGAGTTTGTATTCATGGATCGCGCCGCAATCGGTCTAGGCTCTGTCTTCATGCATCTAAGGGCGGAAATCAACTGGCACAAAATGTTTCACGGTCTTGTCGACAATTTTGACGAGGAAATGCTCGCTGAAAAGCAAGCATATATGCTTAAAAATCATCACTTGGACGAGCCGTAGAAATTTGCTTCCCCAATCTGTCTGCTGTCGGAAATAGACTTTGCTCCCACCCTTGCCGGATTACACTCATTCTCAAAGTGAGTTAAGGGAGATGAGACCATGTCCAACAACATTATCGACTTCGCCTTCTTGCACGGGGTCAAGGTCGTCGATTTCACGCAGTTCGAGGCAGGACCGTCGTGCACCGAGGCATTGGCATGGCTTGGTGCTGACGTTGTAAAGATTGAAAATCCAAAAATGGGTGACCCTGGCCGGCGCCTCCGCCCTGGACAGCCAGACGACGACCCATATTACTTCCATCAGTTCAACGCGAACAAAAAATCGGTCGCCTTAAATCTCAAATCACCCAGCGGTCTAGCCACCGTAAAGGATATGATCCGAGCGGCGGACGTTATGGTGGAGAATTTTGCACCAGGTGCAATTGAGCGACTAGGCCTCAGTTATGACCATGCCAAAGAGATTAATCCTGGGATTATATATGCCCAAGTTAAGGGGTTTGGCGAAGGGAGCCCGTTTGAAAAAAACCTCGCTTTCGATATGATAGCGCAGGCTTGCGGCGGATCTTTCAGCGTCACCGGCGAAAAAAACGGCCCACCTACACGCCCTGGCATGTCCATAGGCGATACCGGCACCGGCATGTTAATGGCGGTCACAATACTAGGCGCATTATACAAGCGTCGCGAAACCGGTGAAGGACATCGACTGCAGGTGGCAATGCAGGATGCAGTCACTCATTACATGCGGGTTAATTTTGCAACAACTGGCCGAACAGGTGTTGCTGCGGAGCGAGGTGGAAGTAAAGTACCAGGTATCACCAACGCCCCAATGGGCCTTTATCCCTGTGCTCCCGGCGGTCCTAACGACTACGTCTACATTATGACCAGTCGCGCTAACCCTGAACACTGGGATCGACTTTTAAATTTGATCGGCCGTAAAGACTTAATCGGCGACGATAGATACGCCACGCCTGCCGATCGGCTTGAAAATGAAGAAGAGGTTGACGAACTGATCTCCACTTGGACACTAACCCAAACGAAGATGGACGCAATGCGAATGATCGGAGAAGCAGGCATTCCCGCCGGCGCGGTGCTCGACACAAACGAGCTCAACAACAACGATCCATCCTTCGAGAAGCGCGGCGTCATGCAGACGATGGTTCATCCGGTCCACCGGCCATTCAAAATGCCAGCCTGGCCCGTACGTGTAGACGGTAAGGCAAGCCGGCTCGCCCCATCACCTGTTCTTGGAGAGCATATAAACGAGGTAATGAGCGACTGGCTCGGCCTGAATGATGCCGCCGTCACTAAGTTAAAGAAGGAAGGTGCATTCGGCGGCTAGCCCGCGCCTAGAATTAAATGATCTCATCTACCATTTTACATCGTACAATGATCAATGATGAAGATTAAATATGCATTTGATTTCACGCACACTCCTCGCCGCTGTGTGTGCTTTGAGTTTTATATGCGGCGTGGCTAAAGCAGACGACATCGCTCACGATTTTAACTTCACGTCAATTGATGGCGATCTTATGCTTTTATCCGATTTCAAAGGCAAAGTACTGCTCGTTGTTAATACTGCTTCCCGTTGCGGCTTTACGCCCCAATATTCGGCGCTTCAATCCCTCTGGTCCCAATATCGGAACCGAGGGCTCGTTGTGCTCGGCATTCCTTCTAACGATTTCGGCGACCAAGAGCCCGGCACGGTTAAAGAAATTAAAACTTTCTGCGAAATCAACTACGACATCGATTTTCCGATGACAGAGAAGGAACATGTAAGGGGCGAGAACGCCCATCCTTTCTATCGCTGGGCGGCCCGGCAAACTGGGTTTGCAGGCAAACCGCGCTGGAACTTCCACAAATACCTGATCGATCAAGAGGGAAAACTTGTTGACTGGTTCTCCACGACAACGAAGCCAACAGCTGCCAAAATTATCAAAGCAATCGAAGCTATATTGCCCAAAAATAACAATCTCTAACAGCTTCCCACTCGCCATTAGCAATCTCTCCTCTAACATTGATTCGGGCGGTTCAATAGCGAGAGCTATCGAGGGAAAGGTGATTAGGCCATGCACGATACTGTTATACGAGGCGGGACGATCACAGACGGCGTTGGGGGCGAGCCCTATACAGGGGATGTCGCGATCGACGATGGGAAGATCAGCGTGGTCGGCGGGAAAACTGGCCCCGGCCAGCAGGAAATCGATGCGAACGGCCTGGTGGTAGCACCCGGATGGGTTGACGTTCACACTCATTACGACGGTCAGGCTACGTGGGATCCTATCCTCGCTCCATCCTCCTGGCACGGGGTGACAACAACCATGTTTGGCAATTGTGGCGTCGGTTTCGCACCTGTGCGCAAGGAAGATCATCGCGAACTAATCGACCTGATGGAAGCGATCGAAGAGATACCAGGAACGGCGCTGGAGGAAGGCGTCGCCTACGACTGGGAAAGTTTTCCCGAGTTCCTTGACGCATTAGAGCGGCAACCCCGCACCATCGACGTGGCGGCCCAGGTACCCCATCACCCGCTTCGCGTCTATGTGATGGGCGAACGTGCCATCCGGCGCGAGCCGGCGACGGCAGCGGACATCGAGACGATGCACGACTTGACGAAGGAAGCGCTGACTGCTGGTGCTTTTGGATTTACCACTTCACGGACCAATTCGCACAAAACACTGCGGGGCGAGTTTGTTCCTGGACGCTATTCAGAGGTCTCTGAGCTTTATGGCATCGGCTCAGCGCTTTCAGGTTTTAATTATGGGGCCTTTGGCATGAACAGCGATTTCGACGACGAGGAAGGCGAACTCGCTTGGATCACTGAACTGGCGCGCAAAACCGGTCGCCCAGTTTGGTTTCTTATTACCCAGAATACTCGCGATCCCGAACGCTGGAAGCGATTACTGAACGCCATCCACACCGCTCGGAAAGAGGGAGCAGCAGTCGCGGGACAGGTTGCATGCCGACCAGTGGGCGTTTTGCTTGGCGTCGGCGCGACCTTAAATCCGTTCTCAGCCCGCAAGGCATTCCAGGAGTTGCGTGCTTTACCGCCGGAGAAACTGATCAGACAGATGCGCGATCCAGCGGTGCGCGAACGTATTCTGAATGCCGACGTCTCTGACGAGGCGATGGATCGGCTTTCGCCGTCACGTGTGCGCGCAATCACCCGATGGGACCGCATGTATACCTTCGGCCCTGACACAGATTACGAACCCTCGGAAGGTCGCTGTGTCGAAACTATAGCCGCCCGCAGCAACCGCACCGTCGAGGAAGTTGCTTACGACTACATAATCGAGGGACTGGACCGTTTTCTCTACTGCCCTGTGTCAAACTATGTCGACGGCAATCTTGCCTCAACAAGGGAGATGCTGCTCGATCCTGGAACCCTCTCTGGGCTGAGCGATGGTGGTGCGCATTGCG
>MDTE01171916.1_pt1 | contig 12235 bp, 15 predicted proteins | sample 811231 | NCBI WGS metagenome assembly MDTE01 (sample SAMN05326651, study PRJNA326480) | marine metagenome | isolation source: seawater | place: Indian Ocean: Red Sea | collected 2010
AATATTTATACAAGAATAATGAATCCAACTGTAGATGTTCTTGAAAAAAGAGTTGCAGCAATGGAAGGTGGTGTGGGAGCATTGTGTGTTAGCTCTGGCCAGTCAGCTTCTATGTTAAGTATTCAAAACTTAGTTAAAGCTGGAGATAATATTGTTAGTTCTACAGATTTATATGGTGGAACATGGAATTTGTTTGCCAATACAATGAAGGACCTAGGAATTGAAGTAAGATTTGCAGACCCAACAGATCCAGAAAGTTTTAGAAAAATGACTGACGATAATACCCGTGCTTATTATGCTGAAACTTTGCCAAATCCAAAACTTAAAGTCTTTCCAATAAGGGAAGTTGCAGATATTGGAGATGAATACAATATTCCGCTAATAGTAGATAATACAGCGGCTCCAGTGATTTGTAAGCCGATTGAACATGGTGCAACTATCGTTGTGCATTCACTCACTAAATTTATAGGTGGTCATGGTACAACAATTGGAGGAATAATTGTTGATAGTGGTAAATTCGATTGGGCTAAAGATCCCAAAAGGCAGCCTATGTTAAATAATCCTGACCCAAGTTATCACGGGATGGTATGGACAGAGTTCGCGAAAGCTGTTGGTCCAATTGCCTACATAGTACGAGCAAGATTTGTAGGACTAAGAGATTTAGGCCCTGCTCTTCCACCTCAAAGTGCATTTCAAATAATTCAAGGTTTAGAAACAGTATCCCTAAGAATGGAAAAACATTGCTCTAATGCAGCGAAGGTAGCCGAATATTTATCTAACCATAATAAGGTCTCAAGAGTAATCTATGCTGGTCTTGATGAAGGAGAAGCTGGCGAAAGAGCCAACAAATACCTCAAAGGAGGCCACGGTGCCTTATGTGGTATTGAGCTTAAAGGAGGTAAAGCTAGTGGTGAGAAGTTTATAAACAACTTAAACATGTTTTATCATGTTGCCAATATAGGCGATGCTAGAAGCCTTGCAATACATCCAGCTTCAACAACTCATTCTCAATTATCAGATGAGGATATGGAGTCTGCTGGAGTAAACCCAAGTTATGTAAGGCTATCAATAGGCATCGAACATATTGATGATATTATAGAAGATCTCAAAAATGCTTTGGATGCCGCGTAGAGTTAAGTTAGGAGTCTCTTCAGGTTAAATTGCTTTGAAGAGACTTTTTGCTCAGCATCCACATTGAAATTGAGATCAAAAATAGAATGATAGCATTACCTTGGTGAGCTAATGCCAAATGCCATGGGATATTCTGGAAAGTCATTAAAATACCAAGCAAAATTTGTAATATAAAAGTTAAATTAAATGCCAATAATAAATAATTCTTCTTAATTTTAATTTTGGCTCTATAAAAAATTACATTTATATAAATAACTAGTAAAAGTAATAATATTGCAAAAGTTCGATGAATAAATATTATATACTCTCTTGTTTCGAAAAAATTAAAAATGCCCTTCAGGGTATTTTCTTGTAGATAGGGAAAAATATCGCCATCATACATTGGCCAAGTATTAAATAACAATCCTGAATGAGTACCAGAAACAAAGCCTCCATAGGCTATTTGCAGAAAAACAAGTAATAATAAGAATAAAAATAAAAACTCACTATTTGATTTATAAAAAAGATTGCCTTTGTGAACATATTTTAAGTTAGTATCTAACAATGTTTGAAACGTAATTCCTAGAATGACGAAAGCCATAGTTAGATGGAGCGCAAGACGGTATTGACTAACATCTATCCTTCCAACTAGGCCACTCTTAACCATGTACCATCCAATGAAAGCCTGCGCTAATAACAAGACGCCAATTAAGAATATTCTTGCTATATAACTACTGTGGATTTTCTTTCTTAGTAACAAGTATATCAATGGAACCAAATATAAAACTCCTACTAACCTTGCAAAAAAACGATGAAACCACTCCCAAAAATATATAACTTTAAACTCATTTAAAGTCATAGCGCTATTAACAAGCATAAATTCATCAATTTTTTGATATTTACTAAACTCCACTTGCCATTGAATTTCACTTAGAGGATATATTACCCCTGTAATTGGAAGCCATTCTGTTATTGAAAGACCAGAGTCTGAAATTCTAGTATAGCCCCCAATAAGTATTATCGCACAAATTGATATCGTCAAAGATAATAACCAAATTGAAAATATATTGATTTTCATTGTCATAATAATTAAATATTCAACATGCTAAAAACAAAAAAATTACTAAGTATTATTATTTTTATAATAATGATGTTTCTTTACTGCTTATTAGTTATGGCTTTTTTGATCAAAATCAACTTTAATAATTGGCTTATCGAATTAATTGTGTATTTTATTTTGGGTATTCTATGGATTTTTCCTGCAATGTATATTTTAAAGCCATTTAAAAAAAATGAAAAAAAATAAGAATAACTCAACTAAAATGAGAGAGATCAGAAAGAGAATTGACAAAATCGATTCTCATATTTTACCTCTTATGGTCAAAAGATCATTTTTAGTTAGAAAGGCTCTTGAAATTAAAACTAAAAAGTCAGAGATCGTAGATTTAAAAAGGATTAATCAGATAAAAAAGAAAGTCGCTATCAGGTCGAAAAAACTTGGGGCAGACCCAAATCTAATAACTGGTATATGGCATTCAATGATAAAAAATTTTATTGATTATGAAAAAAAGAATTTCAAAAAGTAGTTACTTACTGTGCGGGGGCAATTTTTTTTCCACGAACCATTCATGTTTTTTTGTTGCAGGATTATATTTCTTCATTCTAAGCTTATCCTTGGCTTTAAGTCCTGAAGTAGGTTTCTTCGCGTAGTAATAAAATTTACTATTTGTTTTATCTTCAGGTACAAGCCTCACTTTGACGGTTGATTTTTTTGCCATTATTTATCTGTATCAAGTTTTTTTCTTAATTGCACAAGATCCTCAAGAACATTCAAAAGTTTCTTTCTTTTAGTCTCATTAATATTATACCTTGAGATTGAACTATGCTCGACATGTTCATTATTACTAATTTCATTATCTGTAAAGTTTTTATTTTGATCAACCTGCATAAGAATTTTTTTAGTGCCGTTCTCCTTTATAACTTTCTGCACTCCTCTTATAGTATAGCCATCATTATACAGTAAACTCTTTATACCTTTCAGCAACCTAATATCTTCTGGTCGATAATATCTTCTTCCTCCACCTCTTTTAATAGGTTTAATTTGTACGAATTTAGTTTCCCAAAATCTAAGAACATGTTGCGGTAACGAAAGATCTTTAGAAACCTCGCTAATTGTTCTAAATGCTTCTGGTGATTTAATGCTCATACAGTATTACTCAATCTGAAAACTTGATCTCGATTTTGAATTCACTCTAGATTTTAACACATTTGACGCTCTAAATGTAACAACACTTCTGGCAGTGATTGGAACCTCTTCACCTGTTTTTGGATTTCTTCCAACACGTTCTTTTTTTTGTCTCACCACAAAAGTGCCAAAGGAAGAGATTTTTACATCATCACCACTAATCAAACTTTTCAAAATTTCATTAAAAACAGACTCAACTAAATTTGCTGACTCATTCCTAGAAAGTCCCACATTTTTAAATACAGCCTCACTTAGCGTTGAGCGTGTTGTAGTTTTATCCATCAAAAAAATTATATTAAATTAAGAGTTTATAACAATAAATTAATTTATTTTTTGTGGCTAAAAAATGACTTTACTTTGCATTTCAGCAACATAATGCTTAATTTTTTGATTAACATCATTAAATAATAAGGAATAAGCAATATCCGCTGCGTATGATACGCCTCTAAACTCTGATTTGCCGTGACATTTAACAACTAAAGAATTTAACCCGGCTAATATACCACAATTATGTACTCTTGGATCAAGCCTATCACGTACTGACTTTATAGCTAAAGAAGCTAAAAAATATCCAAGTTTCGATATCAAAGAACTTCTGAAGGCATCAGATATATGACTTTGGAATAATTTTGCAGTACCTTCAGCAGTTTTTAGTGCAATATTTCCAGTAAATCCATCAGTAACTACTACATTAGTCTTACCATGCGAAATATCATTTCCTTCTACATAACCTTGAAAGTTTATTACTAGTTTTGATGTTAATTCTTTTAATTTATCAGAAGCCAACTTAATTTCTTCATTTCCTTTAATGTCTTCAGTCCCAATATTTAATAAACCGACACTTGGATTATCAATTTTAAATATTATTGAAGCTAAGCTTGATCCAAGTATTGCATTGTCAACTAAATATCTTGAATCCATCTTAGTATTAGCGCCTAGATCGAGTACAATAGACTCTCCCTTTAAGTTTGGCCAAATGGATGCAATTGATGGTCTTTTAATTTCATTTAATGTTTTGATATGCAACATTGATAAAGACATTAATGCCCCAGTATTCCCAAAAGATAATACAGCATCGGCTTCAGTATTTTTTACTGAGTCAATTGCAAGATACATACTAGTATTTTTCTTTGCTCTTAAAATATCTGTAGGCTTATCTTCCATTGAAATAAATTCATCACAATGAATAATTTCCGATACTTGAATTAATCTTTTATATTTTTTTATTTCACTCGATATTTCATTTTTATTACCAAATAAAAGAAATTTATAATTAATATTTCTTAATAGGGATTGATTTAAACCCTTTAAAATATCAGTAGTCCTAGTTTCGCTACCCAACAAATCAACTGATAGAGTAAATGTTTTTTCCAAATCAGACCTTTTAACTTATTTCTTTAAATTTAAAATTACTCCTGAGGTTTTCATTTTCAGAGTTTAACAAAAACAGTTGTATATTATTAATCATATAATCAACAAAATAGTTTGCAAAAGACATGTCAGGTTTTTTATTCTTATAAATATTATTTAAGATTGCTTCTTGAAGCAATGATTTATCTTTATTAGTCTCAAACATATGCATGCCTTCATTATATTTTGCCACTCTACCATAAAAGGCTTTTATAAAACCCTTCATCTTCTTATTAACAGCGATATCGCCAAATCCCATTTCTCTTAAATTATTTTCAAGGTCATTAAACATGTAATCAAAAAGCATTTGTGAAACATTAGAATTTTTCATATTTTTCTTTTTATAAAAATAAAAAATCATAAATGACAGTAATACAGTTAAATCAAAACGTGTTTCAAAGGAGTCTTCCAGCATCATTTCTAAATATAGGTATTTTGACCTCGATATTTTCACAATATTCTGATAAATATTTTCAATATTATTATTTTGATTTTTTTTAAACATATTATGAAAAGTCTTTTTATATTTTTTTTTACTATTATTACTTTATATAGTTGTTCTCCTGTTAATAAGCAACATGGTTATTTACTTGATGATTTAGTTATATCTGCTGATAAAATATCAGAATTTACAATTGATAAATCAACAAAAAATGAAGTTTATAAAGCAATGGGTTCTCCTTCTATCGAAATTCAAGATATTAATGATGTATGGATATATTTAATATCACTTAAAGAAAAGAGAGTTTTTGAGGATGATATAGTTAAATATCAATCAATAATGAAATTTGCATTTAATGAAAAGAATATTTTAATTGAAAATCAAACACTAACTAGTGAAGACTTTAATAAAATTGAATTCTCTAGAGATAAGACAAGAGTTAGACGTGACGCATATGGAATTACAGATCAGCTATATGATGCATTTACTCGAGGTCAATAGTTTTATAAAGCGGCAAGCAGGAGTAAAGCAACAATATTTGTAATCTTGATCATTGGATTTACTGCAGGCCCAGCTGTGTCTTTATACGGATCTCCAACAGTGTCACCAGTAACTGCGGCTTTATGAGCCTCTGAACCTTTTCCACCAAAATTTCCATCTTCCACAAATTTTTTTGCATTATCCCATGCACCTCCACCAGCTGTCATAGAAATAGCAACAAAAATTCCAGTTACAATTACTCCTAAAAGCATAGCGCCAACTGAGGATACAGCAGCATTTTGGTCAGCGACAAGCGATACGATAAAAAATAAAACTATAGGAGATAGAACTGGTAACATTGATGGAACTATCATCTCTTTTATTGCTGATCTTGTTAACATATCTACTGATCTAGAGTAGTCTGGCTTTGACTCTCCCGTCATGATGCCAGGATTATCAGAAAATTGCTTTCTTACTTCTTCTACAACTGCCCCACCTGCTCTGCCTACTGCCATCATTCCCATTGACGCAAAAAGGTAAGGCAATAAACCGCCTATCAATAGTCCGACAACAACATATGGATTCTCTAAACTAAAATTTGGGGTTAAGTATGGAACAAGTTTCAGATCCTCAACATACGCGGCAAACAGAACAAGAGCTCCTAAGCCAGCTGACCCTATAGCATAGCCCTTAGTAACAGCTTTAGTTGTATTTCCTACGGCGTCCAAAGCATCTGTTGTTTTTCTAACGTTTTCATCAAGATTGGACATTTCTGCAATACCTCCAGCATTATCAGTCACTGGCCCATAAGCATCTAATGCTACAACCATTCCTGCCAGAGCGAGCATCGCAGTAACTGCAATTGCGATTCCAAACAATCCAGCCAATTGAAAAGTCATTATGATACCAATTACAATAACTAACGCCGGGAGTGCGGTCGCCTCCATTGAAACTGCTAGCCCCTGAATTACATTTGTACCATGTCCGGTTGTTGAAGCTTTAGCAACACTCTGAACAGGTCTATAATTTGTACCGGTATAATATTCAGTTATCCAAATTAAAAGTCCTGTAATCACTATTCCAATTACAGAACAAATATAAAGTGAGTTACCTGAAAAGGTTGTTTCTCCAAATGTAAACTCTGTTGCCATATCACCTAATACGATTTGAGTTATCGGATAAATAAATATCAAAGATAGTATAGCTGATGCTATAAAACCTTTATAAAGTGCCCCCATTATACTCTGTGAGGAACCTAACCTTACAAAAAAGGTACCAATTATTGAAGCAACTAAACAACTACCCCCAATTGCCATTGGATAAATAGTCATCATATGAGCCGTTTGCCCAGAAAAGAAAATGGTAGCCAAAACCATGGTCGCAACAATTGTAACTGCATAAGTCTCAAATAAGTCTGCTGCCATTCCAGCGCAATCGCCAACATTATCTCCAACGTTATCAGCTATTACAGCTGGATTTCTTGGATCATCCTCAGGAATTCCAGCTTCGACTTTTCCAACAAGATCAGCTCCTACGTCAGCTCCTTTAGTAAATATTCCTCCTCCAAGTCTTGCAAAAATAGATATTAGTGAAGCGCCAAAACCAAGAGCAACAAGAGCATGTTTTAAGGTTTCTTCGGAAACAGAATAGCTATCTAAGATTACGTAATAAACTGATATTGATAATAAGGCCAAGCCAGCAACAAGCATTCCAGTTACCGCGCCAGCTTTAAAGGCAACATTAAGCCCTTTTCCTAAACTTTCACTGGCTGCTTGAGCGGTTCGTACATTAGCTCTAACAGAAATTATCATTCCAATATAACCCGCTGCACCTGAGAGTATTGCGCCAATTAAATATCCACCAACTACCCAAAAATCTTGAAAAAATAAATATAAAAGAACACAGATAACTACTCCAACAATGGCAATAGTAGTGTATTGTCGGTTAAGATATGCTTGCGCGCCGACTTGTATTGCTGACGAAATTTCTTGCATCTTTTCGCTACCCGCATTTGCCTTTAGAACTGAATTGCCAGCCCAAAATCCATAGATAATAGATAGTATACCGGAAAAAATTATTAGATTTAATATACTCATATAATGTGTCCTTACATATTTATTGCTGTGGAGAAAATGCCAAAAATTACATAAATATGCAACTTTTATTTTACTCTATATTTTCTCTAAGATTATCAAGCACTCCATTTAGTAACTTGGCCTCTTTATCACCAAAAAAATGATTTGAAATCATTAAATATTCAGAAATTATAATTTTTTTTGAAATATCTTTTTTTAATACTAATTCAAAAATTGCTGACCTAAAAATAGACAATAATAATTTGTCGAAAGATCGCGCATCACTCTTATTCTTTAGTGATTTATTTAATATCAAGTCTATTGAATTTAAATTTGTAATTACACCATTATAAATTTGCTTTGTTAGAGTTAATTTTGAAATATGCATTTTATTCTTAAAGTTAGAATTTTCAATTATGTACTTTAGCAGCTCATCTATTGTTGCATCTACCTCATTAGAATTAATAGATGTTTCGTAAATTGCTTGAACAGCTAAAAGCCTTTGATATGATTTTATATCAGACATTTAAAAAATTAATTCTGTAAAACTGATATAGCAGCTAAGACAGCTTCCCTTGCCCGGTTGAGTTTTTTTGATGATCTAGCAATCGCCTGCTTAATATTTGAACATGTTAAAATTGCATTTGAAACTGGTATTCGATTTTCTAAGGAAATAGAAAGTAGTGCATTAGTGATAGCATTAGCTATAAATTCATAATGATCTGTTTTACCTTTAATTATACAACCAAGCGCGATGACTGCGTCATATTTTTTTTTATTTAAAAGTATTGAAATTTGCGTTGGTATTTCTAGAGATCCATTAACTTTATAAACATCATAGTTAAAGTTATTATTTTTAATTTCATCTAATGCACCATTTATCAATCCATCTGTAATCTTTGGATAAAACGTAGATGCTACTAATAAAAATTTATATTTTTTTGTCATCTATAATATTTAAGAATTGCGTTTCAATAATTTCAATATCAAAAGCTTCAATTCCAATGAATTTCCACTCAGTATTTGTTAGAAGTATCATTTTTTTTACCCCTATCTCAGACAAAATTTGAGCACCCATTCCATAAATTCTCAACTCATCATTTTGCTTTTGCGTTGTATTGTTTGTATTTGATTTATTGGTGATTAAGTTATTGATAATTGATCGACCGGTATCTCTGATTAGTATAACTATCCCTCTTTTTTCTTTATTGATCAATTTAATTGCCTTATGTAATGACGCATCATCACTTCCATAACTACCAAATAAATTATCAAAGTAGTCAGTTACATGAACTCTTACCATTACTGGTTTTCCATCATCAATATTGCCTTTTGATAAAACAATTTGCTCAGTTCCATCATATAAAGACTCATATATTTTTATTTTGAATTCACCGTTTGACTTTAGATCTATGACAGAGTCATAAATTTTTTTTATAAATTTATCCTTATTTCTTCGATGTGAAATTAAATCAACTATCCTACCAATTTTAATATTGTGCTTTTGAGAAAACTCGATGAGATCGGGAACACGGGCCATAGTGCCATCATCGTTCATAATTTCACATATAACTCCCGCAGGTGTATGCCCGCTAAGTCTTGCTAGATCAACTGACGCTTCAGTATGACCAGCTCTCATTAAAACACCCCCATCTCTAGCGACTAAGGGAAATACATGACCGGGGCTCATAATGTCATTTTTTGTTTTTTTTTGATCAATTGCAGTTAATATTGTAACCGCTCTGTCCTGAGCTGATATTCCAGTAGTTACACCTTCCTTAGCTTCTATAGAAATGGTAAATGCAGTTGAGTCACGTGAATCATTATTTTGCGACATAAGGGGCAAATCGAGTTCTTTAACCCTGTCCTCTGTTAATGATAGACAAATTAGGCCTCTGCCATGTGTCGCCATAAAATTTATTGCTTTATGGTCTACTTTTTGCGCAGGAATGATTAAATCACCCTCATTCTCGCGGTCTTCGTCATCAACCATAATTACCATTTTACCTTGTCTTTGATCTGCAATGATTTCGTCAATAGACGATATAAATTTATTATTCATAATATGATTTTTTAACGATTTTGCGTAACATATCTCGCAAGCATATCAACTTCAAGATTTATTGCATCGCCAGTTTTTAATCTATTTAAATTAGTCTTTCCCCATGTGTATGGGATTATATTAAGACCAATCTCTCCTCTTTTAAAGCTATTGATAGTCAAGGAAACACCATTAATTGATACAGATCCTTTTCTAGCAATAAATTTTCTAAGTTTTTTTGAAATTTTAAATTTCATTTCATATGAGTCCCCTACTTTCTTTGATGATATTAAAATAGCAGTATCGTCAACGTGTCCAAATACAAAGTGTCCACTTATTTCATCTCCTACTCTGAGAGATTTTTCGATATTTATGCTATCGCCTATTTTCATTTGATTAAAATTTGTGCAATTAACTGTCTCCTTAGATACGTCAAATCTAATTCTTGTTATTTTTGATAACTTCTTTTTTGAAACAACAGTTAAACAAACTCCATTGCAGCAAACGGAGCTTCCTTTTTTTATATCTTCATATTTAATGTCAGTATCAATAATAAGTATATAGTCTTTTACTTTTTTAAACTCTTTCACGATACCTTTATTCTCTATAATTCCTGAAAACATAAATTATCTTCTTCTGTAGACAGCTAAATGATCACTGCTAATTGAATAATTACTTATTAATTCGAATTTTTTTAAATGATTAATTTGATCGATATTTAATGATGAAATTGCACTAATACCACTGCCACCCATTATTTTACTTGCTCTGAACCAAACAATTTCATCAATGAGATTTGCTGATATAAGAGAGGCAGATAATTTTGCCCCCCCTTCAACTAAAATTCTGGAATAACCGAGTTTACAAATATTTTTTATGACCGATTTAATATCAAGCATATCATTTACTTCTTTAATTTTTATATACTCTATATTCTTTAATTTATAAATTTTTTTGCTGATTTTGTCAGAATATAAAATGTATAGTTTACGCTTTTTATATCTAAATATTTTAAGATTTCTCTTCAATTCAAGCTTGCTATCTAAAATGAATAAATCTGGAGAAAGGTCACTTAAACCATCAAGTCGACAGTCTAATAACGGATCATCTTTTTCTATTGTTCCCTTTCCAATAATCATGCATTCATTCAAAGACCTCAATTTATGTCCCTGCATTCTAGAGCTAGAGCTGGTAATCCATTTACTTTTATGTTTATGTGTGGCAATTTTACCATCTGCAGTTGAAGCAATTTTCAAAGTGATAAAAGGTTTATTTTTTTTTATAGAGTTAAAAAAAATATTATTAATCTCTCTAGCCTTTCGACCAAAATTAATAATTACAACTTTAATTCCAGCTTCTCTCAACTTTTTCACAGCATTTGAGTTAACAAGAGGATTTTTATCAATTTGTGAAATAACAACTTTTGCAAATTTAAGTGAGATTATTTTATCAACACAAGGATTTGTCTTTCCTTTGTGTGAACATGGTTCAAGAGTGCAATAAATATTAGCACCTTGAATTATCTTTTTATTTTTAATCTGATTTATTGCGTGAATTTCGGCATGGGGCACACCATTAATTTGCGTCCATCCTCTAGAGATAATCTCCCCATCTTTTACAATAATTGCTCCTACTGGAGGATTCGGGAACGTAATACCAACGGCTCGGGATGCCATTCGCTCTGCAATAGTAAGATATTTTTTTTCACTCAATTGCTATCCCTATCATCAGTGGATGAGATCACTCCTAAAAATTCCTCAAAGTCCTTTGCTTCTCTAAAATTTTTATAAACAGATGCAAATCTGACATAAGCAACCGAGTCGATACTTTGTAACCCCTCCATTACTATTTCACCAATAACATTAGATGAAACTTCTGTTTCTCCTAGGCTCTCCACTCTTCTTACTATTCCGCTTATCATTCTATCAACTCGATCGGTATCGACTGGTCTTTTTCTGATGGCAATTTGCACTGATCTTTCAAGCTTATCACGATCAAAAGGAACCTTTTTTCCTGATTTTTTTAAAACTGTCAGCTCACGTAATTGTATACGCTCAAATGTAGTAAATCGTGCACCACATGCAGAGCAAAACCTTCTTCTTCTTATTGCAGAGTTATCTTCTGTTGCGCGAGAATCTTTTACTTGAGTATCGTTATTTCCACAAAATGGGCACTTCATATGATCACCTAATTATAAATTGGAAACTGATTACAAAGATTCATCACTTTCTCTTTTACTATTTTTTCAACCCTACTGTTATCATTTGGGTTTTGTTTTAATCCTGATAACGTTTCAAGAATTAAATTTCCAACAGTTTCGAATTCCTTCTCTTTAAAACCTCTTGTTGTAGCAGCAGGTGTCCCCAATCTGATACCAGAAGTTATTTTTGGCGGTTTTGGATCCTTTGGTATTCCGTTTTTATTACATGTAA
>MDTE01170518.1_pt1 | contig 12233 bp, 6 predicted proteins | sample 811231 | NCBI WGS metagenome assembly MDTE01 (sample SAMN05326651, study PRJNA326480) | marine metagenome | isolation source: seawater | place: Indian Ocean: Red Sea | collected 2010
TGGTATTGGCACATTCGCATTTTCAGTACCTACGGGTGCTAAAGCATTATGCACAGCCAATCTTCCTGACTTCACTCCTAATGTTGATGATGACAATCCAAAAAATTACTTTGGTGCTTTTAAATATGATGCCTCAGGTTCTAGTGTTCAACAATTTGAACACGGGTTTGGATTTACGCCTGATTTTTTATGGATTAAAAATTTGTCATCCTCTAGTGGTACTCACTGGATATATGACAGAGTGAGAGGATTTACAAATTATGATTTTAGTGGTGCTACAGGTCTTACTCCAACTTCAAGCGCAATTGAAGGAGGTGATGTAACTCTTGGGCCTATAATTGAACCTTCAACTGTTACACCTACTCCACCAACTTATAATATAAGCACACATATTACTATTAGAGATGGTAATTCGGGAGGAGTAGATACATACAATACCAATTATCCAGGCCACGACTATGTAGTATGGGGCTGGGAAGCAGGGGGTAAGCCTACGCATGATAATGACAATACTTCTGGTGCTATGGATGATAATAGCGTTTCGTTAAACGGTGTTTTACAAAGTAATTATACGCCAAGTGGATCACCAACAATATATCCAACACGCATGTCAATTAATACAGAAGCTGGATTTAGTATTGTTAAGTATAGTGGAAATTCTACTGCTAATGCTACTGTTCCACACGGTCTTAACTCTAAAGTAGAATTTTCCATCGTTAAAGGGTTAAACACTGCACAAGCATGGTCTATTTACCACAAGGATTCTAGTGGAGGATTACTTTTTAGTGCAGCTACTGCTGGGTCTGGCTATGACCACTCGGCATCTGGTGATAATTTAATAAATGTGTCTTCTTGGGACGGGGTAAATGGTGGTTACAACTATATAATGTACTGCTGGCACAGTGTTGAAGGCTTCTCTGCATTTGGCTCGTATACCGGAAACCTCTCTACAGACGGGCCCTTTGTGTACACCGGATTTAAACCTGCATTTGTCCTACTGAAGCATACCACTGGCGCAAACCAACACTGGTGGTTATATGATAGTACAAGAGATCCAATCAATTATGTAGGACGAAGTTTGTATGCAAATCTTAATTCTGCCGAAGGAAGCTACTCTGAGGCATTAGACTTTTTATCCAATGGATTCAAAATCAAGACAAATTCCAATGTCATTAATGGAAATGCAAATTGTGTCTACATGGCATTTGCTGAGCAACCCTTCAAATATGCTAACGCTAGATAATATAATATAGTAAAAGGAAAATAAAACATGTGGAAATATAAAGATAGAATAATTCAAGTAGGACGTTCTTGGACTGATGATGAAGGCACTCAATGGCCTTGGTCATGGAATAGAATGTCTGATGAAGACAAAGCAGGAGCAGGTCTTGTATGGGAAGAACCACCAGCCCCTTCTGCTTCCCCAACCTATGATTCTAGATTTTACTATTCAGCAGATAATCCAAAACCCATAGAAGATGAAAGTCTAGTTGATGATGATGGAAATCCTGTTATGGATGTAGACGGAAATCAAATAGTTCATCGTGGACTAAAGTATAATGCAATTCAAGACACAAAACAAACAGCTTATAGTAAGCTTCAAAAATATGATTGGTATGCAATCAAGGAAGCAGAAACAAGTGAGGCAATGCCAGAATCTGTTGCAACATATCGTACAGCTGTAAGAGGTGCATCTAATACCATTGAACAATCTATTACAGCTGCGGCAGATTTGGATGCCTTCATGGCACTATATGATGCCCCCGTAGACAGTGACGGAAATCCTACTGGAAATGCACCAATTAATGACTGGCCTACTGAACCAACAGTATAAATATTATACAAATAACAACAATGGAATCAATAAATGGATAGCAGCAATTATCTTGGTGCATCACCGGCATATGGAATATTTCAAAGACAAGTTTTAGCTGGTGATGGGTCAACAACATTATACGATTTAGATTATACTGTAAGCACTTCTACACAATTGCTTGTTTCTATTGATGGTGTTATTCAAGAGCCTGAATATTCATACTCAATCACGTTTGGAAGTTCCACAAGTAAAATAAACTTTTCTGAAGCCCCTGACAATGGAAGTAGAATTTTTATTACATACATGGGCAGGCAACTTCTTACATCAACTACAGCACTTTCTTCTCCTCATATTGATGCTGCTGATTCTACTAAATCACATCCAGCAGATTTTATAGGAAATGGTTCTACTACAGAATTTACATTAACAAGAACACCTTCTGTGGCTGGTGCTGTAAACATGATTGTTTTTGTGGGTGGAACTTTTCAAGTATTTGGTGCATCAAATGATTATACAGTTTCTGGGGAAACATTAACATTCAATTCTGCCCCTGCAAATAGTGCAAAAATTACTGCTATACAACTTGCAGAATCAAACAATGTAATTGACACTGTTACTGATGGAAGTATTACGAATACAAAACTCTCTCTTTCTAATAATGGAATTCCTACTTCAAAAATTGATTTTACTTATAGTACAGCATCAAATTCTTTACTTTCTCCATCAGATTTTAATGGTTCTAATCAAACTACGATATTAACAGGGCATTCAGCTGACTCAATTCTTGTGTTTTATAATGGTGTGTGTTTATTGCCCGGCGGAAATACATCAACAAATGACTATTCAGTTGCTGGAACAACATTAACTTTACATTTCACACCAGTAGCAAATTCAAATATAATGGTAAGATACTTACCAGTTTAAGGAATAATAATGGCCACTACACGTTCAAAAATTGTAGCAGAATTAATCGGAACTGCTGGAACTATTGATAATGCAAAACTCACAGGTTCTATTTCAGCAGACAAATTAGCGCCGGGGGCAGGAGGAACAGATTGGGCACATACAGATAGAATACAATCTAGTGATTTTAATGCTGTTTCAAACAAAGGATACTATGTAAACACATCTGCTGCATTAGTGACGGTTACACTTCCTTCAACTCCTTCTAATGGTGATATTGTTTCATTAGTAGATGTTACTGCAACAGCAGATACAAACAAAATTCTTATTAATCCAAATGGAAATAAATTAAATGGTGCAGCTTTTGATTTAGAAATTACATCAGAAAGGTCTGGTCTTCAATTAACATATTCTGGGTCAACCTATGGATGGATTGCAACAGAAACAGCAAATGAAACAAGTACACAAATTCTTTTAGTAACAAATCCTATCATTACTTCTTTTGCAAACAGTGTAGGAGAACAATATTTTCAAGCTGATGGAAATACTATTACTATCACAGGAAGAAATTTTAAATCAAGTCCTGCTGCCACCGTAACATTTACATCTGATGATGGTAATACTTATGCTGGTGCTAATGTTAATGTTGCTAGTGATACAAGCATTACTGTAGATATTCCTTCTCCTATGACAGCAGATACAAATACTGATGATGACCAAGACCCATTCACTATTACAGTAACAAATTCTTCACCAACTAAAGCATCTTTAGCAGCAACAGGATTAGAATGGCTTCCTACTCCTACTTTTGGTGGTGCTTCTACAACTCTTGGACATATCTATCGTGGAGAGGCTGTAGATACCACTAATCTTAGTGGAGGAAATATTACTATTACTGCTTCAAGTTTAGATTCTGATGATGTTGTAGCAATTGCTACAACTCCAACAACAGGATCTTTACCGCCTGGAATGACTGTTTCAGTTTCTGGTAGTTCTGAAGGAGTTGACACTGCAACATTAGGCGGAACTATAACTTCCTCAAACACTGCTTCTGGTAAAGAAAATATTACTTTCAAACTTACTGCAACATCAACATCCGGTGCAGAATCTTTAACACAAGATTCTTCAACATATACTGTTGAACTTAGAAGTACAAAAGTAACTTCTGCCACCGCAGCTACTCCATCAATTTTTGTAGGTGCTTCTGGTTCATCTTTCACTATTGCTGGAATAGGATTTAATGGTAGCACTTATCCTGTTAAATCTGCTAGTAATGGTGGAGTAAAGTTTGTTAATACTGCAACAAGTTTCACCCAAAATGCAGACTCTATTACCATTAATAGTGACCAACAAATGACTGTCACTACTTCAGCAGATATTACAGCTGCACAAGCTGGTTCTGGATTAGATGTTGTTGTTGAATTAACAAATGGTGATATTTTTAAACTTTCTGACGAATCATCTTCTTTAATCACTGCACCAGCTGGAATTACAGCAGGAACGCCTACAACATTAACTACTATACCTTCTGCAAGAGGAAGTTATTCTGTCACAATACCAGCTGGTACAGATAATAGTGGTGTTGCACCTACTCTTTCAGCAGGAACCATAACACCTTCTGGTTCTAATTTAACATTCAATGCTGGAACAAGAGTTCTTTCTGGAACAATACCAGCTAATTTTGAAGTTAATGGAGGAACACTTACTGTTCCAATTACACTTACAGATAATGTAGGAAATACTCTTTTACAAAATTATACCGCAACTATTGAAACTCAAGGGTTCTCATATCCATTAGGTATTTCACATTCTGCATTGTTTGATGGAAGTAGTTATTTAACAGGACTAGGTGGTGGTCAAACTGGAAACAGCACCACATTTACATTTTCTGCATGGTTAAAAAGGTCTGAACTTTCCTCTTCTTCTTCATATCGTATTTTTTCTGCTGCGCCACAAGGAAGTGTTAAAGAGGATGAGGTAATTTTTACTGGTGATCGTATTTATTTTGGTAGTTACCAGAATCCCGCAGGTCAAGGGTATGGATGGCAACTTAGAACAAATCAACTTTTTAGGGATACATCAGATTGGTATCACCTTGTTGCAGTTTTAGATACTCAAAATTCAGCTGCTGTTGATAGACAAAGATTATATATTAATGGACAAAGAATAAGTGCTCCTTCTGGATTTTTAACTGGAAGCAGTTATAATGAAGCATCATCAACTTCTATAGAATCATCTATTAACACAAATATTACTCATTATATTGGAAGATATTGGAATAGTACTGCTTCTTCCCTTGACTATTTTAAAGGTTACATGGCAAACATAGACTTTATTGACGGTCAAGCACTTAATGCTGATTATTTTGGAAAAACACAAGATGGTGTTTGGGTAGCAAAGGCATTTAATGGTCAAGATAATGCAAGTGGTTCTGCAACAAATGATTATGGAACAAATGGATTCAAGCTAACATTCGCAGATTCTGGTGATTTAGGAAAAGATACAGCTCCATTGACAACTGGCTCAGGTAATAAACATACAGCAGCAAATAATTGGACTAACAACTGATAAATAGTATATAGAAAAAAAACTTTTACTTATAAATTAGGAAAAGAAAAAGACATGGCAGTAAAACAAAGACTTGATACTCCTACAAATAACTTTGCTACATTTAATCCTTTAGTGCCAAGCGCAAGTCTCCAAGACGGGAACTTAAAACTTTATAGTAGTTCTTCAAATGCGCATGCCTATGCAAATATGAGTGTGACAACAGGTAAATGGTATTTTGAATATGTTTATACCGCAGCACCTTCTACTAATGGTGGAGGTGGAATAACATTTAAAGATTCTTTTGATACAAGTCCAGAAAATAACGGCACAAGGTATATCCCAACTACTGGGGCTTATTATAAAGATGGTAGCCATATAGGAACTGCTGCAACTTACTCTACTGGTGATGTTATTGGTGTTTATGTTGATGCAGATGGAGGTAGTCTAACATATTATAAAGGTGGGGTTTCACAAGTAACTATTTCTCATTCATTGTTTGGATCTGTTCCGTTTTACTTTTTTATATATAATTATACTGGCACACAATACGGCAATTTCGGTCAAGACGCAACATTTAATAATCAAACATATCCAACAAAAGTATACACTGATGCAAGAGGATTAGGAAGATTTTACTATCAGCCTCCAGAAGGAGCACTTGCACTTTGTACTGCAAATATTGGAAGAGCAATAGGTTACAAATCAGCTCCAACATCATACGTTTCTGATGAAACAAACACAAAGATTTTAACATACAACGGAAACGTAGAACAAGTTCCTTATTCTCCATATGCGACTGATGGGTATAGCATACATTTTGATTCAAATAATGCCTCAAGTCAAATAAGAACTTCTACACACTCCGATTTAGAATTTAGTACAAATGATTTTACAGTTGAATTTTGGTTATATCATACGGGAGGAGATTCATTTGAAACAATAGTATCTTATCCACAATGGGGAGGGGGTTCTGCAGCAAATGGAACTGCTTGGCAAATACGATTAAGCTCTTCTAATACTCTTTTAACAGAATATAGTAATGGATCAACTTGGAGTTATGAAGGAAATCACACTGATTTAACTGTTAAGCAATATGATTGGAATCATATTGTTTTACAAAGAAAAGATAGCGGAAATATAATAATTTATTGCAATGGTAAACCAAGTTCATCTGAATACTCTATTGGAAGCGGCTCTATTGCGGCTAGTTCTTCGTTTGGTAAAAATTATTTGTCCATTGGGGGATATGATAGTAATACGCAAGATTTAGGTGGGTATATTGCTGATTTTAGAATAGTAAATGGTACAGCAGTTTATACACCAGATAGTAGTGGATACATTTCAGCACCATCTCAAAAATTATCAGCTATAACTAATACAAAGTTTTTATTATCTACAGATAGTAAAAAGTTTGAAGATTTATCGGGAACAGGTAAAACTGTCACTACAAATAACACTCCTTCAATAGAAGCATGGAGCCCATACACAACAGACGCAAATGAATTTGGAACAGAATACAGAACACCAGAAACTGCACATGAAATAGGAAGTTTTTATTTTGATGATTCAAATTCAAGAATAGAATATAATTATCAAACAGCACTTGGAACACAAGATTTTCGTATGGAATTTTGGGTAAATCTTGAGTATAAGTCAGGTAAAGCATATTCACATTTATTTGACCAAAGAATTAATAGCACTGATTCAAGTTCATATGGGATGAGTTGTAATTTTTCATGGCACACTGATGATGGTGTCTATGCTAAAATGTATTTTCTTAACGATAGTGATAGCAGTGTTGCTAATACAACAAAACTAAGACCAAATCAGTGGCATCATATTGTTTTAATTAGAGATTATGCTGTTTCTGGTGGAACTTTTAAAGCATACATTGATACTGTAGAACAAACTTCTTGGTCTTCTACAACTGCAAAAGATGCTTATTCAAGCTTTAATTTTACCAGAACACTTCAGCCTATTGGATATACAGCAACAACCAGCACTCTTTATTATATTGGTTATGTAACAGATATTAAAGTTGATGCTGAAACTGCTGGTGGAGGTAATATTGACCTTTCTGCTCCAAGCAGTAATCCACCTAATAAACTAAGCGTAAATGGCAATTATACCAAACTTCTTCTTCAGCCATACAAGTCATATGATGCAAACAATTTATTGACTTCTAATTTTTCATATGAAAGAGATTCTTCTTCAACACCAAAAAGTTTAACATATGTTAATGATACAAAAATAGTTGATGATTCACCATATAAATCTGGTGCAAATGGATCTTTTTCTTTTTTTGATTTTAATTCTAAAATTAATATTCCTATCGACTCAAATTCTAGTTTAGGAAGTGGAGAATTTACAATTGAATTTTGGTTAAATTTAAAAGATAGACATCCAAGTCAAACTGGTACTCCTAATCCACAAGCTTTTTTAGTTATGAATGATTTTACTGGAAATTTTTGGGCTATTTATTATTATGGAGAATCTAGTGGGGCAAATCGAAAATTATCTTTTGTTGGGCATTATAACGGTGCTGATCTTGATGGAGGAGGCAAGGTGACAGCTGTCGATCATTTTAGTGATAAAAGAAATTCTTGGGTTCATATAGCATACACTAGAAATAGTTCTAACACAATGAAATTATATGTTAATGGATCAGAAGAAAAATCATGGACTGAAGCCACAGATTTTTCTAGTATAACTGGAACTTTAAGTATTGGTGGATATGGTAATTTATCATCAAACGATCAATTAAACGGAATGATAACTGATATAAGAATTGTAAAAGGAACTGCTGTTTATACTGGAGCATTTTCTCCTCCTTATGATAAATTAACTTTGACACAAAGTGCTGGAACTAATATAAGTGCAATTACTTCTGGACAAACTAAACTTCTTCTTCAGCCAGGAGCACTTGCAAGTAATGAACCAGCAAAGAAACCTTTTGAACATTTTAAGCCAGTTATTTATACTGGACAGCAAGATGCAGATGCTGGGACTTGGAATAATGGAACTAGCACATCTACTATCACTGTTGGGTTTCAACCAGACTTGGTGTGGATGAAAGGACGTAATTATGGTGAACATCACAATGTCATAGATTCAGTTAGAGGAGTAACACAAAGAATACAGCCAAATAGAACTGAATCTCAAGCATCAAGTGTTCAACAATTAAAAAGTTTTACAAGCACGGGTTTTACTTTAGGAACTAATCATGAAGTAAATAACTCATCTAGCACATTTGTAGCTTGGAGTTGGAAAGCAGGAGGCGCAACTCCAAGTAAAACTTATTATGTGAAAGTAGTAGATGATGGAGGTAACAAATATAGATTTATTGATGATGTTACTAATACTAATCATCCAACATTAAATCTTCAAGAAGGTGGAACATATACTTTTGATGTATCAGATAGTACAATGTCAAGTCATCCTTTTGTTTTAGGTACATCTTCAGGCACAGATGGTTCATATACAACAGGTGTAACTTATGAGTTGGATGGAGTTTCAAAAACTTATCCACAATACACATCAGGATTTTCAAGCGCATCTATAAGAAAATTAATTATTACTGTGGCCTCTTCAGCACCAACACTTTACTACAATTGTTCTGTTCATTCTGGCATGGGCGGACAAATAAACACAACCACAACTCACGGTCAAACAGAATTTGGTGGTTCAGTTATTCCGATTGTTTCTGTAAACAAAGAAGCAGGGTTTAGTATTGTTAAGTATACTGGTAACGGTACTAATGGTGCTACACTTGCACATGGACTTGGCAAAAAACCTAAAATTATAATTGAGAAGGCTTATGCTGGAGCATCTACCTATTATAATTGGTCTGTACAAGGATGTGGTGAATTATGGACGCCCGCAACTTCTAATTTATTTTTGAATACAGATCAAGCCTTAAATGTTAGTGGAGCACATGGAGCACCGCCTGATTCAAATACTTTCCATCCTTCTAAAACTAATTATGCTAATGAAAATAATGTTGAAAATATAGCATATATTTGGACAGATATTGAAGGCTACTCTTCAATTAGTTCTTATACAGGCAATGGTAATGCAAACGGGCCATTTGTGTACACCGGATTTAGGCCTGCTTGGGTTATGGCACGTAGAACTGGAACAGCTAATTGGTGTATATTTGATAATGTAAGAAATTCAGTAAATCCAATTAACGGTGAATTATATGCAGATACTTCCGGCACTGAAGATACAAGTAATAATGATATAGATTTTCTCTCAAATGGATTTAAACTAAGGCGTGCAGCCACAAATTTTAATGACAATGGTTCAAATCATATCTACATGGCATTTGCTGAGGCACCAGTAAACTTTTCTAATGCTCGTTAATATTTCATTTCTTTTCAAAATCAAATCCTTATAAATATAAATAAATTTATAAGGATTTTCTTTCATGGCAGCTGTATCAAATATATTCATTGACCAAGGAGCAGATTTTTCCACAACAATGGAAATAGCAGATTCTAGTGAATTAGCTTTAAATCTTACTGGTTACACTGTTCTTGCTCAAATACGCAAAACATACAGCTCCACAACTTCAACAAGTTTTACCACAGCAATTGATTCAAATCCAGCAACAGGAAAAATAACACTTTCTTTATCTGATGTTCAAACATCAGCACTTGAAGAGGGAAGATATGTTTATGATGTGGTAATTACAAACACAAATTCAAATGATTTTAAAACAAGAGTTGTTGAAGGAATTGCAACAGTAATGCCTAGTGTAACAAGGAGTTGATAAAATATGGCAGTAACACCAGACAGACCTAGAGTTGTTCGTGTAACAGTGCCTGGAATTCAAGGGCCTCAGGGGCCTACTGGCCCAGCTGGTTCTCTTGAACTTTCTGGACAGATTAATAATTCTTCTGATATTGACGTTTCTGCTCTTGCAGATGGTGCAATTTTACAGTATTCCTCCAGCAGTGTAAAGTGGGTAGCAAGAAATGATACTAGCACTGCATCTGGAACTTTGAAATTAAATGGTGGAACATTTTAACTAATAATCAATAATAAAATAGGAAATAAAAATGGCTACAGTTATTCAATTAAAAAGAACTAATACTGCAACTTTGCCTACTGCAAATAATGGAACTCTAGAACATGGAGAAATGGCATATCTTTATGATACAAGCAGTACAGCATTAAGTGCTGGACAAAATGGACGAAGATTGTATATTGGAAATCCAAACGGAAATAATCAAACACCTATTAAAGTAGGTGGACAGTATTATACAGACATGCTTGAACATGCACATGGAACACTTACTGAAAGTGCTGCAATTATTGCTGATGCAAATAAGAAAATTGATAATTTAAAAGTTGATGTAATGGATTTTGATGGTAGTACAATTACTACTGAATCTGGAAATGGATTGACACTTAATCCTGCAACAAGTGTGAGCATTAAAGGTGCATATACACTTCCAACAGCAGATGGTACTTCTGGACAAGCTATTGTAACAGATGGTTCTGGTGCAACAACATTTCAAACAATTGGAACAAGTTTATCAATTAAAGGAGATGCAGACACTACAGATTCTGTTGCATTATTGAGTGATACTCTTGCGATTGAAGGAGATGCAGCAACAGGTATTGCGACAGCTGTTACAAATAATAAAATTACAGTTTCTGGAACTAATGCATCTACTACTGCAAAAGGTGTTGCAAAATTTGCTGCAGCTGATTTTGCAGTTTCAGCTGAAGGAGAAGTAACATTAAATCAAACAACTTTAGAAGAAAGTGTAGAAGATTATATTAATGGTTCACTTACTGCTGGAACTGGAATGGCAACAGCATATGATGATACAGCAGGAACTATTACTATTTCTGGAACTGATGCATCAACTTCAGCAAAAGGTGTTGCATCTTTTGGAACAAATGATTTTTCAGTTACAGCTGGTGCAGTAACAATTAAAACAGGTGGTGTTTCAAATGCACAATTAGCAGGAGACATTGCAAACGGTAAACTTACAAATTCAACTATTTCAATTGATGCAGATACTGGAACAACTAATGCTGTAGATTTAGGTGATACACTTGTAGTTACTGGTGGAGAAGGTATTGACACAGCAGTTTCTGGTGATACTCTAACAATTACTGGTGAACTTGCAACAAGTGCGAATAAAGGTATTGCATCTTTTGATTCAGCTGATTTTGATGTAACTAATGGTGTTGTAACAATTAAATCAACTGGTATTCTTGCTGCACAAATTTCAAATGATGCAGTAACAACTGATAAAATTTTAAATGCAAATGTTACTAATGCAAAACTTGCAAATCCAACAACTACACTTGGTACTTCTACTTTAACACTTGGAGCTGCAACAACAGATATTGCTGGAATTACTTCTTTAGATGTTGATAATATTAATGTAAATTTAAATACTATTTCGTCAACAGATACAAATGGAAATATTGTAATATCTCCAAATGGAACTGGTGTTGTGGATTTAAACACACACAAAATTACTGGTCTTTCTAGTCCTACTAGTGTAAGTGATGGAGCAAATAAACAATATGTCGATGGTGTTGCTCAGGGTCTTTCTATTAAAAATGCAATTAAATTTGCAACTACAGATACTTTAGCAAATTTAACTAGTGGATCTGTGACTTATGACAATAATGCTGGAACACTAACTTTATCTAATGCTCTAACTGCTCTTGATGGAATCAATTTAACTTCTAACGATCATGGAACAAGAGTATTAGTTAAAGATGAAACAGGTTCTACTGCTGAAGAAGCAAAAAATGGAATTTATGTATTGACTAGTTTATCTCTTTTAACCAGAGCCACAGACGCAAATGCTCCAGCAGAAGTTACAGCTGGAACATTTTTCTTTGTACAAAGTGGAAATACTAATGGGGATAATGGTTTTGTACAAACAGAAATTGTAAATACAATTGGAACAGATGCATTAAAGTATACACA
>MDTE01171346.1_pt1 | contig 12233 bp, 12 predicted proteins | sample 811231 | NCBI WGS metagenome assembly MDTE01 (sample SAMN05326651, study PRJNA326480) | marine metagenome | isolation source: seawater | place: Indian Ocean: Red Sea | collected 2010
CTTTATGAAACATGGGTTAAATTCCAAATGGGAGTTATAGACACAGCTTTGGTTTACTCATATGGCAAACCATCACCTGGATCATTACAAGACGTTCTCTCTACGCAACTAGACCCATATTACGTGGCCCCGCTTTGGCCAGATGCTCACTCCATCACAGCCCTTCAAGCCAGACATCTCCTAGAAAAAGGAGAAATATCGACTCAAGAATTAGCCGATTGCGCGGTCAGAGCAGGAACAGTAGAAAATAAAGAGCAATATTTTGACCAACCGATGCTAGCTGACCCGCTACGCCAAGCCGATTGCCCAACATATGCTGATGGGGGAGTCGCAATGATCCTTGCCGCAGAGGGTAAAGCTGAGGAACTCTGTGAGAAGCCAGCTTGGATAACGGGTATAGACCACAGAATTGACAGTCATCACTTTGGTGTTCGCAATCTCTCCACTATTCCTTCTGCAAAGAAAGCTGCTGAGAAAGCTGGACTGCATAAAGCAGAAATAGATCTAGCAGAAATCCATACCGCATACACCGTTCATGATGTCCTACTCAGAAAAGAACTGAACCTTCCTCTAAACCCAGCAAAAAGCTCAAAAAACCATCCCATCAAAGCAGAAACACTGATGGCTTCAGGTTTACTCCGAATCGCTGAAGCAGCACGCGCTATATGGAATGAAGAAGCTAACCGAACTCTTGCGCACGCAACTTCCGGACCACTAATGCAACAAAATCTGATGTGCGTTCTATCAGGAGAGAAGGAATAATGGCAGCAGGAGGAGAGTTAGCAGCAGTCGTTGGCGTAGGTATGACAAAATTTTCCGCGACTCGCGGCGATGTATCAATGCCCGGACTTGTTCGCGAAGCAGCCGAACGCGCCCTCAAAGACGCCGAAATGGAATGGGAAGATATAGACGCAGTCGTAATGGGGAAAGCGCCTGATTTTTTCGAAGGTGTAATGATGCCTGAAATATTCCTAGGGGAAGCTCTTGGAGCTGTCGGAAAACCTATGCTTCGAGTTCACACGGCAGGTTCTGTTGGAGGTTCAACAGCCCTTGTTGCAGCCTCACTCGTGCATTCAGGTGTTCACGAGCGAGTCTTAACTGTTGCCTGGGAAAAGCAAAGCGAATCCAATGCAATGTGGGCACTAAGCCTCAAACAGCCTTTCCAAGTCTCAATAAATGCCGGAGCTGGAGGGTACTTTTCTCCCATTATTCGCCAGTACATGGAAGAGACTCAAGCACCCGAACTCATCGGATGCATGGTTGCCTTCAAAGATCGCCAACACGCATTACTTAATCCATACGCACATCTCCATCAACCCGATTTAACTTTTGACCAAGTAGTTGAATCCCCGATGCTCTGGGAGCCCATTAGATATTCTGAAACATGCCCCTCATCAGATGGGGCAGCAGCAATGATCATCGTAAATGAAAAAGAGGCTAAAAAATCAACCAACCCAGCTTGGATACATGCCGGAGCTATGAGAAGCGAGGCGAACAACTTTCCAGGACGTGATGAGGTAAACCCTCAAGCAAGTAGGGAATGCGCCTCAGATTTATGGAACCAAGCAGGGATCAAAAACCCAAGGGAAGAGATAGACGTCGCCGAAATCTATGTGCCTTTTAGCTGGTACGAACCGATGTGGTTGGAAAGTCTTGGTTTCTGCGAGAGAGGCGATGGCTGGAAATTAGTAGAGTCTGGAGCCACACATATAGATGGTGGTGACTTACCGATAAATTGCTCTGGAGGTGTTTTATCCTCCAACCCAATAGGGGCATCTGGAATGATTAGATTCGCTGAAGCAGCCCTTCAAGTTAGAGGAATGGCTGGCGAACATCAAGTGGAAGGTGCCCGTAAAGCCATGGGTCATGCGTATGGCGGAGGAGCACAATACTTCGCCATGTGGGTGGTAGGAAAAGACAAACCAACTTCCTAGAAATAAGTTATTGATGCCTGCCTATACAAGAAAAGCAACTGGCAAACGCTTATTTATCATACTCGCAGTGTTTCTTTCAATAACTTCTCTCACAACGTCCTGCGGAAGTAATGCTGATGGTGACCTGAACGCATACTGCGACGTAATAGCGAAAAACCTAGACCTAGGTATTCCCGACACAAATTTACCAATTGAGGAACTTGATTTACTTATAACACTTGCGCCGTCAGAAATTAAAAAAACTGCTACCAAAATACGAAATTCCTCCGCAGATGTTGCAGAAATATCAGCGCTTGATCAACTCTTCGCAGCAACATTTGACCCTGAAGCCATAGAGGCACAAAATTTCTTTCAGACGTATAACGCCCAAAACTGCAATATCGAAACTGAGGTTGTGCAGGATCTCGTTTCAGAAAAACAGGCAGAGACCCAAAATGAACTGGAATTATTCCTCACATCAAACTACTCCGAAGCAAATTGGAATGATAAAACAGAGACCATTGTTATATTCAACGGCATCGAAATTATCGGACTCAACGGTAAGCTTCCGCTCGGATCAGGCTTCCAAGAAGCTGACGCATTATGTCAGGCATTGAGTCTTTGGTTATACGCAGTAAAAGAAATAGAAGGAACAATCAATATTCAAGTCGGTGAGAATAATGTACTTGAGCGAAGTTCCGAGAAACTAAGTTGCTCAAGTGAAGAAATCGGATTAACTGATTGAGCATCACTCAACAAAATTGCACTATGATGTTAAAACCTTACTAATGGAGGACAAATGGGTTACCGAATTCAAGTCGATTTTGATCTTTGTGAAAGCAACGCTATCTGCATGCAAATAGCTCCAGAAGTTTTTGAAGTTCGCGATGATGACTTCCTCTACATTCTTAATGAAGAGCCTGGTGAGGATCTGAAAGCACAGGTAGAGGAAGCAGCACAAAGATGCCCCAAGCAGGCAATTGCAATTGCTGAGGGCTGACAACTGAAAGAGATTATTGTTGTAGGCGCTTCCCTAGCTGGACTTCGCGCCGCTGAGACACTCAGAGCAGAAGGTTTTGACGGAGTAATTCATCTCATAGGAGATGAGCCGCATCTACCTTATGATCGACCTCCATTATCCAAACAAGTGCTTGCTGGGGAATGGGAACCTGATCGGATAGCCCTCACAAGTCCTACGAAAAATGATGAATTATCACTCGAATGGCACCTTGGCGTTAGAGCAACTGATCTAAACATCGCTGAGAAAAAAGTAATGTTAGATTCGGGTCAACCAATTTCATACGATGGAGCCATTATTGCGACAGGGGCAAGATGTATATCGCTTCGCATGACTGGAGATCTGCAAGGGATTTATACACTTCGCGGGTTAGACGATGCAATAGCAATCCGTTCTGAGTTTGAGAAAACACCACAAAAAGTCGTTGTCGTTGGAGCGGGGTTTATAGGAGCTGAAGTTGCTGCAACAGCCCGACAGCGAGGACTTGATGTAACAATGATAGAGGCAGCAGAGGTCCCATTTGAACGGGTACTGGGAACTGAGATGGGAACCGTAACTGCTAATGTACATCGGGATCACGGGGTTGAAGTGATTACAGGTACTCCAGTTGAGTCCTTTAAAGGAAAAGAAAGAGTAGAGAAAGTTGTTCTTGCTAACGGAACAGAAATTGACGCTGATATTGTCATTGTTGGTATCGGGGTGAGGCCCAATACCGAATGGTTGGATAATAGTGGACTTACTATCGATAACGGAATCGTATGTGATGAAACCTGTCAAGCTGCACCTGGGATAGTCGCCGCTGGAGATGTCGCTCGATGGCCCAATAGGCTTTTTGGCGAACACATGCGTGTTGAACATTGGGATAATGCGGTTGAACAAGGAGTCTATGCGGCACGGCGATTATTAACCGGAGAAAATAAAATAGAACCGTACGCCCCAACACCGTGGTTTTGGACTGACCAATTTGATCGCAAAATTCAGCTAGCCGGCAGAACTCGATCAACAGATGAAGTTCAAATTATTACGGGATCGACTGAGGAGCGACGCTTCGCAGCAGCATATGGCCGTGATGGAAAACTTGTGGGCATCCTTGGATTCAACCGCCCTCGCCATGTCATGCAATACAAACAAATGATAACTGACGGGGTCAGCTGGGAAGATGCCTTGGAGCACGCGAAAAGCAGTTAATCAGCTCCATACAACTAAAGACCTCAGTTTCGTTGGTGGCTATTACTAATCTTTGATTTTGACATCTCTTAAAAGCTTCTTCCCATAATATTTCTGTGTTAGATTAAGAAGCCTATATATAAAGCGTTACTAGACGCTTGTTTGTATAGGGGTAAACGAGGGAGTCTTAGGGCGGAGTACTTGAGGCTCCCTCAGTTCTTTTTCTATCAAGCTTTTACTTTGGTCAAGATCTATTTCCATTTATTAAAGGGATCTAAGGATACAATTCCACTATGAAATCTAAAGCCTTGCAGTATCAGGATGATTCAGCCATCTTCCCCCACGTGAAGGCACAATCGTAAAGCTACGGCCATGGTAAGTACAACCAAACAAACTGACACCAAAAACACATACGATGTCGTGGGGATAGGAAACGCAATTGTTGACGTCATAAGCCATGAAGATGAAAAGTTTCTTGACACCCATAATCTCATCAAAGACTCAATGGCTTTAATCAACACCGATACTGCGGTTAGCCTCTATAACGAGATGAGCCCAACAGTTCAATCGTCTGGAGGCTCGGCTGCAAACACCATGTCCGGCGTTGCTTCATTAGGTGGCAAAGCCGCCTACATAGGAAAAATACGTGACGATCACTTGGGCGATTTTTTCGCCCATGACATCAACGCTGCCGGAGTTCACTTCAAAGTAAAACCAGCATCTGAAGGCCTACCAACAGCTCGATCCATGATCATTGTGACACCTGATGGGTCACGAACAATGAACACGTACTTAGGGATAAGCACAAACCTTAGCAAAGAGGACCTTGACGTGCACCTGCTTGAAAATGCACAAATCCTATACTGCGAAGGCTACATCTGGGATATCGAAACAACAAAAGATACTATCCGTTCTGCGATAGCAATAGCAAAAGGCGCAAATCGCACTATCTCATTCACACTTTCAGATAGCTTCTGTGTCTCACGACATAAAGATGAATGGATTGACCTCATAAATGAACAAGTTGACATCCTCTTCGGAAACGAAGACGAAATTAAAGAACTCAGTGGGTGTGGAACTCTTAGTGAAGCAGCTCAATGGATTCAAGGAAAAGTCAAAGTAGCCTGCCTTACTCTCGCCGAAAGAGGTTCAATAATTGTCACAGAGGATGAGATCATTGGGGTAGGCGCTAAAGCAGTAAATCAAGTAACAGATTCTACTGGAGCTGGAGATTTGTACGCATCAGGCTTCCTATTTGGCTACGCTCGAGGACTCGACCTCAAAATTTGTGGAGAACTGGCATCAATCGCAGCTGCCGAAATAATCACTCATACGGGAGCTCGACCCCTTGTCCCTCTAAAAAATCTTATTGAATCCGAATTCCGCAAATAATGTCCCCAAAATTAAATCAGTATGCACTTGAATCGCAATTAAAAAGCTGGATCGAACACGATCCTGACCCTGTTACGCGTGAGCACTTAATAAATTTATTAAACCGATCGGATTCATCTGCAATTGAAAAGTTATTTAGCTCCAGAATCCAATTTGGAACTGCTGGATTGAGAGGCAAACTTGGCCCCGGTCCTAACAGAATGAATCAACTAACTGTAAGGAGGCTCGCAACAGGGTTAGCTCAATATCTAGGAGCCGGCTCAAAAGTGGTGCTTGGCAGAGATGCACGCCACAAAAGTAAAGACTTCTTAGAAGATATTGCAGCTGTCATGACAGCCAATGACATTAACGTAATCATCTTTCCCGAAGTAATCCCAACTCCCTTGCTCGCATTCAGTGTTCGGCATCTCAAAACAGATATGGGTATTATGGTCACAGCTTCACATAACCCCAGCACCGACAACGGTTGCAAAGTCTACATGCATGATGGAGCTCAACTTAGAGCCCCAATAGATGAAGAAATCGACAAATTAATACTTGAATCAGAATTTCCTTCTATCAACCTGCCATTAGGAAACGGAACACGTGTCACTGCTGATGAAAGCCTTGAGGAAGCATATTGTGCTGCAATAACGAATTCCCTAACACAACAGAACCAAAACATACGAATCGCTTACACGCCTCTTCATGGGGTAGCGATGGGATTGACTCAGAAAAGTTTCATAAAGGCCAGAGCAGGTGAGCTAATACCAGTAAAGACTCAGATGACCCCTGATGCTGATTTCCCGACCGTATCCTTTCCTAATCCAGAAGAGCATGGGGTCATGGACTCTGTAATGAATCTAGCGAAAGCATCGAATGCTGATCTAGCACTTGCGAACGACCCAGATGGTGACCGTCTAGCGGTAGCTATCCCAACAATCAGTGGTGAGTGGAGATTGTTGAGTGGAGATGAAATCGGGGCTCTTCTATTCAATCACATAGCTAGTAAAACATCGGGTGGCAACAGAAAGGTAGTAACTACTATCGTTTGCTCAAAACTTGTTTCTAAGATTGCGATCAAACATAGCGTTGAACACGCCACGACGTTAACTGGGTTTAAATGGATCATCCCAACTGCATATAAGGATTCTTCCTCACAGCCAATTTTCTGTTACGAGGAAGCCCTTGGGTATGCAACGAATACTGCAGTGCGCGATAAAGACGGAATCTCAGCAGCGCTAATGATGGCAGAACTTACTGCAGAGCTAAAGGAAAAAGGTCAAACCCTCGAAGATAAACTCAATGATCTTTCATTGGAATACGGACATCATGTTACTAAAACGTGGAGAGTGCGTTTTAACTCGGAAAAGCCTAACGAGATCATACCTAAAGTGATGGAAGATCTCAGAGTTAAGCCTCTCACTGTCATAAACAACATGAAGGTACTTGAAGTGAAAGACTATCTCTCTCATGACAATGGAACTGGTCTACCCAGTACAGATCTGATCGTAATAAATATTGAAAACAATGTTCGTATCTCAATTCGTCCCAGTGGGACAGAGCCAATGATCAAGTTATACATGGAAATCGTTTTGCCCGTAGCGAAGAGAGAAGAACTTCCTGAGGCAAGTGGTCAGGCTCAAGCTCTTCTTGAGAAAATAGGGATTTCGCTTGAGAATCAATTTAAGGAAATCTTAGGACTTAATTGATTCTTCCAAATTGTCTATCTCCAGCATCACCTAAACCAGGAACAATAAATGCCGAATCATTCAGGCCCTCATCAACGAAACCAACGAAAAGCTGTCCATTAATGCCACTTGATTCAATAGCATTGACTCCTTCAGGGGCAGCGAGAATACTTACCGCCGTAATTATTCCAGCGCCCGATGCTGCAATAACACGCAAGGCATGAAGTAAAGATCCACCAGTGGCAAGCATGGGGTCAAGAACGATAACATCTGCTCCAGCTAAGTCATCGGGCAGAGTATTCATATAAATTTCAGGCTGAAATGTTTCCTCATCCCTCCTAGCACCCAAGAAACAAACATCTGAGTCAGGAAGAAGACTTAACGCCCCGTCAAGCATGCCCAAACCTGCGCGAACAATAGGGACAAGTATCGGGGATGATGTCAGAGCCCATCCATCAGTTGAAGTCAGGGGCGTTTCCACTGTCTGTTTATCCAATGCAATGTGTCTCATCGCTTCATATACAAGAAACGTCGATAGGTCATGAAGATTCTTCCTGAATACTTTGTTAGATGTTTCGACGTTACGAAGTCTACTGAGACGATCAAGGATTAGATTATGACTAATGATTTCTACTTTCACACCACACCTAACCTCACCATATCGGATGCTATTCGTATCTGAGGCTATTCTTAAGTCTGGGAGAATACAAAAGGAGAACACCAATCGAACATTCCTTTGTACTTGGCGTTGACCTCGACGGAGTTTGTGGAGACCATAACCTAATTTTTAGAGATATTGTTGCAAAAGAATTAGGTGTGGAACCAAAGTCGTTAACTCTTGACCGGAGTTGGGGATTTGAAGAGTGGGGCCTCTCAATGAGTGATTTTGAGAAGCTCCACGAGAAAGCTGTCGTAGAACATCGCATGTTTCGAGATATGCCAGTTATTCCTGGCGCTTCCGAAGTCCTTTGGCGTCTTTCCGACCAAGGGATTTGGATAAGAATAATTAGCCATAGATTGTATGTGAATTGGGGGCATGCCATCGCTGCTGGCGATACAGCAGATTGGTTAGATAGAGCAAATATTCCTTACCGAGACTTGTGTTTTATAGGAGCGAAATCAGCATTGAACGCCGACCTTTATATCGATGACGGACCCCATAATATTGAAGCGTTTCAAAATGATAATAAGAAAGTCATAATTTTTGATCAACCATATAATCGGCACTTAACTGGACCACGGGCACACACGTGGGAAGAGGTTGAGCGCTTCGTTGTAGATGCAGTTACCGAAAAGTTAGGAGTTGCCGAACCCCAGTTACCGGGTCTTCACGATGCCACAAATCGAATCGAGCATCACAAGGGGCAAGACTACGAATAAAGAACACGTGCAATTCGGCTAGCGACTTCAGCATTATTTTGCAATAAGGCTAAATTCGCTGGAATGCTCTCACCCTTCGTAGCATTCGCGAGCTGTTCAAGAATAAATGGGGTAACAGCTTGGCCGCTTATTCCTTGGCGGTCGCAATCCTCAATACTATTTTCAATCAAGGACCAAATCATTTCAGAGTCAAGTTCAGCTTCAAGAGGTATTGGTGCGTTGAGAAGAAGCCCGGTCCTATGTCCAAGGCTGCTAATAGTTTCAAAAATAGAAGCAACTTCTTCAACAGAGTCAACTCTAGGAATTCCTAAGCCTGACTTACGCAAATAAAACGCTGGGAACTCATCTGTTTGCCAACCTAATACGGGCACGCCCAAAGTCTCTAAATATTCCAGAGTGACGGAAAGATCAAGGAAAGCTTTCGCTCCTGCGCTTACGCAGAGAACATTAAACCTCGACAACGCATGAAGATCTGCACTTATATCTCCTGTAATGTGCGCACCCCGATGAACTCCGCCGATACCTCCAGTGCAAAAAACCTTTTCCCCAACTGCATCAGCAATAGCAAGTGAAGCAGAGACAGTCGTGACCCCAACGTCCAAGCCTTTCCCGACAGCAACGGGAAGGTCTCGAACTGAAACCTTGTTGGTAGCTGTAAAGATTCTTTCATGTTCAGACTCTTCAAGTCCAAGTCGCAACTGTCCATCCATTACTGCACTTACAGCAGGCACCACATCATTATTTCTTAGAGTTGACATGCATAGCTCCAACGCATCAGCATTCGAAGGGGATGGCAAACCTAACTGGCTAAACACAGTTGACTCCAAACATACGACGGGTATTCCATCAGCCTTTGCCTTCGTCACCTCTTTCGAGAGCTTTATTCGACTATTGCTTTGCATCTCTTAAATCATCCTTTGCAAATTCCAATAGTATTACCCATGCAGTTCGGAAACGAAACTGGGCAAATCTCTGATGCTTTCAATTACCGAATATCCAGATTTGGGGACAGTGCCATCTGTTATCTTTTCATAATCCCATGTTAATTCGTAAGGAATGTGTACAGCGTGGCCCCCAATGGCAACGATAGGTAGAACATCACTCCGCAAGCTATTTCCAGCCATTAGAAAATTTTTTGGATCAATATTCTTTTCAGTAAGAAAATCCAGGTACGATTCAGGATCTTTCTCATGGAAGATATCAAACCCAGCAACCATTTTATCTAAACCAGAGTCTTCAATTTTGCTCCGTTGATGCAGTAAATCTCCCTTGGTAACAATGTAAACAGTGAAATTAGATGCCAGTTCTCTAATCGCCTCCTCAACTCCGTCAAGGAGAATAACTGGGTGTTGAAGTAATTCTTTTCCCCACGAAATAATTTGTTTTATATCAGAACTCGCTATGTTCCCTCCTGAAGCCAGATGAGCGGTTTCAATCATTGAAAGAGTAAATGACTTAACTCCATATCCAAAAACCCGAAGGTTCGTGATTTCATTAGATGAAAGAGACTCTTCCAGACCCGTATCAGAAGAGTACTTATTCATGAGTTCAATGAACTTCTCTTCTACCTCGGCGAAAAAGGTCTCGCTCTGCCATAACGTGTCATCTGCGTCTATTCCGACTAGTTCAATTTCAGTCATTTGCTTCCTTCATTCGACATCCCGTTATCTCTTTTCCAAGAGTCCAGTCTCTTTACTAGCTTATCCCTTTCGCCCTTAGTGAGAAATGCATTCTCAACAGCGTTTAAAGTTATGGAAGTTATTTCTTCCCAAGTCCAATTAAAAGCGCTGCTGCACTGAAGGAATTCATTCGTCAAAGATGTTGATGACATCAAACGGTTATCGGTGTTAATCGTTACCGTTAGCCCTGCATCCAAGAACGTATTAACTGGATGACTCTGAATTGAGTCAACTATTCCCGTATGAATGTTTGAAGTAGGGCATACCTCCAAAGCAATACCCCTATCAACCAGTTCAGTGGCTATTCCATCAGTTACCGCCACTTCATTGTTATTCGAGATCTTTTCTCTCACGCTGGTTCCATGCCCAATTCTTGACGCATGACATATGGTGAGAGCTTCTTCAATGTAGTCAGGACCAGCTGCCTCTCCAGCGTGGACTGTAATCGGGAGACTATTTCTGTGAGCTACGTCAAATGCTTGTCTGTGAAGTCTGGGAGGAAAATCAATCTCAGGTCCAGCAATATCAAAACCAACAATCCCCTTATCCATGAAAGAAATTGCTGCTTCAGCAATTTCTGTACTCCTGTCGTTTGACCGCATAGCGCATAGAATACCTTTGACGATGATCTCTCGATCACACATACCAGCCTCAAAACCCTGAAGAACAGCGGTAACGACTTCATCCAGTGTGAGCCCTTTCTCCTCAAAGAGTTCAGGTGCGAAACGAACCTCAGCGTACATGACTCCGTCATCGTTAAGATCATGCACGCATTCTTTCGCGATACGAAAGAGAGATTCTTCGTTTTGCATAACGGCTATCGTGTGAGTGAAAGCTTCCAAATAGAGTTCAAGTTTTCCTTGGTCTGCCGTAGCAAGCATCCAAGCTTCTAGCTCTTTTGCTTCATAGCTTGGTAAATGTAGGTAATTCGTATGTTGCGCTATCTCAATTATGGTTTCTGGTCTAAGACCCCCATCTAAGTGGTCGTGTAGAAGAACTTTAGGGAAGCTGCGCAGAGATTCTTCTGTGATATCGGGAATCACCATAATGGATTAGATCGCGAACCCCTTCAGAGGCATGTCAGGTGAGCGTTGTAGCCAGTTGTCTTCTCGATAATGGGCAGAAGCCTCAATCATGTGAAGGGTGAAGGCATGTCGAGAAGATTCTGAATGATTTGCACTTGACCAGTGGGGTAGTAAACCATGTAAAACTACTAGTGTCCCTTTGGAAGCTTCAAGGGGAATCTTTTCCTCTGTAGGGAAATCTGTGTTGTCCAGCGTTATCATTTCGGTTCCCCCTCGATCTTTCCTTCGGAAGCGTTCTTTGGGGTTCTGTTTGTGCAGCCCAGGTAGACACCATAAGCATCCGTTTTCAATGGTTGCATCTTCAAGAGCTACCCAGAAACCCATAACGGATGGTGGGTCAGTCCATAGAAAAGGGTGGTCAGTGTGCCATACAACCTCGCCGCCAATATGAGGAGGTTTAAAGATATACATTGATTGCAGGAGAAGTGGCTCTACAAACCCAATATCGGTCGCAAGTTCTGCCACTTTCTTTTGTCTAACAAAATCGGAAAAGACAGGATCAAGATCATGCAATGCATGCCCTACTTTGTTTAGAGAAAGCTCCGAAGGGGTTGTGCCCTTACTTTGTTGCTCATAGAAAAACCGTATCTTATCTCCGGAGGTTAGAAAATAGTCCTCTTGGCTGTGGGCCCGATCGGTGGTTGAGAATACGGTTGAGCTCTCATCCTTTGCTGTGTCAATGATTGTTGTCATCCTTGACATCAATGAATCGCATTCTTTAATTGAAAAGAAGTCCGGAAGTACTAGTACACCGTTTTCATCAAAAGAGTTCTTTTGCTCTGTGGTTAGTGGACTCATGTTCTCTTTTATGTTTGCCCTCGTCTGTAGATTTGTCCATTCGCAGCAGGCATTCGGAGACGTTGCGCGAAGAAAATTAGGACGATGATAACAATCACGTATGGAAGGATATTTACCCACCAGTCAGGTAC
>MDTE01167557.1_pt1 | contig 12232 bp, 12 predicted proteins | sample 811231 | NCBI WGS metagenome assembly MDTE01 (sample SAMN05326651, study PRJNA326480) | marine metagenome | isolation source: seawater | place: Indian Ocean: Red Sea | collected 2010
ATGTAAATTATTTTATCCTTGTATTTTTCAGGAATTTTTGGATTAAAATTGAATTTTTTTTTTAATCCAGTATGACTTTTATTCGCTTCGCAAATAACAAAATAATCAACTACATCTTTTAATATTTCAAATCGGAGTTGAAAAAGCATGTTTGCTTGATAAAATGTTATACAATCATAAACTTTATTTTTAATTTGATTTTTATTCATAGAAATAGTTAACATAAAATTAAAGTATGAAAAAGATTATTGTAACTGGAGGATCAGGACGATTTGGGAATGTTCTCAAGAAAAAAAAATCTAATTTTAAGATTTTTTTTCCATCAAGTAGTGAATTTAACATTTTAAATATAACAAAGATGAGAAATTATATTAAAAAAAAAAAACCAAATTATCTAATTCATTTAGCAGGATTATCTAGGCCAATGGATGTTCATGAAAAAGATATAAAAAAAAGCATAGATCTTAATATCATTGGTACAGCTAATGTAACGAAATTATGTGCTGAAAATAATATAAAATTAATCTACTTTTCTACCAACTATGTATACCCTGGCAAAAAAGGAAATTATAAAGAAACTGATCCAGTTTTACCAGTCAACAATTATGCATGGTCAAAACTTGGAGGGGAGACTTCAGTAAAACTTTATAAAAATTCTTTAATTTTACGAGTAAGTATGACAGAGAAGCCTTTTGTCCACAAGCAGGCTTTTGCGAACGTTAAAACAAGTTTCGCATATCATGATGAAGTTGCTTCGGTTTTATTTAGAATTTTAAATAAAAAAGGAATATATAATTTAGGCGGAAAAGCACAATATATCTATGATTTTGCAAAAAAGGACAATAAGTTTGTTAAAAAAATTTATTTATCAAAAAATAAAAAATCTTTGATACCATTTGATTCATCAATAAATCTATCTAAAATAAAGAATCTTATTAGTTAAAAATTATCAATTATTTGATTAGTGGAGAGGTGGCCGAGTGGTTGAAGGCGCACGCTTGGAAAGCGTGTATAGGGGCAACTCTATCGCGGGTTCGAATCCCGCTCTCTCCGCCACAGTTTAAGTCTTGTTTTATAAGGATAATTTAAATTTCTTTTATAATTATAAATGAGCATTTTAAATTAAAAATGTTATAATTAATTTTTCCAAAAAAAAAAAAAATGACTAATAAAAAAACATATCAAGCTGACTCAATTAAAGTTTTAAAAGGCCTGGATGCTGTTCGTAAAAGGCCTGGAATGTATATTGGAGACACAGATGATGGAACTGGTTTACATCATATGGTTTATGAAGTTGTTGATAATTCTATAGATGAAGCTTTGGGAGGTTTTTGTAATAATATAAAGGTATGCATAAATAATAATGGAACTGTTACAGTCGAAGATAATGGAAGAGGAATTCCAGTAGATATTCATAAAGGAGAAAAAAAATCAGCTGCAGAAGTAATAATGACCCAGTTACATGCAGGTGGAAAATTTGATCACGACTCCTATAAAGTTTCAGGAGGTTTGCACGGTGTGGGTGTTTCTGTAGTAAATGCTTTATCAGAAAAATTGGAATTGGAAATAAATAGAGAGGGTAAGAAATATTATATAGAATTCAATAATGGAAAAGCTAAAGCACCTTTGAAAATAATTGGAAAATCTAAATCAACTGGTACCAGGATTACATTTTTGCCCTCTAAGGAAATTTTTTCTTCAATAAAATTCAGCGCAAATACTTTAGTGAAGAGAATGAGAGAATTAGCTTTTTTGAACAAAGGTATTAACATTATATTTATTGATCTAAGTCAAAAAAAAGAAAAAACTTTTAATTTTAAATTTCAAGGAGGTGTTTTAGAATTTGTTGATTATTTGGATGAAAAAAGAGAAAAATTAACAAATAAAAATGGAAACGATTTATTCAAAAAACCTATATACATAGAGGGAAAAAAAGAAAATATTGAGATTGAATGTTCATTGAAATGGAATGCAGGTTATAGTGAAGAAATATACCCTTATACGAATAATATTCATCAAAAAGATGGAGGAACACATTTATTGGGCTTCAGAAGCGCATTAACACGTGTTGTAAATAAATATGCCAATGAACATAATTTATTAAAAAAAAATAAATTTGCTATTTCAGGAGATGATATTAAAGAGGGATTAACCTGTGTATTATCCACTAAAATACCAGATCCAAAATTCTCCTCACAAACGAAAGATAAATTAGTTTCGTCGGAGATAAGAATGATAGTTGAAAATTTAATTAATGAAAAATTATCAATCTGGTTTGATCAAAATCCCTCAATCACAAAAATAGTTTTAGCAAAAATTATACAGGCTGCATTAGCAAGAGATGTTGCAAGAAAAGCTAGAGAAAGTGTAAGACGTAAAGGAGCTCTTGAGCTTAGTGGATTGCCTGGAAAGCTTGCAGATTGTCAAATCGGCAAACAAGAGGGAACAGAATTATTTATAGTTGAGGGAGACTCAGCAGGTGGTTCGGCTAAACAGGGTAGAAATAGATTAAATCAAGCTGTCTTACCCTTGAGAGGAAAAATACTTAATACGTACGTTGAGGATTTTAAAAAAAATGGAAATAGTAACCAAAATGGTTCAGATCAAAGAACTAAAGCACTTTCAAAAATGATATCTTCTAATGAAATTTTAACATTGATTAATGCTTTAGGTTTAGATCCTAAATCTCAAGAAATAGATTTAAAAGATTTAAGATATGGAAAAATAATAATTATGACTGATGCTGATGTTGATGGATCACATATTAGAGCTTTGTTACTTACATTCTTTAATAATAAACCATTTAATAAATTGATTGAGAATGGACATGTTTATTTAGCTCAACCGCCATTATTTAAAATTAATAAAGGATTAAAGGGAATTTATATTAAAGATGAAAAAGAACTCGAGAATTATATAATAAATAATAATCAAACATTAAAAAAAATTAAAAGAGGATCAAAAGAGTTTTTAAAAGTTTTAGAGCAAGAAAAATCTAAAATGAGCATTCAAAGATTTAAAGGATTAGGTGAAATGAATCCTGATGAACTTTGGAATACAACACTTGATCCAGAGTCAAGAAATTTATTACAAGTTCAATATTCTAAAGATCAAAAAAAAGATCAAAAACTAATTCATACTCTTATGGGTAGTGATGTTAGTTTAAGAAAAGATTTTATTATTTCTAATGCAATAAATGTTCAGAACTTAGATATTTAAAATGAAGTTTTTTGAAACTTCAAAATATTATACTTTAAAAAAATCTACTTACATAACACTTAGATGGATTGCTATTATCGGTCAATTAATATCAATTAATATTGTTTATTTTTATTTAAATTTTGATTTCAATTTTTATTTATCTAGCATGATAATTTTTATAGGTATTATGAGTAATATCTATTTGATTTTAATCTATGAAAAAACACAATTATCTGAAAGATCAGCACTGATATTTTTATTAATTGATATTTTTCAACTTAGTGGATTAATTTATTTAACGGGTGGCATAATAAATCCATTTATAATTTTTATTTTAATTCCAAGTGTTTTTGCCTCAACAAATTTAGGTTTTAGAACTAACTTACTATTAGTTGTAACAACAATATTGATAATCATATTCTTAACCTTTAATCATGAAGAATTACCATCACCTTTAAATGATCATTTTCATGTAAGTGATTATTATTTCTACTCAATTCCAATTGCTCTAATAATTGCGTTGGTATTTCTTAATTATTTTGCAATTACTTTTGGATCAGAATCTAGATTAAGAAAAGAAGCTTTGAATAAGATGGAGGAGGTAATGGCTAAAGAACATGAAATGTTATCACTTGGTGGTCAAGCAGCCGCAGCCGCGCATTCTCTAGGAACACCACTATCTACAATTAAGATCATTTCACAAGAATTAAAAAAACAACTTAACGATAATAAAGATATCATTTCCGATATTGAGTTACTTTCTAGTCAAGTTGAAAGATGTAATAAAATATTAAAAAGATTATCTTTGAATCCAAATGAGGAAGATGATTTTATCGATGAAGATTTAAATATGAGAGATTATTTAAGAGAAATAATTTCCTCATTTAAAGAAACTAGCGAAAAAGAATTCGTTTTTAATTTTAATCAAGACTCAAATTCAAAAAAAATAACAAAATCGATAGAGATTGTGTATGGATTGAGAAATTTTATTGGTAATGCAAATAAATTTTGTAAATCTAAAGTATTCATAACTTTAAAAAGTGACAATCAATTTACTGAGGTTATTATTGAGGATGATGGTGAGGGATATTCAAGTGATATATTATCAAAGATTGGTGAACCTTATTTAAAATCGGATAATCATATTGATAAAAAAAAAGTTGGCTTAGGATTAGGAATATTTATTGGTAAAACTTTATTAGAGAAAAATTTTGCAAAAATTAATTGCAGAAATTCAAAGACAAGAAGCGGAGCAGAGATAATTGTTAAATGGAAAAATAATGATTTATTTAAGATTTAATGATATTTATTCTTTTTATCAAATAGTGAACTCAATTGTGAAATCATAACATCGCCAAGTTCATTTACATCAGTTATTTTAATTGCTCTATTATAATATCTAGACACATCATGACCAATTCCTATAGCTAAAATTTCAATTTCTGTTTTATCTTCTATAAATTTAACAACTTTTTTAAGATGTTTTTCTAAAAAATCACCAGAATTCACAGATAACGTAGAGTCATCTACTGGTGCACCATCAGAAATAATCATGAGTATTTTTCTTTCTTCTTTTCTTTTTTTTATTCTACTAAATGCCCATGAAATTGCTTCTCCATCAATGTTTTCTTTTAACAAACCCTCCTTAAGCATTAAGCCAAGGTTATTTTTTGCCTGACGCCATTGGGTATCAGCCCCTTTATAAATAATGTGTCTTAAATCATTAAGTCTTCCTGGATTTTTTGGTTTATTATTTTTATTCCATAATTCTCTACTCTGACCACCTTTCCAGTTTTTTGTAGTAAATCCTAAAATTTCGACTTTGACCGAACATCTCTCTAGTGTACGAGATAAAATATCTGCACAAATAGCTGCAATCGTTATTGGTCTGCCTCTCATTGAGCCAGAATTATCAATTAGTAAAGTTACAACTGTATCCTTAAAATCTAAATCTTTTTCCTTTTTAAATGATAAAGAGTTATAAGGGTCAATTATTATTCTAGGCAATTTTGAACTATCTAATAAACCTTCTTCAAGGTCAAATTCCCAAGCCCTATTTTGTTTTGCCAATAATTGTCTTTGAAGCTTATTTGCAAGTTTTGTAATTACATCTTGAAAACCAATAAGTTGTTGGTCTAAAGTTTTTCTTAATTTTGTTGCATCATCAAAATTTTCTAAATTTTCTGCTTTGGTTGTCTCATCAAATTTGTTTGTAAATATTCTATATTCAATGCCACTATCATTGATATTTTTTTTTTGGATTAATTGTTCATTGTTCTCTTTATCAGAATCTGTATCTATCAATTGTTGATCTAATTTATAATCATCAATATTATAATCACTTTCTAAGGCAGTTTCAGTTTCTTCCTCTTTATTTTGGTCTTTATTATTTTTGTCAGACTCATTTTCTTGACTTTCGTTTTGAGATCTATTTTGTTCTTCGTTTTCATTTTTTTTTTCATCTTTCTCATTTTCTTCATTTTGAAGAATTTCCATTTCGCTCAAAATTTCTGAAAATTTCGATGAATATTTATTTTGGTGTTCTACGTTATCTTTTAGAAAATCAATATGTTTATCAATAGCTTTGTCAAAATCTTTTTCCCAAAAATTTAACATATTTTCGGTTAATTGATTTAATTGAATATTGTGAAATTTTTTAAGCATATACAATTCAAAAGCTTCTGTGACAGACACATCATCTTTATTTTTAGGCTGATCTTTTCTTTTGAATTCGACAATTTGTTTATAATTAGTCTTTAAATTTTTTTCTATACCTTTCAATATTTTTGATCCTAAAAATTCATATCGTATTTTTTCTGCTATCATATAAAGAGGTTTACATGATGGATTTGAGGGTAAGTTTTTTTTAAAAATTTTTTCGTCAGAAAATTTTTTTTTTAAAGCAAAAGAGTCAGAGTCAGCTCTTGCTTTAATAAAATCATTTTTGGAATTTAAGTTTTCAAGTTTCAAAAAATTAAATTTTTCAGAATTTTTATCTTTATCCTCTGATTTTTTTGGTAAAAAATCGCCAGAAATAACTTTGGCAGTTGAAGTTAAAGCTTGTCGAAGTTTTTCTTTAAAATTAGTATCTTTGACATTACTACTCATCTAGATTTGTATATTAGCTAAAGATTCAGGTAAATCTTCTCCAAAACATCTTTGATAATATTCTGCAATAGTATTTTTTTCCATTTCATCACATTTATTTAGAAATGTTACACGAAAAGCATAACCTATATCTTTAAAAATTTCCGCATTTTCAGCCCAATGTAAGACAGTTCTTGGACTCATTACCGTCGAGATATCTCCGGCAATAAAACCCTTACGCGTTAATGCTGCAACTTTTATCATATTAGAAATTTTTTCTTTACCTTTTTGATTATTATAGCTTTTATTTTTAGCTACAATAATTTCCATTTCTTTTTCAAGACTAAGATAATTTAAAGTAGTTACAATATTCCATCTATCCATTTGTCCTTGATTAATTTGTTGTGTGCCATGATATAATCCGCTTGTATCTCCTAGACCCACAGTATTCGATGTTGCAAATAATCTAAAAAATCTATTTTGTTTAATAACTTTATTTTTGTCTAATAACGTAAAGTTTCCCTCAGCCTCTAAAACTCTTTGTATAACAAACATGACATCCGGTCTTCCAGCATCATATTCATCAAAAACTAACGCAACTGGATTCTGAATTGACCAAGGTAATATTCCTTCTTTAAACTCAGTAATTTGTTTACCATCTTTTAAAGTTATTGCATCTTTTCCTATTAGATCAATTCTGCTTACATGACTATCTAAGTTTATTCTTATACAGGGCCAATTTAATCTTGCTGCAATTTGTTCTATATGTGTTGATTTTCCTGTACCATGATATCCTTGAACTAAAACCCTTTTATTAAACGCGAAACCTGAAATGATAGCTAACGTTGTATCTTTATCGAATTTATAGTTTTTATCTATTTCAGGAACATACTCATTTTTTTTTGAAAAAGCATCTACTTCCATTTCAGAGTCAAAACCAAAAGTTTGTTTAATGGAGATTTTTATATCAGGCTTTATATCTAAGTTAGGTGTCAATTTTTTTCCTATAAGTATTTTTTAATTGTGTATAAGCTAAAGTTATAAGTTTTAATTTTTCTTCGTATTTTTTATTACCAGAATTCATATCAGGGTGAAATTTTTTGACAAGGATTTTGAATTTTTCCTGGATTTTATCCCATTTCAAACCGACAGAAACCCCTAAAATACTGAATGCTTTTATATCTTTGTGATCAAATTTAAATTGACGCATATAATTATATTCACTCTTAAATCTGTTTTTATCAAGCTCATCTTTCAAAGTATTGTTCCATAAAATTTTAAAAAAATTATCTGATGAGCTAAAACTTTGGGTAGGCTTGTGCCATGTCATATCAGATTTTAAAAAATCAATTATTTGAGTATCATTCATTCCTGAAAAATAATTCCAATTTTTATTAAACTCCTTTATATGTTCTAAACATAGTAATCTAAAATTTTTACTATTATCTTTTTCGATTGGGGCTTTATATTCACCAATTTTATTACAATTTTTCCAGTCACAAATATATTTCATGTTGTATAATAATAAATATTTATGAATATTAATAAACTTATTTCTATAGTAAAAAAAAAAATAGAGGACCAATTAATAGTTGAAAGTATTTCTGTGGAGGACAAATCATTTCTTCATAAAAATCATTCTGGAAATCAACCTGACAAATATCATTTAAAATTAACCATCAAATCTAATGAATTAATTAAAAAAACAAAAATTGAGAGGAGTAAAAAAATTCACAAGATTTTACATGATGAAATAAAAAATTATATTCATTCTATTGAAATATTAATTTGCTAATTCTTTTTGAAAATAAAATTTCAAAGCTGAAGATGTATAGTAGTTGTTTATAATTGTTTTGCTAATTTTCTTTAATAATATTAAATTAATTTTTTTTGAATTATTTTTCTTATCTTTAAGCATAAAATATAAAATTTTGTTAATTGATTTTTGAGAAAAATATTTTTTAATATTTGACGGCAAGTTATATTTTGTTAGATGGTTTTTAATCAACTTAAAACTTTGAAAATCTAATATTCTTTTTTTATAACTAAATTCTATTGCTGAAGATATACCAAGCAAAACAGCTTCTCCATGATTAAGTTTTTTTGAATAACCAAGAGCTGCCTCATAAGCATGAGCAAAAGTATGTCCAAAGTTAAGAACTTTTCTTAATTCAGTTTCTTTTTCATCTTTTTCAACAATTTTTTTTTTAATCTTACAACTTGAGTAAATTGCTTTTTCTATGTGTGGTGATTTAAGATTTAGAACATTTTTAGCATTAGTATTTAAAAAATTAAAAAATTTTTTATCTTTAATTAAAGAATGTTTGAGAATTTCTCCGTAACCACAAATTATTTCTCTCTTTGGTAACGATTTTAAAAATTTAATATCGCTTAAAACTAACCTAGGTTGGTAAAAACTACCGATCAGATTTTTCCCTTGTCTAGTATTTACACCAGTTTTTCCACCGATTGAGGAGTCTACTTGAGATAAAAGTGTAGTTGGGATATTTATAAACATTAAACCTCTTTTAAACAAACTAGCAGCAAAACCACTTATATCACCAGTTATTCCACCACCGATAGAAATTAGACAATCCTTCCTTGAGAAATTTTTTTTTAACAAAAAATTTAAAATTTTTTCAGCAGTTTTAAAATTTTTCTTTTTCTCATTTGCAATTATGTAATGTGAATAAATTTCCTTATTATTTAAATTTTTCTTTAATTTTGTGATAAATTTTTTTGGAACTTTTTGATCAATTACTAACAAGCATTTATTGAACTTAATTGAATTTCTTTTTAGTAAAGTTTTTATTTTAGTTATTATATTACATCCTATAATTATAGAATAACTCTCTGTTTTAGTGTTGATTTTTAGATTAATTGGTTTCATAAATATCCATTATTTCATTTACTATTTCAGATTTTGTAAGTTTATTACAATTAATTTTGTGAAGAGCTTTTGAATAAACTTTTGATCTTTTTTCAATTAAATTAATTAATTCTTTATGGTTTAAATTGTATGCAAGTGGTCTTTTGGAGCTATTAATAATTCTTTTAACTAAAGTGTTATTATCCCAATTTAACCAAAAAGACACATGATTTTTTATAACTTCTTTTCTGATATCTTTGTTTAAAAAAGCTCCACCACCCAATGAGATTACACTTTTTTCATTTTTTAAAATATTTAATGTGATTTTTTTTTCTATTTGCCGAAAAAAAATCTCCCCTTTATCGATAAATATTTTTGGTATTCTCATATTTAGTTTTTTTTCGATTAGTAAATCGATATCATAAAATTTTAATTTAAGTTTTTTTGAAATTAAATGGCCAATGGAAGACTTACCGGACCCCATCATTCCTAAAAAAACTATATTTCCTTTTGAATTCATAAGTTCTTTGTTGAAAAAACACAAATATGTCTTAATTTGAAATTAACTAAATTTATATGCAATTTATAAAAAAAACAAGTTCGAGAAGAACCATGATTGGGTTATTGATAAAATTGACCTTATTTTTTGTTATAATTTTAGGAGCTGTAGTTTTGTTGAATAAAATTGATTTTCCCGCACCTAAGAAAGAAATAGAAAAAGTAATCTCTAATGAAAATTTTAAGATTGTTAAATAGTAAAAATTTTTCAATTATATTAGTTTTATTATTTACAGCTATTACTCATGCAGAGGATAAACCAGTAGATATATGGAAAATAGATAATGAAAAAATTGAAAATAGTTCGGTAGATAGTGAATCAAAAACAAGTGAAAATGATCAAAATAATGAAGTTGGAATCTTTGATATGCAATCTAAAAAAAAAAAAAGATTCAATTAAACTTGAGGATAATTTGAGTGAAAATAAGATCAAAATTTTTGGTTTATATGATCCTGATGATTACGGGCTTGATATTCATATGTGGACAAACTCTGATGGTGACCAATTAAAAAGAATTTTAAAAAAAATTATTGGATTAGATCTTTCAAAAGATGCATCAAAATTGATGAATATTTCTATGCTAACAAATGCTTATATGCCAACTAAAAATATATCTGAAAAAGATTTTTTAAAATTTAAAACTGATTGGTTAATTAAAAACTCAGATTTAGAGTTGATTGAGGAATATATAATTAAAAATCAAATTTTAAATATTCAACCAGAATTAACTAGGTACATAGTTGACAAGTATTTGTCTGAGTCGAATATTGAAAAAGCATGTGAAATTTTTTCCAAAAATTTAGAACCAATTGAAGATGAATATCTCTCAAAATTTAATATTTATTGTTTAATTAAACTAAAAAGAAAAGAAGATGCACAACTTATTTTTGATTTAAAAAAAGAGGCTGGGTTTAAGGATAAATACTTTGAGAAAAAGGTCAACTATCTACTTGGATATTCTGAGGAGATTGATGAGAGTATATCTGAAAAAAATATTCTTGATTTTCATTTGGCTCACCAGACTAATCCCAATTTTAATTTTGAACCCAATGAAAATACCAAAAAAATAATTTGGAAATATTTATCCTCTTCTAATTTATTAAAGTCATTAGAAAAAATTGAAACTTCAGAATACGAAAAAATTTCAATTTTAGAAAAAGCCACTCATGATAAAAATTATCCAGAGAAAGAATTATTTGAAATTTATAAAAGATTTCAATTTAATATAAATCAGTTATTGGATGCTGAAAAATCTTATAAATCTTTAACGAGTTTGGAGGCCAGAGCTTTAGTTTATCAAAAAGTTCTTCTTGAGTCAGAAAAAATAGAAAAACTCAAATTACTTAAATTATTAAAAGAATTATTTGAAAAAGGTGATATTAAAAATGCTTTTGATACTGAATTAAAAGTATTTCTAAATAAAATTGATCCTACGGATGTACCAGACACTTTAACAAGTTTTTATTATACAAATATAAATATTAAACAAGATATCAATGATAAAATAAAATTTAATAATGACGTGCTACATCAATCAAAACTTATTAATTATTTTAATGGAGACTATTCAAAATCAAAAATTGAGAAAGATCTAGATAATTTCTTAAAAAAAATTAAAAAGAATAAAAAATATTTTTTTTCAAAAAAAGATCAAATTTTTTTAGAGTCATTACGATTTGATGGAATTGAAATATCAAAAAAACACGATGATCTTTTCCAAGATTATAGATCAGAAATACCGACTGATATTCAAGTCATGATAAATAATAATGAAAAAGGCACTGCTTTGCTAAGAATAGTTGAGATTATAGGTCAAGACAATCTTGAGAGAATTGATGAAGATACAATATATTTTATAATTAGCACATTAAATCAGTTGAATATAAGCATTTTAAGAAATCATATCTTGATGAAAGTTCTTCCTTTAAAAGTTTAAAATTTATAATAAAATATACCTACTATGACAGTTAAAACAATAATCACTGAGCCAAATAAATTGTTAAGACAAATTTCCAAATCTGTTGATGAAGTTGGCAAAGATGAAAGAGAATTAATGGACGATATGTTAGATACAATGTATGCTTATAATGGAATTGGTCTTGCTGCAATTCAGATAGGTATACCAAAAAGAATAATTGTTATGGATTTAAGCAAAGACAAAGATAAAAAAGAACCTAGATACTTTGTTAACCCAGTTATTAAGAATAAAGATTCAACTAAATCTACTTATGAAGAAGGCTGTTTATCAGTACCAAACCAATTTGCTGAAATAGACAGACCTAGTAAGTGTGATGTTGAATATCTAGACTATTTTGGAGAAAAAAGGTTATTAAAAGCAGAAGGTTTATTGGCAACTTGCATTCAACATGAAATGGATCATTTAGAAGGAATTCTTTTTATTGATTATCTGTCAAAATTAAAAAAATCTATAATTATTAAAAAATTATCTAAAGCTAAATCTACTCGGATAGTAGTTTAATAAATGTCAAAAAAAATTATTTTTATGGGTACACCTA
>MDTE01178667.1_pt1 | contig 12232 bp, 12 predicted proteins | sample 811231 | NCBI WGS metagenome assembly MDTE01 (sample SAMN05326651, study PRJNA326480) | marine metagenome | isolation source: seawater | place: Indian Ocean: Red Sea | collected 2010
AAGATACCTAAAGTAACATATCCCATATGAGCAACAGAGGAATAAGCAATTAATTTTTTCATATCTTCCTGCATTAAAGCTACTAAAGAGGTATAAACAATTGCTATCAAGCTTAGGAAAAATACAAATGTTGTAAAATATTCTGATGCCAAGGGAAATAAACCTATTGAAAATCTAATAAATCCATATCCTGCCATTTTAAGCAAAATTGCTGCCAGCAAAACAGACCCCGCTGTTGGGGCTTCAACGTGTGCATCTGGTAACCATGTATGAACAGGCCACATTGGTGTTTTTACAGCAAAAGAGCTAAAAAAAGCTAACCAGAGCAAATTTTGATATTTAGCATCTATTCCGATTGAATATAGTTGCGTTATATCAGTAGTGCCCGTTTGCCAATAAATGAATATTATTGCAACCAACATTAAGACTGAACCAAGCAAGGTATATAAAAAAAATTTAAAAGCCGAGTAAACTCTTCTGTCACCACCCCAAATTCCAATTATTAAAAACATTGGTATTAAACCACCTTCAAAAAATAAATAAAAAATTAGCAAATCTAGGGAGCAAAAAACTCCAATCATAAATGATTCCATTAAGAGAATTGCAATTAAAAAATCCTTTGGTCTTGATTTAACAGTATTATTTACAGAAAAAATACATAAAGAGGTTATGAAAGTTGTTAATATGATGAACAATATAGATATTCCATCTACTCCAACTTTATAGTTAACAAATCCTATAAGCCATTTTCTCTCTTCAACAAATTGGAAGTCATGAGTAGTATTATCAAATGAAAACCATAAATAAATAGATAAAATTAAATTCACCAAAGAAACAAATAAAGAAATATATTTACTAGATATATTTTTTTTATCTTTACTTTTTGAAAAGAAGATAAATATTGCGCCAATAGAAGGTAATAAAATTAAAGAAGATAAAATTGGAAAATTCATTAGTACAAAATTAAAAAAGTTAATAAAACTGAAAAGCCAATAAGCATTATAAATGCATATTGATAAATAAATCCACTTTGAAATTTAACAGCTAATAAAGAACACAATTTGACTAAACTTGAAATACCATCAGGACCAAATTTATCAATAAGTCTAATATCAATTTTTTTCCAAAAGAATAAACCCAATTTTTTGCATCCTTTTACAAAAAGGAAATCATAAAGATCATCGAAATACCATTTATTTTTAAAAAATTTAAATACTGGATAATTTGTTTCTACAATTAATTTTAGAATGTATGTCTTTTTAACAAATATATAATATGAAATTGGTATTATTATGGTTACCAAAATTGGTGTTATAAATAAAAACCAAGTTGGTGGATGATCTTGACTCAAAGGCTCCTTAAAAAAAATAGAATTTTTCCAAAAGTCTGTACTGCTTGAGGGGCCAATCAATATTTCTTTAAATATAATTCCTGAAAAAATTGCACCTAAGCTTAAAATAATTAACGGTATAATCATTATCATTGGTGATTCATGCATTGAATTAAAATTCAATTTTGTATTTTTAAATGATCCATGAAATGTTTTGAATAATAACCTCCATGAATAAATTGATGTCATAACTGCAGTTAAAACTCCAAATCCTGCCGCAAGATACCCAATTGAGCTACCTTTTAAATATGCAAATTCTAAAATTGCATCTTTAGAATAAAAACCTGATAAAAATGGAAAACCAGTTAGTGCTAGTGTCCCAATTACCATTAACAACCATGTGTATGGTAATTTTTTCCACACACCACCCATATATTCAATATTTTGTTCATTTTGGAATGAGTGAATAACTGAACCAGCTCCTAAAAAAAGTAGGGCTTTAAAAAAAGCATGAGTAAATAAATGGAACATGGCAACATTATATGCACCAACTCCTGCAGCAAAAAACATGTACCCTAATTGACTACATGTAGAATATGCAATAATTTTTTTTATATCGTTTTGAACTAAAGCAACTGTAGCTGCAAAAAAAGCTGTACTTATTCCAACAATAGTAATTAAATTTAGGGCTAATTCCGAATATTCGTAAATAGGCGAACATCTCACAACTAGAAAAACACCAGCAGTTACCATTGTAGCTGCGTGAATAAGAGCAGATACTGGCGTAGGCCCCTCCATTGCATCTGGTAGCCAAGTATGCAGAAAAATTTGGGCAGATTTACCCATAGCACCTATGAATAAAAATATACAAATTAAATTAATTGTATTAAATTTTAAACCAATTACAGATATCTCATTGCTAATATAATTTGGCACTTCAGAAAAAACATCTTGATAGTTCACACTACCAAACAAATAAAAAATTAAAAAAATTCCTAAAGCTAAACCAAAATCACCAACTCTATTTACTATAAAAGCTTTTATAGCTGCAGCATTGGCAGTTTCTTTCTTAAACCAAAAACCGATTAATAAATATGAACATAAACCAACACCTTCCCAACCAAAAAATAACTGTAAAAAATTATCAGAGCTCACAAGAACTAGCATTGAAAAAGTAAATAAAGAAAGATATGACATAAATCTTGGTTTATGTGGATCTTCAGACATATAACCAATCGAATAGATATGTACCAATGAAGATACCAAGGTTATAACAACAAACATCAATGCAGATAGAGAATCTATATTTATAGACCAGTTTACATTAAATGTTCCGGAGCTTATCCATCTAAACAATAAAATATTTTCTGAATACGAATTTATAATTACATCATAAAATATTAAACAAGCAATAATCGCAGAAATAGAAATAAGAATACTTGTAAAAATTTCAATAAATCTTGTACTAATAAATTTACCTAAGAATCCAGAAATTAAAGATCCTAAAAGAGGAAGGAAAACAACTAAAAATCCGAATTGCATTTTAACCTTTCAATTTATCAATTTCCTCAACTCTAATAGTTCCAGAATTTCTGAAATAAACTACTATAATTGCCAATCCGATTGCTGCTTCTGCTGCAGCAACTGTCAGAATAAATAATGTAAATATCTGTCCAGAGAGATCATTTAAGTATATTGAAAATGAAACTAAATTTATATTAACAGCAAGTAGAATTAATTCTATACTCATTAAAATTACTATAATGTTTTTTCTATTTAAAAATATTCCAACTATACCAATTGTAAAAATTATTGCAGCTAATGTTAAATAATGTCCTAGAGCAATTTCAAACATCTATTTTAATTCCTGTTTTATTTTTAACATCAACAAGCTCAACACTATCGACTCGTTCCCTAGAAATTTGTTTAAAATAACTTTGTTTCTTGATTCCTGATCTTTTTCTAAAAGTAAGAACTATTGCTCCAATCATAGCAACAAGAAGAATCATCCCGCTTAATTGGAATAAGTGAATATAATCAGTATATAAAACCTCTCCTATAGAGTGTGTGTTTGTTTTTTCTGATATCGGATTTGTATCCAATAATTTTGGGTCTAATTTAGGTTTAAACTTCCATCCACCAATAACAATAATTAATTCAAAAAAAATAATAACACTGACTATAATCCCAATAGGTATATGCGAAGATCCTCTTTCAGCAGCAAACCACTGATTTTTTTGTAAAGAAACATTGAGCATCATAACTACAAATAAAAATAGAACAGCAACTGCTCCTACATAAACAATTAACATTATCATCCCAACAAATTCTGCTCCAATCATGATAAATAAGCATGAAATACTAATAAAATCTAAGATAAGAAAAAAAACTGAGTGAACCGTATTCCTTGATACTGTTACCATAATTGCTGAAAGTATTGCTATTATTGAAAAGAAATAAAAGAAAATTGAATGAGCTATCATATTTTATCTATAAGGTTTATCTGCTTTTATATTTGCAGCTAAGATACTTTCCCATTTATCTCCATTATCTAGAAGTTTTTCTTTATTATAATATAATTCTTCCCTAGTATGAGTCGCGAATTCAAAGTTTGGACCTTGAACAATGGCATCAACTGGACAAGATTCTTCACATAGTCCACAGTATATACATTTTAACATATCAATATCATATCTAGTTGTTTTTCTGCTTCCATCATCTCTTTCAGTAGATTCAATAGTTATAGCTTGAGCTGGACAAACTGCTTCACACAATTTACAAGCTATGCACCTTTCTTCACCATTTGGATATCTTCTCAATGCATGCTCACCTCTAAATCTAGGACTAATTTTCCCTTTTTCGAAAGGATAATTTAATGTTTTTTTTGGTTTAAGGCTCTCTCTTACTGCTAAGAATAATCCAGTTATAAATTCAGTTAAAAAAATTGTTTTTAAAATTCTAGAAATTTTCATTAATTTGTACCTGGAAGTAAATTGAAATAAAGCAAAAAAGATGCTGTAAGAACAACCCAAATCAATGAAAATGGTAGAAAAACTTTCCAACCAAGTTTCATTAGTTGATCGTATCTATATCTTGGAACTATAGCTTTTACCAATGCAAATAAAAAAAACAAAAGTAATATTTTTAAAACAAGCCATATAGGTGAAGGAATTAAATCAAATGGATATATGCTGATAGGTGACAACCAACCTCCCAAAAATAGAATTGAACCAAGAGCACACATTAGAAGTATGTTTGCATATTCTCCAAGCCAGAACATTGCATACATCATCCCAGAATATTCTGTTTGATATCCTGCAACCAGCTCTGCTTCTGCCTCAGGCAAATCAAAAGGAGGTCTGTTTGTTTCTGCTAGTGCAGATATAAAGTATATGACGAACATAGGAAATAATGGAATTACGAACCAAATTTTTTCTTGAGCTAAAACAATATCTGTTAAATTTAATGATCCTACACACAACAAAACATTAATTATTATCACACCTATTGAAACCTCATATGATATCATTTGAGCAGCAGATCTTATTGCACCTAAAAAAGGATATTTTGAATTAGATGCCCATCCTCCCATAATTATTCCATAAACTCCAAGTGAAGAAACAGCAAAAATATAAAGAATACCAACATTAATATTTGCTAAAACATAATTTTCACTAAATGGAATAACTGCCCAAGAAATTAATGCAAGTGTCATAGTAACAATTGGCGCAAGTATAAAAATTATTTTATTAGAGCTTGCAGGTATAATTATCTCTTTAAAAATATATTTTAAAGCATCTGCTAAAGATTGGAACAAGCCAAAAGGTCCAACTACATTGGGTCCTTTTCTTTTTTGCACAAAAGCCCATACCCTCCTATCTAACCAAACAATCATAGCTACGGCCGTTAATACTGGTATGAGTAAAAAAAGTATTTTGTAAACCTCTGAAAGCAAAATATTTAAGTTTTCCATTTTTAACCCTCAGTACCTGTTTTTTTTATATTATTTCTTATATTGCGGCACTCAGACATTGTTTTAGAAGATCTAGAAATAACATTAGAATAATAATAATCTGTATATTCGGTAAATATCTTCTCATCGCAAAAATTGCCTGAATTGGTTTCAGTTTTTTTGTTTTTATTGTTATTAATAAAATGGATCATTTTTGAAACTAATTCATCTTTATTGTTATAGATTTTTTTTCTTTTTAAAAGTTCTGATAAATTATTTATAATTTCCCAATCTTCTTTAGCCTCACCTGGTGGATATGTTGCTTTGTATGCTTTTTGTAAAACACCCTCTAAATTAGTATAATGTCCATCTTGCTCTGTATAACTTGATCCTGGAAGAATAACATCAGAAATTTCTGCTCCTCTGTCTCCATGACTTCCAATATAGATTATAAATTCATTTTTTTTTTTTAATTTTAAATTATCTTGACCAATTAAAAATATAACTTCAAATCTGTTATTTAATGTTCTATCTAAAACATCATTGTTATTAAAGTTTTCTGAAATTATATCCAAATCATATGAGCCAACTGTTGATGCATGCTTTGATAGAATATTTATTGGACTCCAGTTTTCATTAATTTTATTTAAAGATAATAAATATTTTTTTAATTCATTTATTAAATAAGTTGATGATTTAAGTTTAAAAAAAGATTGACCTAAAATAAACATTGGTCTATTTGAATTTTCAATTTCTTTAGAAATTGGATTATTCCCACTTAAAATTTCTTTAAACTTATAAGTATTACTATCAATTATATCATAATCGTAGGTCAAATCCCCCACATCGCCAAAAGAATAAATTTTACATTTGTTTTTTAAGAAAGTATTTCTTATTCTTGAGTTGAGGATAGTTGCCTCAAACCTTGGATTGGTTCCAACTAAAACAATTAAGTCGCTGTTATCTATTCCATTCAATCCTGAGTTAAAAATATAATTTTCTCTGCTACTTGTATCAATGATGTAATAATCATCTCTAGATTCTAAATTTTTAGACTTAATAGTTTTGTTAAAAAATTCTTTTGTTATGTATGAGGTTTCCATGTTTGATAAATCACCAATAAAACCTGCTATTTTATCTGAATTAGTGTTGTTTATCTTTTCTACAATTTTTTTATATGCTGTATCCCAAGAAACTTTTATAAATTTGTTATTTTCTCTCAGATAAGGGCTATCTAATCTTTGATTTTTTAAACCATCACATGAATATCTAGTTTTGTCAGAAATCCACTCGCCATTAATATCCTCGTTTACTCTAGGTAAAACCCTTTTTACCTCCCAACCATAAGTATCAACTCTTATGTTTGATCCAACAGCATCCATTACATCTATAGTTTCAGTTTTTTTTAGTTCCCATGGTCTTGCCTCAAAAACATATGGTTTTGATGTAAGAGCACCTACTGGACATAAATCAATTACATTTGCTGACAATTCGGACTCCATAGATTTTTCAAGGTAAGTTGTTATCTGCATATCTTCCCCTCGACCAATAGCCCCTAACTCAGGAACTCCAGCAACCTCTGTTGCAAATCTTATGCATCTTGTGCAATGAATACACCTTGTCATCTGGGTTTTGATTAATGGGCCCATATATTTTTCAGGCACAAATCTTTTATTTTCTTTATATCTTGATTTATCTATACCATAGAACATTGACTGATCTTGCAAATCACATTCGCCACCTTGGTCACAAACTGGACAATCTAATGGATGATTAGCAAGTAAAAATTCCATTACACCTTTTCTCGCCTTCTCAACGAACTTTGTATTAGTTTTTATATTCATTCCATTTGCAACTGGCATCGCACATGAAGCTACAGGTTTTGGAGATTTTTCTATCTCAACAAGACACATTCTACAATTTCCTGCTATTGACAACTTTTCATGATAACAAAACCTTGGGATTTCAGCTCCGGCTTGTTCACAGGCTTGTAAAACTGTTAGTCCTTCTTCTACTTCAAGATCTATATCATTTACTTTTACTTTAAGCATTATCTTTTTCCAACAAATGTTGATCAATTAAATAGGGAATATTTTTATTTGAATCTATTAATGGTGAAAAATTATTCCTTTTTTGTATTTCTTTTTTAAAATGTCTTAACAAACCTTGCACTGGCCAAGCAGAACCTTCTCCAAATGCACATATGGTATGACCTTCTATTTGCTTAGTTACATCAAATAGCATGTCAACTTCGTCTTTTGAAGCCTCACCTTTTGCCATTCTCTCCAACATTCTCCACATCCATCCTGATCCTTCTCTACAAGGTGTACACTGTCCACAACTTTCGTGTTTATAAAATCTAGCGATTCTTGCAATACATTTAATTATGTCTTGGTCCTTATTGATAACAACTATACCAGCAGTTCCAAGGCCACTTTTATTTTCTACCAAAGAATCAAAATCCATTGTGATTGTCTCACAAATTTTTTTAGGTAAAAGAGGCATTGATGAACCACCGGGAATAACAGCTTTTAAATTATCCCATCCACCAATTACTCCTCCTGCATGTTTTTCGATTAATTCTTTTAATGGAACTCCCATTTCTTCCTCTACATTACAAGGATTATTTACATTGCCAGAAATACAAAAAATTTTAGTACCTGTATTTTTGGGTTTTCCAATACTTGAAAACCACTTGGCTCCCCTTCTTAATATTGTTGGAACTACCGCGACAGTCTCTACGTTGTTTACTATTGTTGGACAACCGTATAGACCTACCAACGCTGGAAAAGGTGGTTTTAATCTTGGTTGACCTTTGTTTCCCTCTAAGCTTTCAAGTAAAGCTGTTTCTTCTCCACAAATATATGCTCCAGCACCAAAATGAATATAAATGTCTAAATCCCAACCTGTATCTGAAGCATTTTTTCCAATTAATTTTTTTTCATAAGCCTCATTAATTGCATTTTGTAAAATTTTACCCTCTTTTACATATTCACCTCTAATATATATGTAGCACTTCTTTGCATTCACTGCGTACGAAGCGTATAAACAACCTTCAATTAATTTTTGTGGTTCAAATCTTAATATATCTCTATCTTTGCATGTTCCTGGTTCAGATTCATCAGCATTAATAACTAAATAGTGTGGTCTTGAACCCACTTCTTTAGGTGCAAAAGACCATTTTAAACCAGTAGGAAAACCCGCTCCACCTCTTCCTCGTAATTCAGAAGATTTTACCTCATTAATAATCCATTCTTTTCCTTTAGAAAAAATTGATTTCACATCTTGCCAGTCTCCATTCTTCATAGATGTATCAATATCTATTTGATTATCATTATATAAGTTTTTAAATATTCTGTCTTCGTCTCTAAGCATTTTTATTATTGATTAAAGTTTTTCTGTTACTCACCGGCTCTGAATTTTTTCTTCCTTTGTATGAACCAGGTAGAGGTTTTTCGTTATTCATTATTTTTTCAATTATTTTTTCAACATCACTGACATTTAAATCCTCATAATAATCATCATTTATTTGCATCATTGGTGCATTTATGCATGCACCTAAACACTCAACCTCTGTCCATGAGCAACTAGCTTTTTTAGAAAGTTCATTTTGATTTTCATTTATTTTATTTTTTAAAATATCAACTAAATCATACGCACCTCTTATCATGCATGGTGTTGTTGTGCATATTTGAATATGATATTTTCCAACAGGAGCTAAGTTATACATAGTATAAAAGGTAGCTACCTCATAAACTTTAATGTACGGAATGTTTATAAGTTTTGCTATACATTTCATTGCTTCTAGAGGTATCCAGTTATCATTTTGTTTTTGAGCTAAATACAATAGTGGCATCACTGCACTTTTTTCTCTTCCATTTGGATAGTTTTGTTTTATTTTATTTACTAGTTCCATATTTTTTTCATTAAATTTGAAAGTTTTTGGTTGCTGTTTTGATATTTTCTTAATGCTCATCTATCTATTTCTCCAAAAACAACATCCATTGATCCAAGAACAGCTGGTACGTCTGCCAACATATGACCTTTAATTAAATAGTCCATTGCTTGTAAGTGTGAAAAACCAGGTGCTCTAATTTTACATTTATAGGGTTTGCTAGTTCCATCTGATAAAAGATACACGCCAAATTCTCCTTTTGGAGCCTCAACAGCAACATATAATTCATCTTTATCCACTCTAAAACCTTCTGTAAAAAGTTTAAAATGATGTATTAATGCCTCCATTGACTCCTTTAATTCCTTTTTAGGTGGCGGACTGAGTTTTCCATCTAAGGATTTAACTGGACCTTTAGGTATAGAAACCAAGCATTGGTTTATAATTTTTACACTCTCTTTCATCTCTTCTATTCTGCAAAGATATCTATCGTAGCAATCACCATTTTTTCCGATAGGAATTTTAAAATCAAATTGTTCATAACATTCATAAGGTTGGGATTTTCTTAAATCCCAAGGAATTCCAGAACCTCTTAACATTACTCCTGAAAATGAATAATCAAGTGCATCCTCTTTGCTTACAATTCCAATATCAACATTTCTTTGTTTAAAAATTCTGTTATCAGTCAATAAATTCTCTAAATCATTAATTATTTTTGGAAAATTTTGGCAAAATTCTCCAATATCTTCTGCTAATCCTCTCGGTAAATCTTGGTGTACACCGCCTGCTCTAAAATAGTTTGCATGTAATCTTGAACCAGAAACTCGCTCATAAAAAGTCATTAAGGTTTCTCTTTCCTCAAACCCCCACAAGGAAGGTGTTAAAGCTCCAACATCAAGTGCTTGTGTGGTGACGTTTAAAATATGACTTAAAATTCTTCCTATTTCGCAAAAAATAACTCTTATATATTGTGCTCTGATTGGAACGTCTATTTTTAGTATCTTTTCTATAGCTAATGCAAATGCATGTTCTTGATTCATTGGTGCTACATAATCAAGCCTATCAAAATAAGGTATAGCTTGAGTGTAAGTCTTATTTTCGATTAATTTTTCAGTTCCTCTATGAAGTAAACCAATATGCGGATCTGCTTTTTCAACAACTTCTCCATCTAATTCTAGTATTAACCTTAGAACACCATGAGCAGCAGGGTGCTGTGGACCAAAGTTTAAGTTTAGTTTTTTTTTTTGTTTAGACATTATTCTTTAATTTTATCTTTGATATATTGAGTTCCTTTCCATGGACTTTCAAAATCAAAATTTCTATAATTTTGCTCCAATTTAACATCTTCATAAATTACTTTCTTTTCAGTTTCACTGTATCTAACTTCTGAGTGACCTGTTAAAGGAAAGTCCTTTCTTAAAGGATGTCCTTCAAAGCCATAATCTGTGAGTATTCTTCTTAAATCTGGATGATCTTTGAATTTAATACCGTACATATCAAACACTTCTCTTTCCATCCAGTTCGCAGCTGGAAACAATGGAATTACAGTTGATACAAAATCACTTTCATTGATTAAAAAATCAACTTGAACTCTATTATTGAATTCATGGCTTAGCATTAAATAAACCATCTTAAATCTTTTTTCAGTCTCAAGATAATCTACAGCTGTAATATCAATTAATTGTTTAAACTTTGTATTTTTATTTGTTTTTAAAAATAATATTACATCAATTAAGTCCTCATTAGTAATATTTAAATAAATTTGGTTGTGTTTTATTTTAGAGCTTTTTATCTTTGTTGACAGTTCGGAGTTTACAATTTTTTCTAAATCAATAAGTGAATTCATATTTTATCTTTCTAAAGATCCATGTTTTCTAATTTTTTTTTGAAGCTGCATTATTCCATATAAAAGAGCTTCAGCAGAAGGGGGGCATCCAGGAACATAAACATCAACAGGTACAATTCTATCACAACCTCTAACAACGGAATAAGAATAATGGTAGTAACCACCGCCATTTGCGCAGCTCCCCATTGATATTACATACCTTGGTTCAGGCATCTGATCATAAACTTTTCTAAGAGCTGGTGCCATTTTATTAGTTAATGTGCCAGCTACAATCATAACATCTGATTGTCTGGGTGAGCCTCTAGGTGCTGCCCCAAATCTTTCCAAGTCATATCTTGGCATAGATGTTTGCATCATTTCAACAGCACAACATGCTAAACCAAAAGTCATCCAATGTAGCGAACCTGTCCTCGCCCAATTAACCAAATTGTCAAAAGAAGTTGTAATAAAACCATTTTCACTAAAATCTTTTGCTAATTGTTTGAATTCATCAGGAATTTGTTTTTCATTATTTTTTAAATTCATACTACTCCCAATCTAAAGCTCCTTTTTTCCACTCATAAACAAATCCAACTGTAAGAATAAATAAAAATATCATCATTGAGATAAAACCAAAAATTCCTATTTTCCCAAGCGAGATTGCCCATGGAAAAAGAAAAGCTATTTCTAGATCAAATATGATAAATAATATTGCAACTAAATAAAACCTTACATCAAATTCCATTCTTGAGTCGTTGAATGGTTCAAAGCCACATTCATAAGCTGATAATTTTTCAGGATCAGGATTTTTAGGTGACAATAAGTAATTTAAAATTATAAATACACAGCTTAATCCAAATGCTATAATTAAGAACAATATAATTGGTAAATAATCTTTTAAAAAATCCGCAAGCATAAATAATTTCTTTAAATTAACAAATCTTTGAATAAGAAAATTCTGAAAAGAATCATATTATATTAGTTTTTTAATTTTATTAAAGCTTTTAAAATCTACGTTATTATTATAATTGTTTTAGATATATGTAATTTTAGATCAATTTACAGTGTAATTTAGTCACGTATTTAAAGCCAATAATATTAACGAAATTAAAACTTTGAGAACAATTATCATTTTGGCGGGAGTGAAGGGACTCGAACCCTCGGCCCCGTGCGTGACAGGCACGTGCTCTAACCAACTGAGCTACACCCCCGTTTTTGGTGGGCAGTAAAGGA
>MDTE01006869.1_pt1 | contig 12230 bp, 9 predicted proteins | sample 811231 | NCBI WGS metagenome assembly MDTE01 (sample SAMN05326651, study PRJNA326480) | marine metagenome | isolation source: seawater | place: Indian Ocean: Red Sea | collected 2010
AGTTTACATCAAAATCTGAGTTTATAAATTTTTTATGGCTTAATATTTTTTTGTGAAGATCTATGGTAGTTGTTATTCCTTCAATCACGAATTCATTTAGAGATCTTTGCAATCTTTGTATAGCTTCTTCCCTGTCTCTTCCCTGACATATAAGTTTACAAATTAAGCTATCGTAGTAAGGTGTTATTCTACAGCCTTGAAATATAGCACCATCTACTCTTGTTCTAAAACCTGATGGTTGATGGCAAACACTGATTGTACCTGGACTTGGTTGAAAGTTTTTACTTGGATCTTCTGCATTTATCCTAACTTCTATAACATGCCCTCTAAAATTTATGTCAGATTGTTTTAGTGAAGTTTTTCCTTTGGAAGCAATTTTAATTTGTTCTTTTACTATATCTATACCTCCTCTTATTTCTGAAACAGGATGTTCTACCTGAATTCTTGTGTTCATTTCTAGAAAATAAAATTTTCCGTTGTCATAAATAAATTCAACAGTTCCGGCGCCTTCATAATTAAGCTTGCTAACCATTTGTACAGTTTTATTTAAAAGATCTTCTCTTGTTTTTTCATCTAACACTGGGCTTGGAGATTCTTCTATAAGTTTTTGATGCTTCCTTTGAACAGAACAATCTCTCTCCCCCATATGTATAGTAGTTTTTGTATCTGACAAAATTTGAACTTCAATGTGTCTTGGTTTTACGAAATATTTTTCTATATAAACAGCATCATTTGAAAAATATTTTTTTGCTTCTTGCTTAGCTAATGAAAGAGCATCATCAAGTTCATTTTCATTATTAACAAGTTTCATTCCTTTGCCTCCTCCACCAGCGGAAGCCTTAATTAATACAGGGTAACCTATAGCAGTAGATATTTTTTTTGCTTCTTCTAATGAATTAATATTTCCTTCAGAACCTTCAATTACTGGGAGACCAAATTTTTTTGCTGTTCTTTTAGCTTCAATTTTATCACCCATCTTTTTCATTATTTCTGCGCTCGGGCCAATAAATTTAATTTTACTTTTATTGACAATTTCTGCAAAATGATAATTTTCTGACAAAAAGCCATATCCTGGGTGAATAGCATCAGCTCCAGTAACATCTGCTGCTGTCATGATTGAACCAATATTTAAATAACTATTTTGTGGTTTATGAGAACCGATGCAAATACTTTCATCTGCTAATCTTACATGCATTGAGTCCGCGTCCACATCTGAGTGTACTGCTACTGATGGTATATTTAATTCTTTACAAGCTCTAATTATACGAACGGCAATTTCACCACGGTTAGCAACTAAAATTTTTTTAAACATTATTTAATTGAAACAAGTGGTTGACCAAATTCAACTGGTTCTCCATCCTTAACTAAAACTTTACTAACGATTCCATCGTGCGTTGAGGGAACATGATTCATTGTTTTCATTGCTTCCACAATCATAATGGTTTGTCCTTTTTTTATTTTTTGACCCACTTCAACAAATTTTTTTCCTCCTGGTTCTGAAGCAAGATAAGCAGTTCCTACAATTGGAGATGTTACATTTGTACCATCATTTTCAATAGCTTCTTGTTTTTTTTTTACTTCGCTTGGAGCTATAGGAGATGTTTTTATGGATCGAGAAACTTTTACTTTAGTTGTTCCTTCTGCATATTCAATTTCACTAAGATTAAATTCTTTTAAATATCCAGTTAACTCTTCTATAATTTTTTTGTTTATTTTCATTTTATTTGCTTAAAATTTCATTAATTGAATCTAATGCTATAATATATCCATTTATACCGAAACCACAAATAATTCCTGTTGCGGCTTTACTGATAAGTGATTTTTTTCTAAATTCTTCACGGTTATATATATTAGTTATATGAATCTCTATTGTTGGTAATTTAATCGCAAGCAGAGCATCTAAAATGGCAACAGAGGTGTGTGTATATCCAGCAGCATTAATAATTATACCATTAAATGAACCTTTAGCTTTTTGAATCATTGTGACAATCTCTCCTTCAATATTAGATTGCTCAAATTTTATTTGAAGTCCAATCGACTTAGCGTGAGATTCACAATTTTTTTTTAATTCTTCAAGAGTAGTTTTTCCGTAATTAGATTCTTCACGTTCTCCAAGAAGATTCAAATTAGGTCCATTTATAATTAGTATTTTTTTTGTCATTTAAATAAGTTAAAATAATTCAAATGAATAACTTAAATGTGGCAAAAATACAATTAAATGGGGATCCTTACGAAATAAATAGTGGAACCAATTTAAACGAACTATTAAATAAGCTCAAAATACATAAAAATAAAGTTGCTATTGAAGTTAATGGTGAAATTGTTGAAAAAAAAAAATACCAGAATCTTATTTTACATAAAGATGATAAAGTTGAAATAGTACATTTTATTGGAGGGGGGTAAGTCCTATGGATGATATTTTTACAATTGCAAATAAAAATTTCAATTCCAGATTAATTGTTGGAACAGGCAAATATAAAAATTTTGAAGAAACAGCAAAAGCAATAAAAGCGTCGGGAGCAGAGATTGTTACCGTTGCCGTTAGAAGAGTAAACATTTTAGATAAAAACCAACCGTTGTTAATGGATTATATAGACCCTAATTTAATCACATACCTTCCTAATACCGCAGGGTGCTATTCTTCTGAAGAAGCTTTGCGTACTTTAAGATTAGCAAGAGAAATGGGAGGCTGGCGATTAGTTAAATTAGAAGTTCTTGGAGATAAAAAAACATTATACCCAAACATGATAGAAACTATTAAATCTACAGAAGTTTTAGTGAAAGAAGGTTTTGAAGTTATGGTTTATTGCACGGATGATCCAATAATGACAAAAAAATTGGAAGATGTCGGTGCATGCGCAATTATGCCTTTAGGATCTCCAATAGGTTCAGGTCATGGTATTCAAAACAAAACAAACATTAAGTTAATTAAAAATCAATCAGCTGTTCCAGTTATAGTTGATGCTGGTGTTGGAACTGCTTCAGATGCAACAATAGCAATGGAATTAGGGTGTGATGGTGTTTTAGTTAATACAGCAATAGCAGAAGCAAAAAATCCCATTTTAATGGCAGAAGCTATTAAGTATGGAGTTATGGCAGGAAGAAAAGCTTTTAAAGCAGAAAGAATGAAAAAAAGAAAATACGCAAGCGCTTCATCTCCATTAAAAAACTTAATTTAAAAAATTAATAATTAACGGACTTCTTGCCTTCAAAGTTATTTTTTTTAGATTTTGAATAATAATTATTTCTTTTTTTAAATCTTTTTTTCTTATTAAAATTATAATTAAAGTTTTTATTTCTAAAGTTTTTTTTGTAAAACGTATCGTTTGAAGCCATTTTATCTATTTTTTCTATATTTTCTATAATTTTAATACTTTTTTTATTTTTATTAAGTAAATCTATTTTATATTCTGGAATTACCATGTCTTTTTCTGTGATTAAATTGAATTCAAGTTTGTATTTCTTTTTGAAAAAATTTATTTCTTTAGATAAGTTTTTTTCTATAAATGTTTTAACTTTATCAGCTATGCAAATGTTTAATATTTTAGCTTTATAAGAAAAAGCTAATTCTTCAGCTTTTTTAATGATTTTTAATGCAAAGGAGTCAAGAGATAGAGTCATATTCCATCTGACAGAGCTTTCTCTTAGACGCTGTCTTGTCATTTCTAACAAGCCAAAATTGCTTATTCTTCCAAATTGGATTCTTGCTCTATCATCTCTAAATTTTTCCCTAAGTTTTCTCTCAATCGTTCTTCTATTGTAAAAATTCATCATATCAATAAAGTCTATGACTATAAGTCCAGAGAGATCTCTTATTTTAATTTGTCTAGCAATTTCTTCTGCTGCTTCAAGATTTGTTTTTAAAGCAGTTTTCTCAACATTTATTTCTTTAATTGATTGACCAGAATTAACATCGATGGAGACTAATGCTTCTGTTGGGTTAATGACGATATAACCACCTGAATCTAATTTAACTGAAGGTTCAAAAATACGGTTTAATTTTTTTTCTATTCCAGCTTCATGAAATAAAGGAATTTTTCCTCTATATTTTTTTATTTTTTTTAAATTTCCAGGCATTAAAATTTTCATAAAATTTTTTGCTTTTTGATATCCATCATTTCCTTCTACTAAAACTTTTTTAGTTTCGTTATCATACATATCTCTCAAAGCTCTTTTTATTATATCTCCTTCTTCATAAACTATTGAAGGAGCAATTGATTTAACTGCTTTATCTTTTATTTCTTCCCACACACTTATCGTGTTAGTTAAATCATTGTTAATATCATTTTTCGTTTTATTTAAACCTGCGGTTCTAACAATTAATCCCATAGTTTCAGGTATAGTTATTTCTTTAAGAATATTTCTTATTTTTTTTCTATCATCAGAGTTGATTATTTTTCTAGAAATGCCACCTCCTTTTGGAGTATTTGGCATTAATACAGTGTACTTTCCAGCCAAAGATATGAAAGTTGTTAGAGCAGCTCCTTTTTGACCTCTTTCATCTTTCAAAATTTGAACTAAAACTATTTGGTCGGGTTTAATTACTTCTTGTATTCTATATCTTCTAATACCGTATCTTTTTTTAAGTTCGTTAAATTGATTGTTTCTATCTACTAAAGTATTTTCATCTTTTGGTTTTTCAACGCTTTGATTATTTAAATTTTTATTCTCTGTTATAGGCAGTGTGCTATTTGTATCGCCATCTACCTTTTCTATTTCCTCTGTATTACTTTTTTCTTTAAGTTCTAATCTTAAGTTTTCTTCCTCTTTCTTAAGTTTGTCTTTATCGTCATGAGGTATTTGGTAGTAATCTGACTGGATGTCATTAAAAGCTAAAAAGCCATGCCTTTGTTTTCCATAATTTACAAAAGCAGCCTGTAATGAAGGCTCGATTCTACTTATTTTTCCAAGATAAATATTGTTTTTTAAAAAAAGCTTATTTCTGTTTTCGTATTCGTATTCTTCAATATGATTTTCTGATTTAAGTACGACCCTAGTCTCATCTGGATGCGATGCATCGATGTATAAAATTTTTTCCATGTATAATTTGTCCTGTTCATAATGATATTTTTGTTCATAATAATTCGAATTTTGTTACTGTAACGACTCTTATTATATATTAAATTAAGCATAAAATATATGCAATTATTCATAAAAAACTAATTAAAAAATCAATGTGCCTTAAGAAGGACAAAATTCAATTATTTCTTTAATCCAGTGCCATTTTTAAAAAAAATATTAAAGCCATTATTAGCAGTAGTCGCCGTAGGTTTGATCTTTTCTTTTTCAACTTTATGGTATTTTTCATCAGATCTTCCTGATTACAAAATACTAGCTAATTATAAACCACCAGTTTCAAGCAGAGTGCATTCGGGAGAAGGACAACTAATAGCTGAGTATGCTTTACAAAAAAGGCTATTTATTCCATATGAATCAATACCTAAAAATGTAATTCATTCGTTTTTATCTGCGGAAGATAAGAATTTTTTTTCTCACCCTGGAATTGATGCAAAAAGTATCACAAGAGCTATAGTTAAAAACGTAAAAAATATTCTTTCAGAAAAAAGACTGGAAGGAGCTTCCACAATAACCCAACAAGTGGCTAAAAACTTTTTGCTTACTAACGAAGTTTCTATCAAAAGAAAAATTAAAGAGGCGATATTAGCTTTTAGAATAGAAAGAGCTTATTCCAAAGAGAGAATAATGGAGCTATACCTAAATCAAATTTATTTAGGTGAAGGAACTTATGGAGTTGCTGCTGCCAGTCTGGAATATTTTGATAAAGCTGTAAATGAACTAAGTTATGAGGAGGCAGCTTTACTTGCTGCTCTTCCTAGAGCTCCAAGTAAATATAATCCCTATAAATCAGAGAAGAGAGCAACGTTGAGAAGAAATTTTGTTTTAAAAAATTTGTATGAAAATTCATATATAAATCAAGAACAATATAAAAATCTTATAACTAAAAAAATAAAACTTAAAAAAAGAAAAATAAAACTTTTCGAAGAAGCCAATTTTTATTCAGAAGAAGTCCGTAGAATTGTGAGTGATAATTATGGATACGATGATCTTTATAAAGGGGGTTTATCAATAAGAACTCCATTAAATTCAAATTACCAGATAGCTGCTATAAAAACTTTAAGAGAGGGTTTGGAAGAATATGATAGAAGACATGGATGGAGAGGGCCTCTAGCAAATATAAACAGTGTAAATTGGAAAGAAAAAGTTAAAAAATTTGTAATTGACAAAAGTTTAAAATGGGAATTAGCAAGAGTAATTGATGTAAATAGATTATCTGTTAAAATTAAAACAACCAAAGACGAAATAGGTAGTATTGATTTTAAAAGCGTAAGCTGGACTAGGAAAAAAAGTTTTGATGATTTATTAAAGCCAAACGATATAATTTATGTCCAAAAATTAAAAAAAAATAAATGGAATTTAAAACAATTACCGAAAATTAATGGTGCAATAGTTGTAATGGATCCCTACACAGGAAGAGTCCTTGCTATGGCAGGAGGATTTAGTTTTAAACTTAGTGAATTTAATAGAGCTACACAAGCAAAAAGACAACCTGGTTCGGCATTTAAACCCTTCGTCTACGCAGCAGCTCTTGAAAAAGGATTCACTCCATCGACACTTGTGCTTGACGCTCCGTTTGTAATTGATCAAGGTGCTGGCCAAAAAACTTGGAAACCAGAAAATTATGGAAAGAAATTTTATGGACCTTCAACTTTACGAAAAGGAATTGAAAAATCTAGAAATTTAATGACAGTACGTATAGCTCAATCAGTAGGTCTTGATAGTATTTCAAAAATTACAAATAGTTTCGGTATCTATAAAGATATTCCTGAAGTTTTATCAGTATCATTAGGCTCAGCGGAAACAACATTAGTAAAACTTACAAATGCTTATTGCACATTTGTGAATGGAGGAAAAAAAGTTGCACCTATTTTTATTGATAAAATTCAAAACAGAAGAGGCAAAACCATATTTAATGGTGACAAAAGAAACTGCATTGGCTGTGAGGATATATCTTACTTAAGCAATGATATTCCAAAAATAGAAGACAATAGAGAACAAATAATATCACAAGAAACAGCTTATCAAATTACTTCTATGCTGGAAGGAGTTGTAAAAAGGGGAACTGGAAGAAAATTAAGAGATTTAAATTTGACTTTGGCAGGTAAAACAGGGACAACAAATAAAAATATGGATGCATGGTTTTTAGGGTTTACCTCAAAGTTAGTTATTGGAGTTTATGTTGGTTTTGATGAACCAAAAAGTTTAGGAAAATATGAAACAGGAGCTAAAGCGGCATTACCTATTTTTAAAAAATTTGTAAAAAAGGTGGTTAAAAAAAAAGACGCACTACCATTTAAAGTTCCAAAAAATATAAATCTAGTAATAGTTGATGAAGAAACAGGGTTACAACCTAACATCAACACAAAAAAAGTGATATATGAGTCATTTAAACCTAACGACAACTTTATGGCTGATCTTGAAAAGATATCTAATAAAGATAAATTAGGAGAATATGATTCTGAAAATCAAAAGAAAGTTTTAAGATTCTATTAAATATGAAAGATGTAAAAGAAAATACTTCTGAATTAAAAAAGGTACTTGATAATGTACGGGGGTATCTTTGAAAAAAATAAAATTAAAGAAAAAATCCAAAATTTTGATGTTAAAATAGCGAAAGAAAATTTTTGGAAAGATAAATTATCTGCTCAAAAAATCCTTAAAGAAAAAAAGTTCTTTGAAAATATAATTAATAATTTCAATTTAATATCAAATGAATCAAAAAATTTAGAGGATTTATTAGAATTAGCAGCAAAAGAAAATGATATAGCTGTAATTAAAGATTGTGAAAAAAAAATAAATTTATTACTCAGTCAAATAAAAAAAACTGAAGTTTCGTGTTTTTTATCCGGAGAAAATGACCATTTGGATACTTATTTAGAAATACATGCAGGAGCAGGTGGAACTGAAAGCCAGGATTGGGCACAAATGCTTCGGAGAATGTATTCAAGGTGGGTAGAAAACAAAAAATGTAAATTTCAAATAATTAGCGAACATAAAGGCGACGAAGCAGGTATTAAATCGTCTACATTAAAAATTTCAGGCTCTTACATGTATGGTTGGTTAAAATCAGAGTCGGGAGTGCATAGGTTAGTAAGAATTTCGCCATTCGACTCAGGAGCAAGAAGACATACTAGTTTTGCGAGCGTTTGGGTTTACCCAGTAGTTGACGACAGTATCAATATTCAAATCCAAGAAAAAGATATTAGAATTGATACTTACAGATCTAGTGGGGCAGGTGGTCAGCATGTAAACACAACAGATAGCGCTGTAAGAATAACGCATTTGCCTTCAAACATAGTTGTACAATGTCAAAACGAAAGATCGCAGCATAAAAATAAAGAAACTTGTTTTAATATGCTTAAAGCTCGGCTTTATGAGTATGAGTTACAAAAAAAAGAAGAAAAGTCAGAAAATTTAGCAAAATCGAAAACCGACATAGGGTGGGGGCATCAAATCAGGTCTTATGTTTTACAGCCATATCAGCTGGTTAAAGACTTAAGAAATAATTTAGAAAATACTGACCCCGAAAGTGTTTTGAATGGTGAGATAGATGATTTTCTTGAAGCTGCGCTTTATAAAACAAAAAAAAATAACTAATAATGGGTAAAATTCTTTCAAGGTTTATTGTTTTTTTAATACTTATTCTAGTTTTATTAATAACTTATCTTAGTTATTTTGGAATAGAAACTGATAGATTTGATAGTTTAATAAAAGGTAAAGCTAATGAAATAAATAGATTAGTTAGATTAGAATTTCAAAACACCAAGATCCATCTAAATTTAAAAGAAATGAATTTGGTGGTAAAGTTGCAAGCTCCAAAAATATTAATCAAAGATTATAAAGTGAATTTATCAAAATTAGACTTATATTTACCTGTAAAATCCTTTATTACATCTGATTTTTTATTAAAAAGAGCAGAAATAGCTTTTGCAAGAAATAATATAAAAGATTTAACAAAAGTTACTAGCGCATTTCTTCCAAGAATCATTAACAAACAACTTAATAAAATATTTGTTAAAGGAAAGTTAGAGGGAGAATTTATCATACCGTTTGAATCTGACGGTACTGTAAGCGAAGATTATGGTTTTGCTGGCAAAATATCAGAATCTCAAATTAATTTGACCAAAGAATTTTCTATAAAAAATTTGACAACTGAAATTAAACATAAAAAAGAAATCGAAGGAAACAAATTCGAAATTACCATTAACCAGGGCAATATTTACGACTTACAATTAGCTCAAAGTATAATCAATATTAAGCGCAAAAAAAAAGAAACTTTCATAGATAGCTCGATAAAAACGACAGGAAAAGTAAATTTTAATCAAGTTAAAAAAATAACATCATTATTCGATTTAAATTTAAATAACATAAAAGATATCAATGGAGAAATTAATTTAGAAACTTTAATTAATGTTGATATAGACAAAAAAATTAAAGTTAAAAATTTTTCTTATTCTATAAACGGTATTTTTCCTTCTCTGAAAATAGATACTATAGAAAAAAAAATTGTAAAAAAATATTTACCTGATTATACTTCCAAAATAATTCTTAAAGATACAAATTTCAATTTTGTTAGCGATAATTCCAAACATATAACAAAAGCAAATGGCTTCATAAAAATGAACAATAAATTTGATTCTTTTAAAATTGAAGAAACTTATAATTACAATAAAAAAAACATAAATTTGTCAGGAATAATTGATTTAACTAATTCTAAGATTAAACTGCCAGGATTAAATTACGAAAAGAATAATAGCAAACCTTCCGAAGTCCTTTTTGATTTAAATTTTAAACCTAATAAATACTACAATATTAAAAAGTTAAATTTTTTAGCTGATAAAACCAATATTGATTTATTTAATGTTAAGTTGAATCGAAGATTTGAGATAGTTGATTTAAAAAAAATAAAAGTTCAAACCTTTTTAGGAAACATCAAAAATAACGACTTTTTAGTTGAAAAATCAGAACAGATAGTAGTTTCTGGTGAAGTATTTGATGCTCAATCTTTATTAAAATCCCTTTATAAAAAAAGTGATAAAAAAACATTTAGCAATGATTTTAATAGCAAAATTAAAGTTAATTTTAAAAAAACACTTACCGGAACAGACGATGATGTTTCAAATTTTGCTATGATAGCTTTGATTAATAAAGGTTCTTATAAAAAATTAAGTCTTAAAGGAAACTTTTCAGAAAATGAAATAATTGAAATGTCTATTTATCAAATAGATAATAATAAAAAAACTCTACAGGTTATTTCTGATAGAGCTAGACCTTTTATAAAAAATTTTAATTTTGTTAAAGGTTTCGAAGAGGGCAAGTTAGAATATGAGTCAACAATTACTAAAGAAGGTTCAAATTCAAATTTACTTATAACAGATTTTAAAGTTTCAAAAGTGCCAGCATTAGCTCAATTATTAACATTAGCCTCGTTGCAAGGTATAGCCGACACGCTAAGCGGAGAAGGAATACGTTTTGATTCTTTTGAAATGAAAACAAATTCAAAGGGTAACATTTTGAATGTTGAAGACGCTTTAGCAATGGGTCCAGCTGTATCTATATTATTGAATGGATATATTGATAAAGGAAAAATAGTTAGTCTTAGAGGTACATTAGTACCAGCTACTAAACTTAACTCCATAATAGCTTCGATACCAGTTGTGGGAGATATTTTAGTTGGTAAAAAAACAGGAGAAGGAGTAGTTGGAGTAAGTTTTAAAATGAAAGGACCTCCTAAGGATATTAAAACAACGGTGAATCCTATTAAAACTTTGACACCAAGATTTATTGTCAGAGCTGTAGAAAAAATGAAAAAGAAAGAAGAAGCTAAATAATTTTAACAATCACATGCTGTTTTTTACCGTGAGAAACTTTTAAAATATTTTCATGATCAAAACTATTTTGATCAATTATTTTTCCTTCATCAGTAACTATTGTATTATTAATTCTTAAACCATTATTTTTAATCATTCTTCTAATTTCTCCTTTAGAATTTGCTAATTTTGTTTGAAGTACAAGATCTAATATACTAATGCCATTAGTTAAAATATTTTTTTTAATTTTGATTACTGGAAGATTTTTTCCTATAGATTTATCACCAAATGTTTTTTGTGCTGTTTCCTCAGAGTCTTTAGCTGATTTAGCTCCATGCAACATAGTAGTTGCTTCATTAGCTAATAAAACTTTAAGTTCATTTATATTTTTATTACTATTTTTTAAGTTATCTATTTTAGCTACATCTAAATCAGTAAAAAATTTTAAAAAATTAAAAACATCTTTATCATCCGTGTTTCTCCAAAATTGCCAGTAATCATATGGTGAAAACATTTTTTTATCTAACCATATAGCCCCTTTTTCTGTTTTTCCCATTTTTGTACCAGAAGAAAGAGTTATTAGTGGAGTAGTTAGGCCATAAGCTTGTTTTTTACTTTTCCTTTTTATTAAATCTACTCCATTAACTATATTTCCCCATTGATCTGAACCGCCAATTTGTAAAATGCATTTATTCCTTCTATTTAGCTCAAAAAAATCATAGGCTTGAAGTATCATATAATTAAATTCCATATAGCTTAAAGATTGTTCTCTATCTAAACGAAGCTTTACACTGTCAAAGGTGAGCATTTTATTTAAGGTAAAATGTTTACCAATCTCCCTTAAAAAATTAATGTAGTTTAATTTACTCAGCCAAGAATAATTATTAACAAAAATAGGCTTTGTTTTAGAATTATTTGATTTAAGAAAAATTTTAAATAAATTTGAGATATTTTTTATATTTTTATCAATTTCTTTTTTTTCAAGTATTTTTCTTGTTTCTTCTTTACCTGAAGGATCACCTATCATTGTGGTTCCTCCGCCAAGTAACACTATTGGTTGGTGGCCATATTTTTGAAGGAGGCGCAAACACATAATTTGCATTAAACTACCAACATGTAAACTGGGAGCGGTACAATCAAAGCCAATATAAGCCTTAATTTTTGATGCAGACATTACATCGCTTAATCCAGCCATATCAGTGCACTGGTTGAAATAACCTCTATTCTGAAATTCAGTTAGATATGTTTCTTGCATGAATTTTTCAGCTTCTTTAAAGTTGTAATATACAAGATTCCTTTTAAATTAAATATAATTATGAGCAAATCCTATTACAGTTTAGG
>MDTE01069988.1_pt1 | contig 12230 bp, 10 predicted proteins | sample 811231 | NCBI WGS metagenome assembly MDTE01 (sample SAMN05326651, study PRJNA326480) | marine metagenome | isolation source: seawater | place: Indian Ocean: Red Sea | collected 2010
CTGGACCAGATGATATTTATGTTTCTCCTTCACAAATAAAGAAATTTAGTCTTCGAACAGGTGATATTGTTGAAGGTGAAATAAGAGCACCAAAACAAGGAGAAAGGTATTTTGCTATTACAAAAATTAATAAAATTAATAATGCTAAACCAGATGTGGTTAAGCACAGAGTAAATTTTGAGGATTTAACACCATTATACCCTGAATCTAGGTTTAAATTAGAACAAGAAAAACCTATGCCAGATTTAACTGAACGAATCATAGATATTATAGCCCCTTTAGGAAAGGGGCAAAGACAACTAATTGTAGCCCAACCATTTACTGGTAAAACAATTATAATGCAAAAAATAGCAAATGCAATTACTGCTAATAGCCCTGAAACAAAGTTAATAGTTTTATTAATTGATGAAAGGCCTGAAGAAGTAACTGATATGAAAAGATCAGTAAAAGGAGAGGTAATTAGTTCAACTTTTGATGAACCTGCACAAAGACACGTTCAGGTTGCTGAAATGGTTATTGAAAAAGCAAAAAGATTAGTAGAATATAAACAAGATGTCGTTATTCTTTTAGATTCAATTACAAGACTTGGAAGAGCTTATAATACAGTTATTCCATCAAGTGGAAAAGTTTTAACTGGTGGTGTTGATGCTAACGCACTTCAAAGACCAAAAAGGTTTTTTGGTGCGGCAAGAAATGTTGAAAATGGGGGCTCTCTAACAATTATTTCAACCGCTTTAATTGAAACTGGTAGTAGAATGGATGAGGTTATTTTTGAAGAATTTAAAGGAACTGGTAATAGTGAAATGATGTTAGATAGAAAATTAAGCCAAAAAAGAACTTATCCAGCATTTGATATTGCTAAATCAGGAACAAGAAAAGAAGAATTATTATTAGACAAAGATGAGCTTGGAAAAATATTTATTTTAAGAAAAATTCTTGCCCCAATGGGAACAACCGAAGCTATGGAATTTTTATTAGATAAAATGAAAAACACAAAAACTAACAGTGAGTTTTTCCAAAGCATGGGAACAAAATCTAATTAAATTAAAAAATAATAAAAAAACAAAATAATTATCTGATTTTATAGACTTAATAGCCTAATAGGTTTATTGGCCAAAAATGTCTAAATATAAAGACACTATTTATGCTCCATCCACCCCAATAGGCAAATCAGCAATTGCTATTATAAGAATATCTGGAAAAGACAGTTTAAAAGTAATCAAAAAAATTTCTTTAATAAAAAAAATTAAACCAAATAATACTAAGCTCACCTTATTAAAATTTAAAAAAAAAATAATAGATCAAGTAATAATAACATATTTTCAAAAACCAAACTCTTTTACAGGTGAAGAAATGATAGAAATTAACTGTCATGGAAGTCCTGCAATAATATCTAAAATATCAGAAATATTACAGTTTTTAAAAGTAAGGCTTGCTGATCCAGGAGAATTTACAAGAAGATCATTAATGAATAATAAAATAGATCTTTTACAAACTGAAGGATTGGCAGATTTAATAAACGCAGAAACTGAAAAACAAAGAAGTTTGGCTATATCAAGTTTATCGGGTGAGTTAAGTCTGTTTATAAAAAAAATAAATGAAGAGTTAAGTTTAATTTTAGCAAACACAGAGGCTTTAATTGATTTTTCAGATGAAGATTTACCAAAAAACATTTTAAGAAAAATAACAGAACAAAACAAGAACATAGTTAAAAGAATTGAATCTGAAATTCAGAAATCAAAAATTTCTAAAACTATAAGAGGCGGCTTTCTTGTTTCTTTAATTGGAAAACCTAATACAGGAAAATCATCTTTTATTAACTATATTTCAAAAAAAGAAGTCTCTATTGTTACGAACATGCCTGGCACCACAACAGACACAGTTACTTCACCAATAGACCTTGATGGGTATAAGGTTACTTTTTTAGATACAGCGGGCCTAAGAAAACATAAAAACAAAATAGAAGAAATAGGTATTAAAAAAACAAAAGAGGTTATGTTAAGGTCCAATTTAAACCTTGTTTTTTTAGAGAAAAATGAAATTAATAAATATAAAGAAGTAGAAAATAAATTATTTATAAGGTCAAAACTAGACAAAAGAAGGTTAATAAACAAAGAAAAAAAAATAATAAATATTTCATCTTACACTGGAGATGGGGTCAACAAGCTTTTAAACAAAATAAAACAAAAACTTATTAGATCACATAAAAATGAACCAATTCTTTCACGTGAAAGACATATAAATATTATGAAAAATGTTTTATTAGAGCTAAAATCAATTAAAAAACAAGAAAGTTTAGATGTTCAAGCCTTTAAATATAGACAGGCCCTAAAGCTTTCTTTAGAAGTTAATCAAAAATTTGATATAGAGGATATTTTAGATATAATATTTAAAGAATTTTGTATAGGAAAATGATTTCACGTGAAAAACTATAAAGCGTATTCTGTTATTGTGATAGGTGGTGGACATGCTGGTGTTGAGGCTGCATGCGCGGCCGCAAGAATTGGTGTAGATGTTGCTTTAATTACCCACAAAGTTGATAAAATTGGTGAAATGTCATGTAATCCAGCTATTGGCGGTCTTGGAAAGGGTCATCTTGTTAGGGAAATAGATGCTTTAGATGGAGTTATGGGTTTGGCAATAGATAAAAGCGGCATTCAGTTTAGAATGCTTAATGAAAGCAGGGGCGCAGCTGTTAGAGGGCCGCGCGCCCAAGCTGATAGGGGATTATATAAAAAGGCCGTTTTTGAAATTTTAAAAAATCAAAAAAACCTTGATTTAATTGAAGGTTCTGTTGAAGATATAGGAATAAAAAACAAAAAAGTATCTTTTGTAGAGCTTAGCAATGGAAATAAAATAAAATGTTTTTCTGTTGTATTAACAACAGGAACTTTTCTTAGAGGGCTAATAAGACTAGGTGACAAATCCTATCCAGCGGGAAGAGTTGGCGATAAACCATCAATAGCCCTGGCAAAAAAAATTGAAAAATTAAAGTTTTCAATAGGCAGGCTTAAGACAGGAACACCACCAAGAATACTAAAAAAATCTATTAATTTCAACAACTTAGACGAACAACTACCTGATATTAAGCCTGTTCCATTCTCTTTTATCAACAGAACTATCCACACCCCACAGATTTCTTGTTTTATTACTCATACAAATAAAAAAACCCATGAAATAATAGCAAGAAATATAAATCTCTCACCTATGTACTCTGGCGCAATTACCTCAATGGGCGCAAGATATTGTCCTTCTATAGAAGATAAAATTACTAGATTTCCAAACAAAGAAAATCATCAAATTTTCTTAGAACCAGAGGGTTTAGAGAGTGACCTAATTTATCCCAATGGCATTTCTTCTTCTCTTCCTGAAAATATCCAAGAAAAGTTTGTTAAATCAATAAAAGGTCTGGAAAAGGCTGTCATAACTCAACCAGCCTACGCTATTGAGTATGATTATGTAGACCCAAGAGAGCTTTCTCACACTTTAGAAACAAAAAAAATACAAAATCTTTTCTTTGCGGGCCAAATAAATGGAACTACAGGATATGAAGAGGCGGCAGCCCAAGGGATTGTCGCTGGAATTAATGCATCTCTTAAAAAAACTTCTGGAAAAGATTTTATTATTAATAGGTCTGAAGGCTATATAGGTGTTTTAATAGACGACCTTGTAACAAAAGGCACCAAAGAGCCATATAGAATGTTTACATCTAGATCAGAGTATAGGCTTATATTAAGATCTGATAACGCCGACCAAAGATTAACCCCTTTGGGTATTGATTTTGGTTGCGTTTCTTCACACAGACAAAAAGAATTTGACAAAAAAAACAAAAGGCTAAAAAAGGGCTTTAGGCTTGCCAAAACACTCATCTTATCACCAAACCAATTACAAAAAAAGAATATCAAAATTAAACTTGATGGTAAAAAAAGGTCTGCAATGGAGCTTCTTGCACACAAAGACATTAGTTTTAAAAAACTTGAAAAGATATGGCCTGAACTATCAACAATAGAGCTCGACGTTAAAGAACAAATTGAAATTGAATCAATATATTCAAGTTATTTAGAAAGACAAAGAGCTGATATTGATGATTTTAAAAAAGAAGAGGGCTTAACAATTCCCAAAACAACAAACTTTAAAGATGTTGGCAGTCTATCAAATGAAATTGTTGAAAAATTATCTAAAAGTAACCCCCCAACCCTGGGCGCCGCTTCTAGAATTTCAGGAGTAACTCCTGCTGCAATAATAGCGATAATGAGATACTTAAAAAAACAAAAAAACATTAAGGTCACCTAACTTGGATAAAGCAGAGGTAATTGTTCAATTCAATTTAAACAAAGAACATGTTGAAAAAATTGAATTTTTTATAACCTCTGTGATTAATTACAACAAAAACACAAACATTATTGGAAAATCAACCTTAGAAAATTTTTGGAACAGGCATGTGCTAGACTGTTTGCAGCTAACAAAACATATTAATAATAAAAAATTAAAAATTTTAGACCTAGGGACAGGGGCCGGCTTGCCAGGGTTGCTAATGTCTATTGTTGGTTATCAAAAAGTACTTATGATAGACTCAGTAAAAAAAAAGACAGATTTTGTAACAAAAATAATTAAAGACCTATCCTTGTCTGCAAAAATACATAACAAAAGAATTGAAAATCCACCAATAACCCAACATGATGTTGTTGTTTCAAGAGCACTAGCCCCACTTATAAGACTATTAACTTATGCACGAATGTATTCGAATAAAAACACAACATCGCTTTTTTTAAAAGGAAGAAATGTTAATAATGAAATTAATATAGCCATGAAGAAATTTTCTTTTGACTTTAAAAAAATTAAGAGTTTAAGCTCTGAGGATGGTTGTGTTCTTAAAATAAAAAATATTAAAATTAAAAATGCCTAAAATAATTTCTGTTGCGAACCAAAAAGGCGGTGTTGGTAAAACTACCACATCTATTAATCTGGCAACCTCTTTATCAGCTGTTAACAAAAAAATATTATTAGTTGATGCCGACCCCCAAGGAAATGCAAGCACAGGAATGGGGGTTTCTTATGAGAATAGAGAGCCAAGCCTATATAATCTTATAGTGGCTGGTGAATATAACGAAAATGCTATAAAAAAAACCATAGTTCCTGGTCTGGATATAATTACAGCAAATGCTAACTTAGCTGCTTCTGAGATTGAATTAACAGGCGTTGAAAAAAGAGAATTTGTGATCTCCAATATTTTATCTGAAACTAAAGGCTACGATTATATTTTAATAGATTGTCCGCCAGCTCTAGGGCTTTTAACAATTAACTCTTTAGTTGCCTCACACTCCGTTATTGTTCCCCTTCAATCAGAATTTTTTGCATTGGAAGGCATTTCCTCTTTGGTAAATTCTATTGAACTTATAAAAGAAAACTTTAATCCAAACCTGTCAATTGAAGGAATTCTTTTAACAATGGTTGACAAAAGAAACTCACTAAGCGCTCTAGTAGAAAAAGATGTAAGAGCTCATTTTGGGGAAACTGTTTATAAAACAACCATTCCAAGAAATGTAAAAGTCTCTGAGGCCCCAAGCCATGGGAAGCCAGCAATATTATATGATGTTAATTCCTCAGGATCTATGGCATATATAGGACTTGCTCGAGAAATAATAACTAAACAAGGTTTGGGAAATGAACAAAGATAATAAAAAGTTAGGTATGGGGTTGGATGCCTTACTAAGCAACAAAAGTCTTAGCAAAAATGATATTAATAAAATTGATATATCCAATATTTATCCCAACAAAAAACAACCCCGTAAGAATTTTGACGAAAGAGACATAAAAGAACTTTCAGAATCAATCAAACACCAAGGGCTCATTCAGCCAATTGTTGTTAGGGAGATTTCTAAAAACACATATGAAATTATTGCTGGCGAGAGAAGGTGGCGAGCTTGTCAAATAGCAGGCCTGCACTCTGTTAATTGTGTTGTTATGAGTGTTGAAGAAAAAAATGTTTATGAGCTAGCATTAATAGAAAATATTCAAAGAGAAAACTTAAACGTAATAGAAGAGGCAATGGCTTATAAAAACCTAATCCAACTAAACGGTTTAAAAAATGAAGATCTTTCAAAAAAAATAGGAAAAAGCCCAAGCCACATCTCCAACCTTATAAGAATACTAGAGCTCGATGAAGAAATTCAACAAATGATAATAGATGATAAAATAAGCATGGGACATGCAAGGGCGCTTATTGGCGTTCCTAACGCCCTTCAAAAAGCAATAGAGATATTTGAGAAAAAATTAAGCGTAAGAGATGTTGAAAAATCTACCTCAAAACACAAACAAACAAGAAAAAAACAAACTACAAAAGATCCAAACATAGTGGATTTAGAAACAGAGCTCTCAGACAAGATTGGTCTAAGGACAGAAATTCAATTTAATGAAAACGGCTCAAGCGGATCTTTAAAACTCTACTATTCTGACCTTAATCAACTTGATGAAATAATGAAAAGACTTAAGAAATAATAATTTTCTTCATATTTAATAAAAACCTAAGTCCTAAAACAGAATAAAGGTTAGGAAACTTTCTGATTAATATTTCTATTTTAGAAATATTTTTATATATCTGAGCTATTTTTTTATTATCCAAAACATCATAAATTTTTACGAATGCATCCCTCTCAACAAAGAGGTATTTGGGAAAATTTTCCAAAAAGTCTTTTTTGTTTGATGATTTAGTTATAAGGCTCAAATTAGATTTTATCGATTTTAAAAAAACATATAAGTCAGATTGAGAATAAATATTGGTATTAAAAACTTTTATTAATGACTTGTTGTTTTTAAATATATTAAAAAAAATCTTACCTATTTCAATTTTGTTTTCTAAATATAAAACACTTTCGGCCTCCTGGATTGATTTTATTTTGTTTCCATATAACTTTAAAATATTAAGCTGTTCCAACAAAAAAACATATTCGTTGTTTAAATTTTCTACAAAATACCAGAATATATCGCCTCCCAAACTCATATCATATTTAGATATAAAATTTCGAATAACTGCCTCTTTTCCCGCCCTATTAAGAGAATAACACTCTATAACAAGGCCATCTTTTTTTTTTAAAATTTCTGACTTAATTGTGTTTGCACTCTTCGAATTAGGCGCAGCAATTAAAAGCGCATTATTGTTAAGATCAAAATTCTCAAGGTTTGTTTTTGTTGCTAGGCCAATTTTTAACAAAAACAAAGTTTTTTTATCTGAAAAAAGGTCACCAAAAGAATTTTGGCTAACTGTTTCTGATTTATCAATAAAATATTTATTAGCTTTAAACTTATTAATAATGTGTGTTTTTACATATTCTATTAAAGTCTCATCTAGCCCGGTAATTATAATTTTTTTTAAAAGGGGCAACTTATTATTTAATAGAAAATGTTCAGCTCTGATTTTCATTCAATACACTTGTTCGTTGACGGGACAGAGTCAACAAAATTATTAATATTTTTTTTAATGCTGTTCTTATACAATTTTTCAAAAGATCTATCAGTGCCAAAATTATAACCAAAAGACTTTGGAACAAATGAAAACTCAGAAATAATTTTTTTTCCTAAAATTTTACAATTTCTATTTTTATAAAATAATTCATAATCGACAATAATCTTGTAGTCAATTTTTTCTGCAACTTGATTTTGTTTTACAAGCCTATTTTCTTTTTCTTCAGTAAATGCCGTTATTAATATATAATCACCTTTTGCATTGTTAAGATAAGAAGAAATTTCCTGGCTGAACATTGGTTCCGAATTTCCCTTAAAAATTATTGAAGTGTTGTCTTTAAGTACATTTTTTGAGTTGTTGCTATTAAGAACAAACTCCACGTTTGTACAAGAAGTCAGAAGGCTAAACAAAAAAATAAAGATAATTTTTTCCATCAATTTATCACTAAATTTACTATTTTATCTTTAACATATATTGTTTTTAAAACTTCTTTATTTTTAATATTTTTTAAAATCTTTGAATCTTTCATAACTTTTTTTAAAACAACACCTTTTTCCTCTCCAAAGTTAATATCAATTAATGATTTTGTTTTGCCATTTATTTGAATTGGCATTTTAAAAGTCTTTTTCAAAAACTCTTTTTTTGTTTTAGGCCATGGTGTTGTAGCACAGAGGCCCTCCGAACTAATTTTGCTCCAAATTTCTTCACTCAAATGTGGAATGAATGGGTGTATAACAATTATCAAATTTTTTACAACAGCCGGCAACTCTTTTTCTCCAAAACTTTTTTTGTTAATAAGAAGAGACAATAGGTTCACATACTCATATATTTTTGCTACTGATTTATTAAAGTGAAACCTCTCAATGTTGTATGAAATTTCATTTATAATTTTATCAAAATCTTCTAAGAAAGATTCTGTTTCATTCTTCTCAAAACCAGATTTATAAAACAATGAACTTTCGCATATTTCCCAAACTTTATTAATAAACCGAAACGATGAGACAACTCCTTTTTCTGTCCACTCCAAGTCTCTTTCTGGGGGGCTATCAGACAACATAAACCATCTGGCCGTATCCGCTCCATACAACTCTATTATTTCAGATGGATCGATTACATTTTTCTTAGATTTGCTCATTTTTTCATTGTTTCCAATAGTAACTATATTGCCCATCAGGTCGTAAAATTTTCCTTCTTTATTTTTAACATCGCCAGGCTCTACCCATTGATTTAATTCATTTTTAAAAGTTTTGTGTGTAACCATTCCTTGAGTAAACAATCCTTTAAATGGTTCATTTAAATTTATGTAATCCATATCTCTCAAGGCTTTTGTAAAAAAACGCGAGTATAATAAGTGCAATATGGCGTGTTCAATACCTCCAATATACTGATCAACTGGCAGCCAATACTTTATATCATCAATATCAATCGCAGCATCAAGTCTTGGGTTGCAAAATCTCAAAAAATACCAAGAAGATTCAAAAAAAGTATCAAAAGTATCGGTTTCCCTCACGGCTTTTAAGCCCGTCTTAGCGCATTTAATAAATTTCCAATCTTTAGCATCTTCTAATGAAGAATATACACCGCCTAAATTATTATATTTAGGAAGAGTAACAGGAAGCTCTTCACTAGGAATTGGCAAAATCTCACCATCTTCTCTGTACATTATGGGTATTGGACACCCCCAGTACCTTTGTCTAGAAATGCCCCAATCTCTTAGTTTGTAGTTCGTTTTTTGTTTTCCCAGCCCTTTAGATTCTAAAAAACTAATAATCTTGCTTTTTGCAGTCTGTATGTCTAGGCCGTCTAAAAAATTAGAATTAACCAAAAAACCCTCACCAACAAAAGCCTCATCAATAATTTTTTTAATATTTTTATTATGCGGTCTTACAACCTCAATAACATCTAAATCAAATTTATTTGCAAAATCTAAATCTCTTTGATCGTGGGCAGGGCAGCCGAAAATTGCTCCAAGTCCGTAATCCATCAACACAAAGTTAGCTATGTATACAGGTAGCGCTTTTTCGTTAACTGGATTTATAACATTAATGTCTGTTTTAAATCCCATTTTTTCTTTGTCTGGGTTAGATTTTTCACATTCATTAATAAAGTTTTTTGCTACCTGATTTTTTTTAGCTATTTCCTTGGCTATAGGGTGTTGGGCCGATATTGCAATAAAGCTTGCGCCAAACAAAGTATCAGGCCTAGTGGTAAACACTTTAATTTTTTTCTCAAAAGAATTTCCTGAATTTATTTTAAAATATATTTCTGCGCCTACTGACTTTCCAATCCAGTTTTTTTGCATTATTTTTACTTTTTCAGGCCACTCATTTAATGTTTCCAAATCTTTTAAAAGCTCTTCTGAGTATTTGCTTGTCTTTAAAAACCATTGAGATAAAAACTTTTTTTCAATCAAGGCCCCCGACCTCCATCCTCGACCATCAACAACTTGTTCGTTTGCTAAAACTGTTTTATCAACAGGGTCCCAGTTAACTTCGGATTCTTTTTTATAAGCGAGTCCCCGCTTAAACATTTTAATAAAAAACTCTTGTTCGTGTCGATAGTATTCTGGGTGACATGTTGACAGCTCTTTTTTCCAATCAAAAGAGAAACCCATACTTTGTAGTTGAGATTTCATTGTAGATATGTTTTTATACGTCCACTCCTCAGGACTTTTCTTTTCAGTTATTGCGGCATTTTCTGCAGGTAGTCCAAATGCATCCCAACCCATTGGGTGCATAACATTAAAGCCTTTCATTTTTTTATATCGTGCAACTACATCCCCCAATGTATAATTTCTTACATGTCCCATATGAATCTTCCCCGAAGGATATGGAAACATTTCCAAAACATAATATTTTTTTTTACTATAGTTTTTTTTGGATTCAAATATGCCTTTTTCTATCCACTCTTTTTGCCATTTTTTTTCGGCTATCTTGTGATTGTATCTCGAAGACAATTTTGTTTAACCGGAACTTAATTTAAATTTTTTTGCTTTATTCAGAATAGCATTTTCTAACTTTAGATTATCTTTATTGTTTGTTTTTAGGTTAACCCACTGGTTGTTTTTAAGCGTTTGGCAAAAAGAAGACACTCTTAAATTTTCAGTTTTTAATTCTTTTCCTGTGATAAAAACATTTAACTTACATCTTTCTTGAGTGTTTGTTTCTGAAGTATACCAGTCTGTAATTATTGTTCCAGTAAACGGATCTGTTGAAGATAAGGGCATAAAGTTAATAGTTTCAATTGATGCTTTCCACAAATATGGATTTATTGGAAGCGCGGCCCCACTAATTACAGCCCCTTCATTTGTATTGTTTACAACACCAAAAACATCCAAACCAGCTTTACCAAAAAGCCCACCGCCTGTTGAAAGCCTGTTTTCAGCATCTCTTAAGGCTAGTTTTTTATTTGTTGCTGAGTTAAATGGTGAGCCAGAACGATTTATTATTTCCCCAGTTGTTTGGGCCTTGCTCCACATTTCTTCCTTTTCTTCTTCCGAAAGGTTTTTATTACAACCAATAAGAATAAAAAAATAAAAAAACAAAATCAACTTGCACACTTTTAACATTGTTGATTAAATATTGTATTAGCAACTAAAAGTAAAACATAAAAAAAGCGGCACTTGTAAGTGCCGCTTTATATAGACTAAATTAGCCTTTGATTAATTAGAATGACATTGTTGCTCCAACATACCAAGCTGAACCACCTGATGTGTCACTAGCACCTTCGTCTTGTATGTCAACATTAGTATAACCAATAATAGCTGTTACACCAGAAGCTACAGCGTATGATACACTTGCTCCAACTGAGTCATATGCATCATCAGTAGTTCCAGCAGTACCAGTAGTATCACTATCTTTTGCTTCACCAGATACAGCACCAATGTTAAGAGTAATGTCGCCAGTTACATATTTTACACCAGCTTTCATAACACTACCATCAACCTGAGTACTTGCAAGTGCAGCAGTAGCACCATCATCGACAATTGTATCACCATCAGCATAACCAACAGCAACAGTTAAGTCACCAGTTACTGCAGACACACCAACGTGCATACCACTAGCATCAGAAGTTACCTGAGTACCAGTCATTTTAGTTTCAGAGTCAGCAAAACCAGCACCAATTGTAACAGTGCTGTCACCAGCTGTAGTTACATAAGTTGCACCAATACCCCAAGCGCTACTAGTTGCAGCAGTTGTAGATTTAGCTGCTTCGTTATCAGCAGAATAAGATGCAGACACTTTAAGACCATCAGCCATGAAATCAGCAGCAGAGTGCCACTCAAGACCAAAAGTAGTTGCTGGAGTTGCAAAGTCTAGACCTGAAGGCGCGTTACCAGTAGTAGTTGTTGTTAAACCTTGCTCACCAGCAGCACCAGGAATAGATACATCGTGAGTACCTGACGCGTTACCAGCGTTTAGTAACTCAAGCTTAGATCCATCAGAAAATGCTAAAGTTAAAGCAGTGTCGTTATCTAGTCCACCACCTTCGTTTTGAAGCATAAAGCTTGAAGAAATAGTAGTTCCTCCATCAGTTGTTTCGCTTAAAGAAACTGTAAAGCTTGATGCATTCTTAGTGTTGTTAGTGTCAGTACCTGAATCAGGACTTTCAAATTCCTGACCAACTAAATGACTACCACTCATAGTTGCAGTTACAGCTTGTGCAACTGAAGCTACACCAAGTGTAGATACAAGAGCAGAAGCCATCAATAGTTCTTTTTTCATAATTACTCCTTTTGAGTTAATGAATATTCATTAATTAATGAAAG
>MDTE01192917.1_pt1 | contig 12230 bp, 6 predicted proteins | sample 811231 | NCBI WGS metagenome assembly MDTE01 (sample SAMN05326651, study PRJNA326480) | marine metagenome | isolation source: seawater | place: Indian Ocean: Red Sea | collected 2010
AAGAAGAAGAGGAAGACCAACAGGAAGATGAAGAAGAAGAGGAAGACCAACAGGAAGATGAAGAAGAAGAGGAAGACCAACAGGAAGATGAAGAAGAAGAGGAAGACCAACAAGACCAACAAGACCAACAAGAAGATGAAGATGAAGAAGAAGAGGAAGAAGAACCGGCGGAAGAGGAAGATCAAGATCAACGGGAAGAGGAAGAGAAAGAAGAGCTGGAAGAGGAAGGTGAACCGGAAGATGAATCTGAAACTGAAGAGGAAGAAGAACTAGAACAAGAAGAAACCGAAGAAGAAGAATTAGATAATGATAATAAAATTAAAAGAATTCAAGAATTAAATGATGTTAAGGATATTAATTCTAGTAATAATAAAAATGAATTTCTTTATCCAAATATAAATGATAAAGATTTTATAATTAAATTAGCACATCGTAAAGAATTTTATGATACCATGTATAATGGTAAAATATATAATGTAGAAGAAAGAGCAGAACAATTATGTAACGCTATATTTGAATTATCACCACATCAAATTTTTGTTAAAAACTTTTTATCCTCATATACTCCGTATAATAGTTTATTATTGTATCACGGATTAGGTTCAGGCAAAACATGTTCTGCAATTACAGTAGCAGAAGAAACGAGAGATTATATGAAACAAATAGGTAAAAGTACAAGAATCATGATAATTGCATCACCAAATGTTCAAGAAAATTTTAAAAAACAGTTATTTGATAAAACAAAATTAGTAAAAGATAATGGATTATGGAATATTAGTTCTTGTACAGGAAATAAATTATTGAGAGAAATAAATCCAGTTAATATGAAAAATTTATCTAAAAAAGATGTAGTATATAAAATAGAACAATTAATAAAAAAATCATATATATTTATGGGTTATATTGAGTTTGCAAGATATATAAAAAAACTTTCTAATGTTGATACTGATAATAAAAATGCATCAAGAATAATAAAAAAAAGATTAAATAATAAATTTCGTGATAGACTTTTAATAATAGATGAGGTACATAATATAAGATCTTCGTTAGAAAATACAAAAAAACGTGTTGCTTCCGAATTATTAAAATTAGTAAAAAATGTTTCAAATATGAAATTATTACTTTTATCTGCAACACCAATGTATAATGATTATAAAGAGATAATATGGTTAATAAATTTAATGAATTTAAATGATAATAGAGGAACAATAAAAACAAATGAAGTTTTTGATAATAATGGTAATTTTAAAGAAAATAATGATGAAAATGAAGATGGTGATGAATTATTAAAAAGAAAATCAACAGGATACATTTCATTTATTAGAGGTGAAAATCCTTATACATTTCCTTATAGATTATGGCCTACATATTTTGAATCTGAAAATACATTTAAAAATAATTTATATCCAAGATATCAATTAAATGGTATTTCAATATTAGAAAAATTAAATATAATAGACGTATACTTAACAAATATTGGAGATTATCAAATGTTAGGTTATAATTATATAATTAATAAAATGAAAGAAGGATTTTTTAATACAGGACGTGATGATGTAATGCCGGATTTTGAAAATATGGAAAGTTTTGGATATAACTTACTACAAAAACCATTGGAAGCCTTAAATATAGTGTATCCAGATAATAGACTTGAAACAGCAAATTCAAATTTTAATCCAATAGAAATTGTAGGTAAAGAAGGATTAAATAGAATAATGACACATACAGAAAGTGTATCTCCACCATCAAAATATAATTATGAATATAAAGATGATAAATATGGCCGTATATTTTCACCAGATAATATAGGTAAGTATAGTAGTAAAATTGAAAAAATATGTAATAATATAATAAAATCTAAAGGTGTTATTTTGGTATATTCACAATATTTAGATGGAGGATTAGTACCATTGGCTTTAGCTCTTGAAGAACTAGGATTTATAAGAGGAGGAAATGAAAAATCATTATTAAAAACAAAACCTAAAAATAATAATTTAATAGAAATCGATGGTGAAATGATACAACCAAAATATGTAATGATAACAGGAGATAAAAAATTATCTCCTAATACAAATAATGATATTAATATATTAACAAATATTGATAATAAATATGGTAAAAATATAAAAGTTGTTTTAATATCACAAGCAGGAACTGAAGGATTAGATTTAAAATTTATTAGGCAGGTTCATATAATGGAACCTTGGTATAATATGAATAGATTAGAACAAATATTTGGTAGAGCAATAAGAACTTGTAGCCACAAAGATTTACCTTTCGAAGAAAGAAATGTTGAATTATATTTATATGGAACATTATTAAATGAAAAAGAAATAGAAGCAGCTGATTTATATATTTACAGACACGCAGAACTAAAAGCATTACAAATAGGTAGAGTAACAAGATTATTAAAAGAAGTATCTGCTGATTGTGTATTAAATAAATCACAAGGTAATTTTACAGAAATTAAAATGGATCAAGTAGTTAAACAAATAACATCAAATGGAACTGTATTAGATTATCCAGTTGGTGATAAATCATTTACTTCTATATGTGATTATATGAAATCTTGTGATTATATTTGTGATACAAATAAAAAAATTAATGATGATAATATAATTTATAATACATTAAATAAAAATCACATATCAATAAATAATGATATAATAATAAAAAAAATCAAAGATCTAATGAAAGAAAAATTTTTTTATAAAAAAAATGATTTAATAAGAGAAATAAATATTATAAAAAAATATTCTTTACTTCAAATAAATTCAGCACTAAAACAATTAATAGAAGATAAAAATGATTATATTTCTGATAAATATGGCAGATTAGGTAATTTAATTAATATTGGTGATTTATATTTATTTCAACCATTAGAATTAAATAATAATAATATATCGTTGTATGATAGGTCGACTCCAATAGATAAAAAAAATACATTTATTAAATTATCAAATTTAAATTTAAAAGAAAATGAAACATTATCAAAAAAAGAATTAGAGAATAGTAAAATTAAAGAACTTAAAAAATTATATAAAAATGTTAAAAAAAATAAAGATCTAAATGAATATAATAAATGGTATAAAAATTATAATAGTGTAGTAAATACTTTATTACAAAGTAATTATATTAAAAATTTAAAAATTACTCCCCAAGAAATAGACAATATTTTAATAGCCCATATAATTGAAGAAAATAATATAGATAAAGAATTAGTAAATAAAAAAGATTTAGATAGTTTTGAAAAAAAAATAAAAAATTATTTTAATAAATTAGATTCTAAAGAAGAAATAAATGAAAAAGATTTAAATACTATATATGGTTTTAATGGAAAATTAAATAATTTATATGTATCTAAAATTATTAATAAAAATAATTTAAATGAAAAAGGATCTGCTATAAAAAATAAAAATACAAGTCAATTGGATGTACTATTAAAACAAATGAATTTGCCTGAAGAATTTATTATTAATTATAATTTGGAACAAAAGCAAGTGTTATTAGAATTATTATTACGTATATTGGATAATGTTAAAATGAATAATAAAATATGGTATTTAACAAAAAAAGATTATGATACACTATTTGAATAATTTAAAATTGATATAAATTTAAGAATAATGTATTATTAATATAAATGAGTGAAAAAAATATATTTTATAAAGGAGTTATAAATAAAAAAATTGGTTTATCAATAGTAAATATAGGTGATAATTTAAAAAATACAATAGAAAAGGTTATTTCAAAAGAAATAGAAGGAAAATGTGTAACTGAAGGTTATATAAAAAATAATTCTGTAAAAGTAATTTCATATTCTGGTGGATTGATTAATGAAGGTAATATATTTTTTGATGTTGTATTAGAATGTTTAATATGTTATCCGGTTGAAGGAATGATAATTAATTGTATAGTTAAAAATATTACAAAAGCAGGAATTAAAGCAGAAACAGAAGATAGTCCAAGTCCAGTTATTATATTTTTGGCAAAAGAACATCATAAAAATCTTAAATATTTTAATACACTGGAAACTAATAAAATAATACAAATTAAAGTAATAGGACAAAGATATGAATTAAATGATAATTATATATCAATAATAGGTGAATTAGTTCAAGAAAAAAAAGTTAAAAAAAAAATTAAAATAGCAGATACATAATAAAAAGATATTACTAGTATAATTATTACTATGAGTGTTGAAAAATTAAAAAACATAAGAAATAAAATAGAAAATTTAGACAAAAATAATCACATTGATATATTAAAAATATTAATTAATAATAATTGTTTTATTAATGAAAATAAAAATGGTGTATTTATAAATTTATCAGAAATACCAAATGATATAGTAGTTAAATTAGAAGAATATATTAAATATATAAATGAACAAAAAGAGCATCTAGAATGTATTGAAAAACAAAAAAATGAATTAGAAAGTAAATATTTTAAAGATAATAAAGAAACATTATAATTATAATTATTATGAGTGAATTAAATAATTTATTAAATAAAATGAACAAATATATGCTAATAAATGAAAATATATCATTATTTAAGAAAGATAATAATGATATATTAGATAAAAAAAAAATTACAGATGTAAAAACAATTAATATAGATAAAAATTTTTTTTATATAAATAAACCGGATCCATTATTTTGGTGTTTTTATATAATTAAATATGGATATGATGAATATGAATTAAACAAAAATAATAGTTTTACACTTGAAAAAAATATTAAAATAAATTCAATAGAAAAATTACGTGAAAAAAAAAATATAATCAAAACAAATAAATTAAAATTAAATGAAATAGAAAATGAACTAGTAAATGAAAAAAAAATTTCTTTTAGTGGTTTTATTTCATTAATATTAATAAATGAACTAAATATAATGTGTATAGGAGATAATACATATTATGAATGTATTAATAATGTAAATAATATTTTTTTAATTAAATATGATACACAAATAAATAAAGTAGGTTTGTATAATTGTAGTGATACGAATGATTATATTAATAAAATTAAAAAAAATAATATGCAAATATTTAATATTATTAAACCTTTAAAAGCAATATCATCATATAAAATAAAAGATTTACAAGAAATATGTAATAAATTAAAAATTAATACAAAAAATAATAACAAAAATATAAAAAAAGAATTATTATATCAAGCAATATTATTAAAATTGAATGAAGATAGTATAAATAATATAAGTTAAAATATATATAATGTCAAAGAATGTAAATACATTACATAATTTAGTTAATTTATATTTAGAAAATTTAACTGAAGGTAATATTCGCGATGGTAATTTAGAATTTGAAATTCGTTTTGGAACAAGACGAAAATATAAAAAATTAACACGCATAAATTATGAGAATGTAATAAAACGATTATTATTTCTTGATTTTAAAAGAGAACAACCTGAATATTTTCTTCGTATAATTAGTGAATATATTGATATAAATACAGGTAAAACAAAGTTTTCAAATATAAGAACAAATATAAATGGAATACACAATATTTCTAACTATTGTCGTAATAATAATTTAAAAAATGAAAATGGTGAATTTATATGTAATTTTGAACAAAAATCTTATATAAAAAATAGTAATAATGATACTATATATCCGGTTGATTATGATGATTTTAATTTTAGAGCAACACTACAATTAGAAAGAAATATTGGTTCTAATTCAAAATTAATAAAAGATATGATTGATACTTGGAATGATAAAATTAAAATGTTTAGATACATTAATCGTTGTAGTTTAATAAATGATAATTATCCAGTTAAAATAGATGTTAGTATTGTTAAAAGTTCAAAAGAAAATGTTTATAAATTTTTAGATTCAAAATTATTAGAAAAAGAGCAAGAATATGAAATAGAAATAGAATTATTAAGAAATAAAATAGGAGTAGGAACTAAATTTGATACTGTTGATAAAATAATTAAAGCATTAAAAGAAGTAATAAAAATAATATTGTCAGGTATTCAATCAACAAATTATCCGATTTCTATTGTAGAGCAGGAAACAATAAAAAATGAATATATGAAAATTTTATGGCATGATGATGATCAGTATAATGTTTATTATCAAAATAAAAATATTTATCCTAAAAATTATGTAGGTCCTTCATCATATACATTACAAATGGAAAATATAATTCCAATAAATGAAAATTCAACCGTACCTAATATTAATAATAATTACACTGTTACAGATAAAGCAGATGGAGATCGTAAATTATTATTTATTTCTTCAGTAGGTAAAATATATTTAATCGATACTAATATGAATATACAATTTACAGGAGCAAGAACATTAAATAACGATAATTTTAATTCTATATTAGATGGAGAACATATTCTAAATGATAAAAAAAATAATTATATTAATTTATATGCAGCTTTTGATATTTATTATGTTAATAAAAAAGATGTAAGAAATTTAAAATTTACTTCAAATGATACAGAAATTTTAGAAACTAATTTACGTTTTGCATTATTATCAAAATTCATAAAAAATATAGATGTTACTTCAATTATTAATAACAAAAAATCGCCTATTCGTATAGAAAAAAAAAAATTTTATTTATCAAACGAAACAAAAAATATATTTAATGGTTGTAATGTTATATTAAATAATATAAAAAATAATTTATTTGAATACAACACAGATGGTTTAATATTTACACCTTCTAATTTAGCGGTTGGTGCTAATAATGAAAATGAAATATCTGGAAAACCATTAAAAAAAACTTGGGAACATTCTTTTAAATGGAAACCTGAGGAGTTTAACACTATTGATTTTCTTGTAACAATCAAAAAAGATGAAAGAGGTGAAGATTTAGTACAAAATTTATTTAAATCAGGAAAAAATATGGAAAATATATCACAATTAAAACAATATAAAACATTAATCCTCAGAGTAGGATTTGATGAAAAACAACATGGATATATTAATCCATGTCAAAATATTATAGATGATAATTATGATATAATCGAAAACAAAGATAATAATGATAATTATAGGCCTATGCAATTTTATCCTACAAATCCAACAGATAATGAAGCTGGTATATGTAATATTTATTTAAAAGAAAGTAATACAGGAAATAAAATTATGTTAACAGAAGAAAATGAAATTATAGAAAATAATACAATCGTAGAATTTAAATATGATAAAACTAAAGAAAAAAAGTGGAATTGGATACCATTAAGAGTTAGATATGATAAAACCGCAGAATTTAGAAGTGGTGGACGTAATTATGGAAATCCTTATCATGTAGCTAATAGTAATTGGCAAACAATTCATAATCCAATAACTGAAGAGATTATAAGTACAGGAAAAAATATACCAGATGATATTCAAGATAGTGAAGTTTATTATAGAAATAATAAAAATATAATAGGAACTAGTTCATTAAAAGATTTTCATAATAAAGTTGTTAAAAAAATGCTTATTTTAGGTGTCAGTAAAAAAGGAGATACACTTATAGATTTAGCAGTAGGTAAAGGTGGTGATATTTCAAAATGGATTTCAGCAAAATTAAAATTTGTATTAGGTATAGATATATCACGAGACAATATAGAAAATCGTAAAGATGGTATATGTGCAAGATATATTAATAATAAAAAAAAAAATAAAAATATTCCAAAAGGATTGTTTATTCATGGCAATACTTCTTTAAATATTAAAAATGTTGATGGCATTTATACCGATAAAGATAAACTAATTGTTAAAGCAATCTTTGGTGATGCTGTTAAAGATGTAAAAGAATTAGGTAAGGGCGTATATAATGTATTTGGTATTGCTAAAGAAGGGTTTGATGTGTGTTCAATACAATTTGCATTACATTATATGTTTAAAGATCAAGAAACATTACAAAATTTTTTAAGAAATGTTAGTGAAACAACAAAAGTAGGAGGTTATTTTATTGGAACCAGTTATGATGGACATATAATGTTTGATAAGTTAGTAAATAAAAATAAAGACGAATCTTTAGTTATTTTTGAAAATAATATAAAATTATGGGAAGTTACAAAAAAATATGATCGTGATAATTTTAATAATGATAGTACTTGTTTAGGTTATGCTATTGATGTATATCAAGATTCTATTAATAAAATGGCTAGAGAATATTTAGTAAATTATAAATATTTAACAAGAATTTTAGAAAATTATGGATTTGTATTAGCACCATTAGAAGAAATGAAAGAAAAAAAATTACCTTCAAATACAGGATTATTTAGCGATATATTTAATGATTTAAAAAATAAAAATAAATATGGTAATGCAAAGAATATGACTTCTGGTGAAAAAAATATATCATTTTTAAATAGATATTTTATTTATAAAAAAGTTAGAAATGTAAATACAAAAGAAGTTGCAAATAGTTTATTAACTAAAACGTATGATGATGAATTAGAAGAAACTATGTAATTTTAAATATTAATAATATAAACAATCTAAATATTTAAATTTAATTGTTTTATGAGTTATTTTCAATTACCATCTTTACCATATAAAAATAATATTGATAAATTAATTAATACCGATAATATAAATAATAATTTTTTTATAAATAAAACATTATTGTTATATCTAAAAAAAATAAAATCTGAAATCGAAGATTATTCTGAAGATTGGGATAATTATAAAAAATATGTTAATCCATATGAATATATTCATTCAGTAATACCTAATACTAATTTTTCTATTAGCAAACACAAACCATTGTCAAGATCATATTATAAAATGATTGAAATGTGTAATTTATTAGATTTATTAAAAGAGTTACCAAAAACTTGTACAACATTTCATTTGGCAGAAGGACCAGGAGGATTTATAGAAGCTTTAACTTTTATGCGTAATAATAAAAATGATAAATATATCGGTATGACACTTATTGATAATAATATAAATGTACCAGGATGGAAGAGAAGTCAAAGTTTTTTAAAAAATAATAAAAATGTTTTTATTGAAAATGGAGCAGACAATACAGGAAATATTATAAACAAAGAAAATTTATTGTATTGTTTTAATAAATATGGAAATAGTATTGATTTAGTTACAGGCGACGGAGGTTTTGATTTTTCATTAGATTTTAATAATCAAGAAAATATTAGTTGCAAGATTATATTTTGTCAAATAGCATTTGCGATTGCTATTCAAAAAAAAGGTGGTAATTGTATATTAAAATTTTTTGATACATTTACAAAAATATCAATTGATATGATTTATTTATTATCATTAGTATACAGCGAAGTTTTTTTTGTTAAACCTTATACCAGTAGATATGCTAATTCAGAAAAATATATTATTTGTAAAAATTTTAGATTAGATAATAGTAAAGATTTAATTAATGTTTTTGCTAATATTATTAATAATTTTAATAAAAATTCTAAATTTACAAATATTTTTAATTTAGAATATCCGTATTTTTATCTAAGTAAAATTCAAGAATATAATGCTATTTTTGGACAACAACAAATAGAGACTATAGCATCAACTCTTAATTTAATAAATAAAAATATATGTAATATTGAAACTATAAATAAAAATAATATACAAAAATGTATTATTTGGTGTCAAAAACATAATGTTCCTTTTAATAATTTTTTAAATTAAAATAACAATCTTTTTTTTTAAATATATAGTTATATGAATAGTAAAAATAAAATACCAAAAAAAATTTTTATTATTCCTTACAGAGATCGCGAAGAATATAAAAAAAAATTTTTAGAACGAATGATGGATCATTTAAATGATGATGACGATTGGGAAATGTATTTTTCACACCAATGTGATAAAAGACCTTTTAATCGTGGAGCAATTAAAAATATTGGCTTTATTGCAATGAAAATAAAATATCCAAATCATTATAAGAATATTTCATTTATATTTCATGATATAGACACATTACCAGTGTTAAAAGGTGTATTTCCGTATGATACGGTTGAAGGAAAAGTAGCTCATTATTATGGTTTTAAATTTGCATTAGGAGGAGTATTTGTTATTAAAGGTAAAGATTTTGAAAATATTAAAGGTTTTCCAAATTTTTGGGGATGGGGTTTTGAGGATAATCTTTTAAATAAAAGATGTATTATAAATAATTTGATAATTGATAGAAGTATATTTTATAATCATAAAGATAAAGAAAGATTAAAATATATTGAACGTTTAGATAAAGATGATGGTAATGTAAAACTTTTTACAAAACGTGAAATATATATGCAGAATGAAAATCCAGAGGATATTACAGATTTAAAAAATGTTACTTTTACAATAAATGATAATTTTATAAATATTACTAATTTTGAAACAAGAATTTCACATACAGAACATGATTTTTATCTTAAAAAAGTAACATCAACAAGAGCTATAGGTTTTCCAGGTTATCAAGGAAGAGATTGGAATAAACTTTTTAGAGATTTAAGAAATAAAAATCTATAATATTAATACATAAATTTTAAACATTTTTAAAATTTATGTTATGTTACGTTTCGAATAATTTTAAGTGTGTCCCTGAACACCCCGTTCACTTCACACCCAAACTTTCGCACTGTCTGAACACACTATGTCGCTCACGTAAATCTTGCGAAGATGTAGCTTGCTTCGTCTGACTCGTACTTTCTCCCAAAGGTGCTGCCTATTCTGAGAAGGCAGATTCAACCGCAACGTAACGAAACAGCCCACTCAAGAAGTCACTATTACATTGGTTGAAGCAACTTTTTCCATTTCGAGTGAGCAATACACACGGACTACCCCGCCAGAAGTGCTAACGACATCATCGAATTGTGTTGCTCCGTGGGTACTGGAAGAGCCATCATTATCGTCACCATCACATACAACCTTGATACGTATATTATCGTTTTGCGCTAAATAAATATAGTCCCCGAAAGTACAAGAACCGAACGACCCCGTATTTGGCGATCGCATATACACACAACCCATGTGACCGACTCTCTGATGATCATGTCCTATTGCAACCCTCGCAGCCGAAGCATTAGGCGGATGTCCGGGTAAATTGGACGAGCCATGAAGATTGTTAATCGAAATAAAGAATCCCATCGTCAAACGATCTTGAGAAGTTGTATAATTAACGTTTTCAGTGGTAACCGTTACTCGTATATTGTAAGTGCCATTCTCTTGGAAGGTGAAGATTCCGCTCGATTCATTCACGAACGATTCGCCAATTCGAGCATACCCGGAGCTAGCAAAACCGGTAAGATACGAGGTGTTTGACGTGTTGGGGGTAGAGGTACCAAAACTGTTAGTGTTTACGGCGGCACCATCGGTGGTATTATATCTTGCCCACCGATTTCGTAACTCTGTTATCCCACCCACCGTCAAATTCGTATTAATATTGGCGCTACCGTTCACACTCAGTTTATAATCATTTTGAAAAATATCACTATTACCACCTCCAATTAAAAAGTTGCCGCTCGAGGACATCGTCAACGCCCCCGTCCTTGTAGTCCCGTCGTTGTAATTAGAAATTATCATACCACCTAGATTATTACTAGCGTCTGAAACCCTACCCGCTATTTCTACAAGTTTATGGGTGATGCCATCATCACCATGATTATTATCATAGTTCGCTATTGTTAATTGTCCTTGATGCTGCGTCGTGGACCCGTTCCTCGCACCTTGTATTGTAATGTTCGAATCATACCCGAAAGAACTTGTTGGTTTTATCAATAATTGTGGAGTTGTATCATTTTTAATCTCCATTACTCCGTTCACACTTATATCCCCACCCACATTTACTCTGTTCGCTGTGGTTAACTGCTTATCCAGCAGCATGGCCCCACGACAAATGAAACCCCCACTCAGATCCAGTGCTACTACATCTCCTGAACCAATAGCTACTTTGCTTGGAAAAGTAACACCAGAACCATCAGTAAATTCATCAATTATGTTAAATGACACTTCAGTAGCACTACCTCCTCCTCCTCCTTCTCCTTGACTGCCTTGTATACCTTGTAGTCCTATACCTGCAATACCTTGTCTTCCTTGACTACCTTGACTACCTTGATTACCTGTAATACCTTGTCTTCCTTGACTACCTTGATTACCTTGATTACCTTGATCACCTTGATTACCTTGATTACCTGTAATACCTTGTCTTCCTTGACTACCTTGATTACCTTGATTACCTGTAATACCTTGTCTTCCTTGACTACCTTGATTACCTTGATTACCTTGATTA
>MDTE01177999.1_pt1 | contig 12228 bp, 14 predicted proteins | sample 811231 | NCBI WGS metagenome assembly MDTE01 (sample SAMN05326651, study PRJNA326480) | marine metagenome | isolation source: seawater | place: Indian Ocean: Red Sea | collected 2010
TAATTTCTCACTTTGTCTTAAAGTCTTAGAATTTTCTGAAGCTCTTACGGGATAAATATTTTTTTTAGACCAGAATTGTGTAATAAAGGGAAATAAATTAATTAAATTTTGATCAATTATTAAAAATGAACTTTGAGATAATTCTTTAAATATCATATCTCTTACTTTTTTCTCCTCTTTAGGATTTATAATTTCTACTTCATAAGATCCTTTAAATGAATTTACTTTCAGTTTCTTAGACACATGTATAACCCCCATCAATGATTATATTTTGACCAACAATATAGGAATTTAATTTACTCGACATAAACATTACAACTTTAGAAATATCTTCAGTATTTGCAAGCCTTCCAATAGGTATATTATTTGCTATCTCATCCATTTTCTTTTTCCCAAGAACATTTACAGTTAATTCTGTTTCTGTAACTCCTGGCCCTACTGCATTAATTAAGATATTATGTTTAGCTAATTCTACTGCAGATGCTTTTGTAAGACCTAATAAACCAAACTTACTTGAACAGTATGCAGAACGTAAGGGCATACTTATATGACTAGATATTGAGGTAATATTTATGACTTTGCCATAATTATTTTTTATCATATTAGGAACTACTGACTTAATGACTTTAAAACAGGAAGTCAAATTGAGATTTATAATTTCCTCATAATCCATTACTGAATATTTTTCAATATTGCCAATTTTGTTTGTACCAGCATTATTTACTAAAACACTGAAATTAATTTTTGAAATTTTCTCAAGAAAAATATCCATTTGATTTTTTTTATTGAAATCTACATAGAAATATCTATCACTTTCGATATTTTTATCTCTTCCTGTGAACCAAACTTTACCCCCTAATTTGGTGAATTCTTGAACAAGTTTTTTCCCTATACCTTTAGTTCCTCCAGTAATTAATATATTTTGATTTTCAAAACTGATTTGCATAAAATTTTTTATATTTTATAAATATGCTCTACATCGTATCTTGAGACCGCTAATCTAGTTGCTATTTCTTTACCAATGGCAGTAATTTTATGTCTTTTGCCTTTTTGAATAAAAACTAAATCTCCTTCTTTAACATTAAAGATTTCTTTCTCAATCTCAAAAAGCCATTCTCCTCTGATAATTAACCACCATTCATTCCATTTTGCATGGTAATGCTTTCTATTCCCTTCTCCAGGCATTTGATTTAATAATGTACAGGAATTATTTTCTGTATTGACAAGAGTATGAAACCATGATTTATCTTTAGAATTTTTTTTCATGAGATCTTTTATATTAGTTATTTGTTTATTCTCTTGATTATGATTACCAGAATTTATTCCATCATCCTTTAAAACTCTTGGAACGTAATCATCAGAGAAGGTATTATTTTCATAATAAAAAGGTTTATATTTATCTTCAAAAGGTATAAATTGAGCTACGGTCTCAGCTAATCTAAAATCAAATTCATTATCAATATCTATTGTAGACCAACCACTAAGGGTAAAGTAGTTTATGGATCCTTTCCCACCATGATATGCCGATCCGTAATTTTGCATATTTTTTTTAAAAATTTCTGATTTCCATCCCATTAAAGAAGTTGCATATACTTTAATGGGCTCCATGTCTTGAGAAGGGGGATTCTTCTTTATTAGATCAAAATTAATAGGTTTATTTTTAAAGATACAGCCAATTTGAGCATCCTTTACCGAAACAGTAGTGTCAAATTTAGGCATTTGTTTTAAAAATGCTTCTATCTCTTGAATTGTTATAAATGGAGATGTAGGTAAAATTTGCAAAACATAATCGCAATTAACGTTCCTTAAGAAATCCTCCATAAATTCATCATTGGTAGAAGTATCTTTTGCTAAATTAATATTTCTTTTATATCCAATACATCCCATATTCTCACCATATTTCAAAATAGTCTCTGAATCAGAATTTATATAGACTGGTAAATTCGTTTTCAATGCTGTTTCTATTACATATGATATTAAGGGTCTTCCACTTAATAATCTCAAATTTTTATTTTTTACTCTCTTACTGCCCGCTCGAGCCGGGATCATTACTACTACCTTCATACTATTAATCTGAGATCAGAATCTTTCATTCTATTTTTCTCACCTCTTATAGACGGACATTTATTGTCAGTTTGATGAATTAGATCATAAAAAATCATCATTGAAAGCACTTCAACAGTATGAAAATATTCACAATTCAAGTTTAATTCTGAAATTTTGTAATTCAAGATTTCAGATTTCTGACCAGAAATCATAAATGTTTCAAAATTTCTTTCATGTGACCAATGTAAAGCCTTTACTACATTTGCAGAATTTCCTGAACAAGACATGCCCACAACTAGGCATTGACTGGAATCTTCAATACCAGCAATAGTTTCTAGCCACCTCACGTATAATTCATTGAATCCAAAGTCATTGGCACTGGAAGTGATAAAGCCTACGCTGTCATAGGAGAATGCTACTTTGTCAGGGATTAGTCTTGTCATATCAGTGGCCATATGACTTGAAACATAATGTAAACCTCCATTACCTAGTAAATATATTTTTTTTGCATTTTTGACTTTTTTAATTAATTCATTATATTCACTAGTATTTATAGCTTTTTCACATTTATCGGTGATATTTTCAAAATCAATTTTGATCTTCCTCATTTAATTAATCTCCTACTAAAGTTATTTTACTAGATGTATAGAATTTTTTCAGAAGTAATTTTCATCACTTAGAAAAATTTTTCTTTAATAAATTTTGTAAAAAAGGGTCTAATTCAATACGTTCATCATACAAAAGAATTTTTTTTGCATAATTAAACATTTTTCTATGATTATGTCTCTTAGATTTTAAGGCTACATCGTGAAAAGTCTCTTCTTGATATTTAGTACCTTTTTTATATCCCTTTAAAATTCCTGTAGTATAAAAACTAAATCCAAATATTTTTATTTTACTAGGTTTAAATCTAAGAATATCAAACACTGAAATATATCCTGTAGTTGGCCTTGTCTGTAATTCTTTTGAAAAACGTTCCCAATATTCGTTAGGAATTATTCTTGATGGAATTAATTTAGATAATTTTTTAAATTTTTCTTTATCTACCATAGGGTGAATATCATTTTTATTAAAAAAAGACTTTAAATCTGCAAAAGGAGTAGTACAAATAAATTTTAAATTATATTTTTCAGATAATAGAAGTGGGTCTATTATCCCAGCATTCTCAGGATCCTCAATTAAACAACTATATAAAATATCAGTCCTGAATCCTATATCTGAAGAATAATTTTCTATGAGTTCAATTCCTCTATTGATTCTTACAACTAAATCATAACTATCAATTTCTTTCCCCAATTTGGAATTCTCTAAATAACTTGCTGGGCCAACTATAGCAATAGTTTTATCTCTTATTATTTCTGCATAATTATCTTCAGACGCCAAGTTCTGTAAATGTTTAGTAAAAAAAAAAATTATTAAATTTATAAAAATACTCCTTCATTCATTAACATTCAAAATATCAGTTATATCTTTGATAAACTATCATAATTTCAAAGCTATCAGAGTCTGTTATCTTTTATCAACCTTTTGTAAAGTTCTTTTTGATAAAAGAAAATTTCTAAAATAATTATTATGTAATTTGATTTAATTCTCAATTTAAAGGGTAAATATTTAATATGATTTTACCAAGCAGTTCTTCCTCCATCAATAGATAATAATGCTCCATTCATATAAGATGATGCATTTGACACCAAGAAAGCTATGGCACCTTTGTATTCATTTGCGTTAGCCATTCTACCCATTGGAATAAGATTACTTAATTTCTCTACAAATTCTTCATTTTGGTTGTTTTCTACTCCTCCTGGGAGTAAAGCATTACACCTTACACCTTCTTTAGTCCAATAAGTAGCTAAATATCTAGTCATACCTATTAAGCCGCTTTTAATTACTGAGTAACTAATTGGTTTGACAGGTTGATTATCACTTTCCAAATTACTTTTTAGATATATTCTTTGATCAGGAGCTATTAAAGCCAAGTCTGAAGCAATATTGAGTATATTTCCAGAATTTTTCATAGCCATTGTTTTCCCAAAAACCTTGCTACATAAAAATGCTCCTGTTAATCCAACATTAATATCTTTATTCCATTCCTCTAAACTAAAACTCTCTAATCTATTATTGAAAAATTGATCTTCAACTTTTGGATTATTAGCAGCATTGTTAATCAAAATATCCACTTTCCCGAAAAGATCTAAAATTTTTGAATTTACATTTTCCAATGATTCTTGATTGGTAATATCACATTCCAGAGCGATAGAAGTACTACCATATTTATTAACAATATTATTTGCATTAATTAAAGCCTTATCCTTATTAATATCTAATAAAACAGTAGTGCCTCCCAATTCATTAATAGCTTCAGCATGCTTTTCACCTAGCAAACCACCCCCACCAGTTATTACAGCAATTTTATCTTTTAGATTAAATGATTCTTTTATTGAAAAATGTTTTTGAAAATCCAATTCTTTGTTATTCATATATAAAAACTTTTTAAAAATTATTATATTTTAAGAATCAATTAATTAATATAGTTAATATAAAAATTATTTTTTTTGTTAAATATTAATAGATTTAAACTTCAAAATGAAAAGCAATTCTAAAAAATTTTATGGTTGCTCTCAAGGAAGATTAATTAAACCTTATAATGGCGAATTGCAATGTTTTCCAAAAAATAAATGGAAAGAAGAATTTAATTTAGCTAAAGATTGTGGCTTATCTTATATCGAATTATTAGCTGAAGAAGTCCATAATTTTGATAATCCAATATGGTCAAGAAATGGGATAAACAACTTAAATTCAATTATTAAAAAAAATAATTTAATTCCATATTCAATATGTTTTGATTTTGCGATTAATAATTCGATATTTGATTTAAATAACTATTCAAAAAATCAAAATTATATAAAAAATTTTGTTATGGCCGTACATAAAATCAATATTAAATTAATAATATTACCTTTATTAAAAAAAAGTAATTTCGAATCATATGAAAGAGGTATGGTTATAAAAATATTAAAAACTATTCTTGATGAGTGCAGATCCTTCAATATAGAAATTGCTATAGAGTCAATCTCAGATTCTATTAATATTTGTGATTTACTTGAATCCTTAAATGACTCTAATATTGGTTGTGTCTATGATACAGGAAACAGATTTTCAATTGGAAATCCCAAAGAAGAAATTTTGAAACTATCAAAGCATATAAAACACATACATCTCAAGGACAAAAGGAATAGTTTAAATGTCCCAATTGGGACAGGCGAAGTTGATTTTATTGAAATATTTGAATCTTTAAAAACAATAAAATACGAAAGATACTTTAATTTTGAAACTAATAGAGGTAATGATCCTATTTCAACTATGAAACACAACATAAAATATATTGAATTCATAAGAGATCAAATTAATTTTTAGATATGTTTAATAAAGTATTATTTATAGGATTAGGAGGTGCGGGTCAAAGGCATTTAAGGATCTTTAGAGATTTATTACCTGAATGTGAATTTTTCGGATTAAGGAAAATCAAAAAAACGCCAACTTTAGACCCATCATTTAATGTTTTAGCAAATAAAAAACTAGAAGATATTTATGGTATTTCAATTTTTAATAATGAATCAATTATTGAGGAAATAAAACCAGATTTTTCAATAGTTTCGGTTCCTAATTCACTTCATTCTTACTATACAAAATTATTATTTCAAAATAATTCTCATGTATTATTAGAAAAGCCAGGAATAATTGACTCAAAAGGGAGTGAAATTTTACAAAATACTTATTTGCAATCTGATTTAACATTTAGAGTTGGTTATCAAAGAAAATTTAATCCTTTATTTCTTATATTAAAGAAATTTATTAAAAATAATTATGAAGACATTAAAAGAATTGAAGTAAAAGTTTCTTCATTCATTCCTAACTGGCATCCCTATGAAGATTTTAGGGATTTATATGCTTGCAGAAAGGAACTAGGAGGAGGAGTTTTACTTACAGAAACCCATGAGATTAATATGATTATAGATTTATTTGGATTACCACAAGAATGGTCTCATGATTTTAAAAATGAATCTACTCATAATCTTGATGTCGCAGATAGTTGTAAATCAATTTTTAAATATTCAGGCTTTAATGTTAACTTTGATTTATCTTTTTATAGAATTCCCCCTGAAAGAAAAATCTTAATTCAATTAAATAAAGGCTTTTTAAATTTCAATCTCGATAAAAATATTCTTACTTATGAAGTTAACAATAAAAGGCAAAAAATTAATCATAATTTCGATAGTGATTATCTTTTTATTAATCAGGCATTAGATTTTTTAAAATTTGATATTAATAAATCAAAAAGTGACATTAATAATGAATTAATTTATCAAAAGATTATTTCATAAGTTATTTGATTTTAAATTTAAAATTTGAATCATAATTTTAAAGGTATTCAACATTGCCAGTTTTTAAGGATCTTTTTGCTGCTAGTGCTATTTTTAAACTATTAAAGGCAGTTCTAAGATCTATTTTTGGTATAGTTTTTGATTCGGAAAGCTCAAAAAAATGTTTAATTTGCGATATAAACATATCATTTCTCTCAAATTCTGAATAGTTATTAATTATAATTTCCCTAGTTTTTCTTTTATTAAATATAAATTTATTTTTTATTAAGTCACATGTAATATTTCCTAAATCACCATTTATTATAAATTCTTTTTTGGGAGGCCAATTTAAATAATCGAGAGAAACATTAACAGGAAAATTTTTTTTATATTTTTCACATTCCATTAATACCTGAACTGAGTCTTCAACATCTAAATCAAGTTGTGAAAGATGCCCTCCTATAGCAAACAATTTCCTGGGGATTGAAAAAAAGTTTAAAATCATATCAAATTCATGTATTAGAGTTAAAAGGGCCCCACCTCCTAGATCCTCTTTAGCTGCATAACTATTGCGATAATCTTCATATTTATGCCAATCAGGTAGATATTCTCCATGAAAAAATGATGCATTTATAATATTACCTAAAAGACCTTTATCAATAATTTTTTTTGCTTCAATTATGCAAGGATGAAATCTAAATTGATAACCTACATATATACGGTTATTTCCTTCATTTGCCTCATTTAAAATTATTTCTTTAATATTTTTGGAATTATGAGACAGAGGTTTTTCAATAAAAATATATGCTTTCGATTTAATTACTTTTAAAAGTGTTTCAATATGCATACTTGTTGGATTACAAATAAAAATCATATTTGGTTCGATATTTAAAGAATCTTCTAAACAATTAAATTCCGTTATATTAAAAAAATCTTTTTGGGTATTTTCTTGAATAACTTCATTATTTTCTGATAATAATGGAACAGACATTGATGTTCTATATGCAAATATTTGTAGATCCTTCCTTATAGTCAACAAATTTCTAAGATGTCTTTGACCTATTGAACCAAGACCAATGAAAAGAACTTTCATAATTTTTAAACAAATTATAGATTTATTTTCTTAAAAACTAATCCCTGCGTTTTTAATACTGTAAAATAAGAAATTAATTATTAAAAAATTAATTTGAAAAACATCAAGGATATATGTTTTATTATACAAGCTAGATTGTCTTCAGAAAGACTTCCAAGAAAGATGATCAAAGACTTTGCTGGTTCTAATCTTGTAGATATTGCTTGTAAAAAAATTAATAAATCTTCTATTATTCCAAAAGAGAATTTCTTTTTTTCAGCATATGAGCCTGAAATAATAGATGTAGTAAAAGCCAACAACCTTCAAATTTTTTATCGTTCAAAAAAGTCAGCATTTTCTGAAGGGCCTATGCAAGAAGTTATGGAATATCATGATAAATTGCCATTTAAATATTCAGTTGTTATTAGTGCATGTTGTCCACTTTTAAAAATAGAAACAATAGATGCTTTTATTAATTCTTATTTGAAAAGTAGTTTTGATGGACAATTTAGCGTTATTTCAAAAAAAAATTATTTCTGGAATATTGATAAAGAAATGATAACTCCTTGGCCTGATAACGCGGATGTACTAAATACTAAACTTGTTCAAAAAACATATGAAGCTGCTCATTGTCTCTATGCAGGGAGATTAGATTCAATTAAAGATGGAATATGGATGGCAAAACCTCCATTTAAAAAAAATTCTCCTGTTATTTTTGAAGTTCCGGAATTTGAAATTTTTGATATAGACTATCCTTGGCAATTTGTTATTGCTGAGGAAATTTTTAAAAATATGATTAAATAATCATTAGTCATAATAAGAGTTAAAATTGAAAAAATGACTCTTTGACTCTAGTCAAACTATTTTGAAAACTAAAGGTTTATGTATATTTCTTCTTGTCCGTTAAGAATATCATTATTTGGTGGATCAACTGATAATCCAGTTTTTATTGAAAAGTATAAATACGGATCAGTAATAAGCTTTACCTGTAATTTAAAAACCTACATAACATTGCATCAAGATTTAATAGGCTATAACGTTGAGGGAGGCTATTACATTATTAATTATTCTAAAAGAGAAGAGGTAAAAAATATTTCTGATATAAAAAATGATCCAATAAGAGTAGTTTTAGATTATTTTAAGCTTCCACCTGTAAATATAAGTATGACAAGTGACGCATATTCCCAGGGGAGTGGATTAGCTTCATCATCTTCTTATATTATTAGCTTAATAAAGGCTATTTCATTAATGAAAAGAATTGATTTAAACGATATCCAAATATGTAATTTAGCACATATATTAGAATTAAAATTCAATCCATATTGTGGCTATCAAGACCCATATGGATGTGGAATAGGAGGTTTCAAAAAAATTGAGTTTGAGAAGGGTGGGATTATTAAATATAACTTTATTGAATCTAATATCTTTGATTTCTTTGACATGCATTTAGTTTTTACTGGAGTAGTAAGAGACTCAATTGCTATACTTAAAAAAGTCACATCTAATATTGATAAATCTATTGCTTTGCTTCCAATATTAGATCAAGCATATGAGGAATTAATAAAAAATAATTATGATAACTTTATTGAATTAATTAAAAAAAGTTGGGATCAAAAAAAGAAATCATCTAAATATATTTTAGAAAATCAAATTTTAAAAGATTTGGATAATTATTTAAACGAAAACGAGACAGTCAAAGCACATAAATTGTGCGGGGCAGGCAATGGAGGTTTTTTTCTCGTTTTTTCAGAAAAAAATAAATTAAACATTAAACTCAAGTCTGTTAAAATTTTTGTTGAATCTGCAGGAATGTCAGGTAGATTATTATGAAAAATCCATTTTTTGAATATATTAAAGTTTTAAAAGATGCTTGCATTGAAGAACAATTTAAAAATTTCAAAAGAAGTTGGGACAAATATCAAAAAATCATAATATTGGGTAATGGAGGTAGTAACGCAGTAGCTTCACATATATCGCAAGATTATGTAAAATTTCACAATAAAAAATCAATCGTTTTCTCTGATCCTTCTATGCTAACTTGCTTTATTAACGATTATGGAATGGATTATGCTTATTCGAAATTTATAGAATTTTATTGTGATAATGACACATTGTGTATTTTAATTAGTTCAGGAGGTGAATCAAAAAACATATTAAATTGTATAAATTTTTGCGAAAAAAACCTTATCCCATATGGAATACTTACTGGATTTAATCCTGAGAACAAAGCAAGAGCAATTGCAAAAAATGCACTATGGGATTATCACATAAATAGTTCTTCATACGGTATTGTTGAATGCGTTCATCAAATATTTCTGCATGCTGTCATATGAGATATTGTTTCGATATTGATGGGACTATTTGTAATACACCCATTAATCAAGATGGTAAGCCTGATTATTTAAATGCTTCCCCAAATTTATTGGTTCGAGAAGAAATAAATAATTTATATGATAAAGGTAATTATATAATTTTTCAAACAGCAAGAGGAAAATCGTCAGGTAAAGATTGGACAAAATTAACTTTGCATCAGTTAGAAACTTGGGGATTTAAATACAATGAGTTATTTGAAATGTTTTGCAAACCTTCAGCTGACCTATTCATAGATGATAAAGCGATTAATATTGATGATTGGATCAAACAGATCCCATTAAAAAAAGGTATTATCGGCGGTGCCTTTGACATTATCCATCCTGGATACATAAAGATGTTCAAAGAGGCAAAGCAAAGATGTAATCATTTAACTGTTGCATTACATGAAAATCCATCATTAGAAAGAAATTATAAACTTAAACCAGTGCATAATATTCATGAGAGAGAAGAGATTTTAAACTCAATAAAATATATAGATGAAATTATTTTTTATAAAAAGGAGTCAACTTTTATAAAATATTTAGACGATTATGATATAAGGTTTCTTGGGACAGATTACATTCAGGGTAACTATACAGCTAAAAGTCATCCAATCAAAATCTGCTGGATTAATAGAGACCATAATTATTCAACAAGTAAATTAAAAACTTCTATTTTCCATTCAATTCTTAATAAAAAGGATATATTAAATTATGATTAATTTAGAATCTAATTAAAATTTGATGATTAGAAGTATAGTTACTGGTGGGGCAGGATTCATTGGATCACATATTGTAGACAAGCTTATAAGATTGAATCATGAAGTAATTTGTATTGACAACGAATATGCAGATAATGAAAGATTTTACTGGCACCAGAAAGCGGCAAACCACAAATTAGATATTCTAGATATTAATTCAATAAGGGCTCTATTTAAAAACGTTGATTATGTTTTTCATTGTGCCGCAGAATCAAGAATAATTCCTGCTATTGAAAATCCACTGAATGCAACAAAGATAAATGTAATAGGAACTTGTAACATTTTACAATGTGCGAGAGAACACCAGATTAAAAGAGTTATATATTCATCTACATCTTCAGGATATGGAAATAATATTTGTCCAAATATAGAGACTCAAAATGACGAATGTTTAAATCCATATTCTGTTTCAAAGGTTGCAGGTGAAAAATTTTGTAAACTTTATTCTGAATTATTTGATTTACCTACAGTTATTTTTAGATATTTTAATGTTTACGGAGAAAGAGCACCTAGTAAAGGACAGTATTGTCCAGTTATTGGCATATTCTTTAGGCAAAAAAAAGCTGGGGAAAAACTAACTATTGTTGGGGATGGTAAACAAAGAAGAGATTTCGTTTATGTTGGAGATGTTGCTGAAGCGAATATTTTAGGAGCAACTAAAGAAATTCATCCTTCATATTTTGGAACTGTTTTTAACATTGGAAATGGAAGAAATATTTCTATAAAAGAAATTGCAAACTTAATTTCAGAAGACCAAGTTTTTATAGCTCCCAGAGAAGCAGAAGTTGAGCAAAATCTTGCGGACATATCAAAAGCAAAAGAAATTCTTGGTTGGGAGCCAAAAGTATCTGTCGAAGAGTGGATAAAGTTACAAAAAAATTTTTGATTTAAAAATTTTTTTATAATAAACTTATAGGCCTAAATAGTTAGTTGGTAGTATTATGAGTATGAGCTTTGTATTTTTACAAAAAATATGAAAGGTATTTCTATAGATAAAAAATCAGAATCAATAACATATAAAAATATTAAAGAACTAGCAGAGATTATTAATTCTTTAAATCAAAATTTTGTTAATCAAATAACAATTTCAGCAGATTTTATTTGCAATTCTCTAAAGTCTGGAGGCACTATATTTTTATGTGGTAATGGAGGCAGCGCTGCTGATTGTCAACATTTTTCCTCTGAATTAATTGGAAAATTTAATAAAGAGAGGATTCCACTTAGAGCTATTTCTCTTACAACTGATACCTCAGTATTGACTAATATTTCAAATGATTTTTCCTATGATTTAATTTTTTCTAGGCAATTAGAGGCACTTGCAAGAGAAGGGGACGTATTGATATCTATTTCAACATCAGGAGAAAGCTCTAATGTAATCAATGCAATTTATAAAGCTAAAGAATTAAAACTAAAAACAGTCTCCATATTAGGGAAAGATGGCGGAAGGGCTCTTAAAATCAGTGATAATTATATCCTAGTGCCTAGTTATTCAACAGCTAGGATTCAAGAGATACATGCTTTGACAGAACATATTATTTGCGAATTAATAGAAGAGCAACTTGGACTTAAATAAGAAAAAATTTCCTTGTTGGAAAGATATAAGTATCATCATATTTGATTTTGACGGTGTTTTTACA
>MDTE01017740.1_pt1 | contig 12225 bp, 11 predicted proteins | sample 811231 | NCBI WGS metagenome assembly MDTE01 (sample SAMN05326651, study PRJNA326480) | marine metagenome | isolation source: seawater | place: Indian Ocean: Red Sea | collected 2010
CTTAGTAAAAGGGTCATACGTAGCACTTCCATCTGTAGCGGATACACTCGAAACGGCCCTTAGATTAGAACCCGGGAGGGCACGAGCCGTTGTTAGAACGCAGCCTCCGATTTTATTGTCAGAGCTTGAAGAAGAAGAGTCACCACCTCCTCCACAAGAGGAGACAAGTATTAAAAGGAAAAAAATCAAATATTTTTTATACATAGGAAAATAATATTAAATAATGAAAAGAAATAAAAGAACTACTTGGCCTTGCCTTTAAATAAAAGGTTAAGAAAAAAAACTCTAGACGCGTCCCCATTTCGCAACGTACGTGCCAAGACATCTCGCTTTTCCTTAAATAAAGCTTTAAAGGAGTATGAAGTAAAAATAACAATTTAATCAATAATAACATTAATATTGTTGGTTACTAGGTGTTACCCAAAGAAAAATGTTTTTAAACTATGTAAAGCTTAGAAGTAAAACAGCAAGCCTTGAGATTAAGTCTTGCTTCTGATTTTTACTTAAAAGATCACTTACGACTTGGAAAGACATCAGTGAGGCCAGAAGAGAAGTCAATCATTGAACTTAAATTTATTCCCTATTCTTTAAATAATCCGGATCTCGATCTAAAAGAATATAAATTGGCTCATTTTCATTTGCCTGGGTCCTTTTAAGCCCTCGAATGGCCTTGGGAAAAGCAAGAAAGCCACTCTCTTGGGCCATCCATTTTTTTCCTCCATCGTAATCACCGATGACCTCACCTTTTTTGATTTCACTAAAGTTTCCAAGATCGCTTCTTAACCAAGCATCTGGACCGGGAGGAAAAACAGGCCCTCGTTTTGGGAAAAAGCTTCCTCTAAATTCTTCAGGCTCTTTCCCTAAATTGTAATTGAGAAGTTTAAGAATTAGTTGAACGCCATAGTAAATTTGTTTGTAGTCTAGTCCCATTGTTCCCAATTCAACAGTTACTGCCGTACAACCACGGTTCACTAAATAGTGACTAAAGGGCACTCCTTTTCCTTTTTGGTCATATGGTTTTTGGGGAATAATTGAGGCCTGCGGGTCTATTGCTCTAATAAGTTCAAAAGTTTTTGTGTTAAAAGTCATAGGAAAAAAAGGTTGGGCACTAGGGGTTTGGGTCTGATGAAGGTCGAGACTCATATGACATTCTTTAAAGGCCTCCATTATAACTTTGGCCCGCTGAAAATCTTTTCCCTCACCAACGACGTCCCCATAGCAACGGTTGAGGTCTTTCTCAAAAAACCTTTTGCCAAGTTTAGCAGATTCAACGCTACCTAGACCAATAACAACTTTCCCCGGTAAATTAACCAGTCCCTTATCCAATAGAGAAAGAAACTCTAGCAGAACAAAAAGTCCGCCTACTTCATTTCCATGATTAAGCGCCATCAGGCCAATCACTTTATCAACTGAGGTTTCCTTTATTGGAGTCAGTTCATAAATGTAAGGGGCCAGCTCTTTAACTATAAACCTTTCTTTATTTAATTCCGTAAAAAAACTTTTAAAGTTTTCAATATTATCTTTTATAAACTCAGTAGTGTAGGCTTCGCCCATTTTTACTTCCTTCGTCAAAAAGCCTATTTCTTTCAATAATTCCCACTATAAACTATGAGAGAGATCTTATTGTAAAGGTCTTTTCCAGGAAATATTTTGTTTTTTGAGATGATTTTCAATTTCATGAATAAAGTTGACCTCTGAAGCCTCTATAGTTGTATCTGGGACAACTAATACAAACTGGATGAAATTTGAAACCAGAAAGATAAAGACGTATGAATACAAATGACTCTAGTTTTATTAAATTTTTTTCTTAAAACGCTGTGCCTGTGAGGAAATATCCGGCGTGCAAAAAAACGAATCAAAGGCGATAAAAAAAAGAGACGAGGGGTGATTTTAAGATTATTTTTCAAAAAACAACCTCCCTCGCAAGATAAGAGATTCCCCAATATGAAACCAATTTCTATACGTTAATGATAAACGGCTTTCATGAAACTACCCTGGGGCCTTCAAACTACTTATGGAGAGAATGATACAAGTGAATGGTCCTTTAAGAGTTATAAAAAACTAATGACAGAAACTGTAGACAAGATTTTGATCTCTTCCGAAACATCATTTTTAAACACCTTGGGAGATATTCATAGCGATTAAGTTATTTTAAAAAGGACTTAGTGATCATAAAAGCAATAAGTTAAATAGAAGCGGCGAAAGTTTAGATGTCTTGGTGGGAAGAAGTGAGTGGCGCAAGCCGATTCACGTGATGTGAATCGGGGATGCTGAAGACACCGTAAGTAAGGGCCAGGAGGCCCATTTTATGATGGGTTTTCGACACCACTCACTTTCCAATCTTTCGCAAGACCTTCTTGGGCAAATGTCCAAAATTCAGTGATGTCTGTGTGGCCATCTTTGTTACCGGAAATAATATGTCCATTTTTATCAGCTTCATACTCAATCAGGGAAACATCAAATTTTAAGGTTATATATTTTGTTGAGTTTTCTTCCCAAGTAGAAGTAACTTCAGTTTTATTAATCATTAGGTTTTCTAATGTCGAGGTATGCCCCTTACTGTTCATCTCAGCAATTTCATTCATAAATTCCGAGTAAACTTCTGTGGTCATTTTATCCTTAACCCCATCCAGGTTCTTTTTGGACCAAGCATGCTGAATTGAGAAAAAGTCTTTGTTTCTATCACTTATAAATTGAGGGTCTAGCTCACCATCTAAATTATTTTCTTCCCCGTAATTACCGGCCTCACTTTCAAATGGCCTTGTGCCCTGCTCATTAAACCCTTGTTCACCATATTGATGGCCAGCCCCGGCAAAAGCAGTATTTTTTTTGTACCTAAAATAAAGAAAGACTCCACCCCCTATTAAGAGAAGGATTAGTATGAAACCCATTCCGCCTCCTCCGCCCATGCCGCCAGGGTTCATTCCAAGAGCTTTGAATAAAGCGGCACCAATCATCGTTCCAGCAACTGCACCCATCATGGATTTCATAAACCCACCGCTTTTTCTTGGCTGACCCATTTGGTTTCTTCTAAAGGTATTGGTGTTAGTCCTTTTATTGGAATTGAAAAAACTACTACTACGCTTACCAAAAAATTTACCTCTTCTGGATCTCGCATCACTGACTTCTGAAACGGCCATAAATAAAATAAGAAAAAGTGCCATTATTTTCATTTTGTGTCCTTAGAACTAATCTTGCGGAGCGTTTAAACTTTATCCGAAAGGTTATTAAATTTAATAGCATGATAATCATGAATGTCCCCATTTACAAGGTGTTATATAGCAGTTATTTGATTGCGCGAGCTGTTTGGAACTAAATATGATTAGCTATGAGGTTTAAAAGACAATAGATCTCTTTAGCTTAATTGCCTTAATAATGATTTAAAACTTCCGGAATGGTTTCAAGGTTAGAGACGTTTAGTTAAGTAAAAATGGGGTGGCCCAGGTGAGAATTTTTTGTATTGGGGAAACTCCTAAAGATTTTTTCTTGTACTGTCTTAGGGTTCGTATAAAGTCGTCGATGGATGAGTGGGATAATAAAGGAGCTTTGTTTTTCAAAAGGATTGAGGGCCACCACAAGAAGCCAAAGGCGGAATTTTCATCAGTTTTAGTAACTTTTTTATCATTCTGCACCTCCGAAGTGTCTTAATTTTTCCTCTGCTATTTATAAACACAAAAACCATAAACTTTATCTTGAATAAACCTTTTTTGAACCCATAATGAATCGATGCTTGTAGGTGTGAAACCATAATGAAACCTTAATAGTCTCTTAGCATTTTGAGATAATAACTATAGCTCGATCTAGGAGAATTTGGTGGAATTAATGTCTGAAAGTTTTAGGGTTTTAGTTACAGTTGTACAAATATTTAACAACATAATCCCTGAAAAAACTATTTTGCATCAAGGCGCACATAGGGCCTTTTCTATTTGGTTTTTAAGGGAACACTTTTCTCCAGCTAAACTTCTTATCGGGCTTGAAGAGATTAAAGAATCCGCTACTCTTACATATGAAGAATATGAGCACATAAAGACCTTCACTACCTCGGTAATTATTTTCCTAATGGATAAGAGCATTTCTTTAAGAAGTTTTGAAAACTATAACTGTTCGAAATTAAAGACTATTATTCTCTTATCAAGAAAAACAATCATTCCCCTAAAGGTATATGCAAGTTTCAAGTTTTTAGATAGGAGGAGTTTATCTTGAAAGTTCTAGTTGTTGATGATTACGATTGCCAGAGAGACCTCATGCAAGATTTTTTGAGCGGTTTCTTCGCTGAGGTGTTGCTTGCAAAGAACGGATATGAAGGACTAAAAACAATGGAGGCCAACCCGGATTTGTCTTTGGTTATCTCTGATTTGGAGATGCCTGTTTTAAATGGATTTGACATGATAGCGTTGGCAAAAAAAAACTCTAAAATAAGAGAGATACCAATAATTATTATAACAGCATCAATCACCAATGAAGTTTCTGAAAAAGCTAGGGAGCTAGGAGTTTATTTTATGCTTACAAAACCAATAAGAAGTTTTAATTTTTTGGAAAGGCTTTTAACCAATTTTAAGTAGGTATTTCTTTTTTTTAATAGTAGCTCGCCTTATTTAAGTAAAAACGTGGTGACCAAGGTGTAAATTTTGTGGATTGGATGAGGGGAAGGTGTTTTGTTTTTCCTGACTTTTAGAAACTTTATTAATTTAAAATTGACTATCATATCCACAACAAAGTTTTTGAATAAGTTCTATTCTTTATAAAGAAGCAACTAGTGGGAGAGAGGAGTATTTTTTCTAGTTGCGATTCTATAAAATTTGTTTAGCCTTCTCTATATTTAGGAATTCTTATCAAATAGAAACTTAACTTTTTTGCAAGTGCTTCTAATCTTGACGGGAGGTCTTAATTGAATTTGAGAAAGTCTTATTGACTAGGCCAGTAAAGGGGATTGAGGTTCTTTAACCAAAAATGGGTTTCTGATTTTTCTACCTTTATTTAAAAAGTTAGATTCCTATTTACACTGAATTAAGTTTGGGGTCATAAGGTATTGAAATATCATTAAATTTTAAATTCTAGAAGTTGTTCCAATGGAAAATTTAAATACTAAGAACCTAACTAAGTTAACCTAAAGGTAGCTTAATTAATCAAAAATACTACTCTTTTGTAATGGTGAAGTTAGGAAATGGATATAGTAAATAATGACTGGAAAAGCATTTCAAAAGAAGAAATAAAGGCGATCTTAAGGCCAATAACTACATTAAATAATGATCCAACGAGTAATGAAATCACTGATATTTTAAAAATTACGAGAGAGAAGTTAGATAAAACAACATTCAATTACTTTACTACGGACGAAGCTATCCAAAGGTTTGGAGATGAATCGAAACATTATCTTAAGCCCAACGGTTTGCCTTATATTACAGATCCAATTCGAAATGAAGTCGACTACATTGGGGGAATTGTTCGGATTCAAATTAGCATGTATGAAGACTTTTTAGAAGGGATTATCCCTTTAGAAATTAATTATTTATCTAAATATGTCTTTTATTCTTTTATTGCTCATTGTTTATCAAAGCTTGGCTGGGAATAAATCAAGTATTAACTTCAAATAATAGTAATTAGGCCAATATTTCCATAAGACGGATTATTATCAACCTTTTCTACTTCATTTTTTTATCTAGATAAATTTGAAATACCTTTTGTGGATGATTTCGAAGAAGAGATTCAAGAAATTTTAGATAAGGCCAGGGAGTTTATGATTGAAGATGATGTACTGGGCCTTTCTTGTATTTGTTTAATCTTTGAGATTGTTTTCGAATTTGGGTTTTCAAAGCTAACTTTCGGATTTAGACTTTTTGCACAATTAAAAGCTTTGGCACGCATTTTGTGAAAAGTTGCTTTTTTTTTACTAACCTTTAATTTAAAATATTTTCTGTGGATAACCGTTTGCCCTTTACGTTTTAGAATTTGAAGGTAAGTTTTGGTAGATTTAGAGGTTAGAAAGAAGGAGGGGGGCAGATGTTGAAAAATACTTTCCAATTTAGTTTTGTTACAAAGTTTGTTGCTTTTCTTTACCTTTTTTTTGTTGTGAAGCTTCACCTCAAAGGATTTCAAGTTTTACACTGGAACTTTGAAACGATTCTTGGGATTCTGTTTGGATTGATATCCATTATTTCGCTTTCGAGAGCTATCGGTCTATTAACTCGAAAATTTAGATTTTTAAAATCGTTTTCAGGATTTTTCTTAATTTTAGTTGTCCTCATTACAAATTTTTATCAAGTAAGTACTAAGCTACCAATTGATTTTTCTGTAATGATAGAGAATGCAGGCCTAGCTACAAATGAGAATAGCCTTGGCGTTATTTTAAATATTTTTAGAAAAAAAGATATAAAACTAAGCATCTTTATTTTGACTCTTCTTTTATTTTTGGAGTTTAAATATAAAAAATTATCAACATTTCCAAATATAAAATGGCCCAAAGTTCAATTTGTATCTTGCCTTGGAATTTATATTTTCTTTCTATTTTTAACCCCATCTTCTTTTGAAAAAATTACAGAGTTTAACCAACAAATTATAAATTATTATACCAATGATGATAGTGCCTATTTATCTCAGACCAAGAAAGAATTTCCCTACCTTAATTTTTTCAATTCTAAAGTGTCAATAAAAGAGAAGCCTCATATCTTTGTTGTCATGATAGAATCTTTTAACGCGAATTTTGTAAACAACAAATCTCCGGATGGAAAGGTCTATACTCCATTCTATAATTCCTTGATTAAAAAAGGGCTTTTCTTCGAAAACTTTTGGGGACACTCTATTCAAACGTCCAAAGGCCAAATTGGAATATTATGCTCTATTTTGCCTTTGTCTTCTCGAAAGGTATTCACGGACTTTCCAGACACAAATTTGAACTGTATTTCAGATATTTTAAAAAAAGAGCAATACGAAACACTTTTTTTTAAAGCCTTTTGCTGCATAGACTTTGATAATACTCATGAATTTGTCTCTAAGAACGGATTTGACCATATTCATGGAATGACAGGACAGTTTATATCCCCAGAAGAATCAAAAAAATTTACTTGGGGGTGGGGGGTTCAAGATAATATTTTTTACTCCAAGTTTTTCGAGTATCTCGATAAGGAACACAAAAAAAATCCTTCAAAAAAGTTTTTTTCCGCTCTCACAAGCGTATCAAACCATCAAACTTTTATATATGCACCAAAAGATCAGCGTTTCATTTATCCTGATCAAGGTGAAAATATTAAAAAGGCCTACGCAAATACTCTTTACTTATCAGATAAGTACCTTCGGACCTTCATGAGTGAACTTGAAAAACGGGATTATTTAAAAAATTCAATCATAATAATAACAGGAGATCATAGCTACCCCGTTGGTGAACATGGAAATCTCTATGCACACTCAGGTTTTCACAGCGAAAACTTTAAGACACCTTTGCTACTTCTTTGGCCGGAAAAAATTAAACCTCGTATTGAAACAAGGGCCTACTCACAAGTTGATATTGCACCTTCAATTATGGACCTTATTGGAGTTTCCGGACAAACCCACTTCATTGGAACATCATTTTTTAGGCAACCAAAAGAATTCATCCACTTCATTCAACCCTATGATGGAACTTATCTGGGAGTTCTCAAGTGGCCATATCGATATATGTTCCATAAAAAAACAAGAAAAGAATATTTGTATAATCTTGAAAAAGACCCGAAAGAGACTGTTAATATTATCAAAAGGTATAAGGATACTGATCTCCATACACAACTAAAAAGCGAACGAGATAAAATCTTTCTCAATGACTTATTGGTCAAGGAAAATAGGATCTGGAAACAAGACCCTAGTTAATAAATGAGGAATTGCTAGCAGTTGTCCCTCAACCTACTCAAAATAATTTCGACGACCTATTAATTTACTTTTATCTATAGGTGACAAAGGGAAATTTAAGTTTTAGCACAAGACCCTGAATCTTAAGCAGCAATGAGATAAGGTGTTTAAGATATTTCATTCTTTGTCCTTAAAAAATGGAAGTTTGAGTATTTACCTCTGCTTATTTTTGTTAAGTCATATTTCTCCTTACATGGAAACTTTAACACCAATAGGAACCTCGTCTTATTTAAGGAAAAATGTTGAATTTTGTTATAATTGGTCTTTAAGTATTCAATGGGTGGATCGTGTAGGGTTAGAAGTAATATTTTAGACAATCAATCTAAAACTAATGTAAATTAAAACATCGTACATTTTAATTGAAAATAACAGTGCGAATCAATAAGGTATTGTTATGTCTAAACTGATATTGATAATTGTATTTATTTTATCAATAACTGGTGTGAAGTCCGAACTTGTAAAAATGACAACAGTCGACTGGCCTCCTTTTTATGGTAAAGACCTTGAAAATGGTGGCATTCTTGTAGCCCTTACTCGTGAGGTGCTTAAGGTTCAGGGTCATGAGCTAAAAGTTGATTTTGTTCCATGGGTAAGAGCATTGAAAAAAAGTAAAGAAGGGAAATATCATGCTCTCCTTGGATGCTGGTATACAAAAGAAAGAGAAAAACATTTTATTTTTAGTAAAACAAATTTAGATGGCACCCCCCATTTTTTAACCCTTCCGGATTCAACTCTTAAGGTTAAAAAAGTCGAGGATCTTTACGGTCTAAAAATTGGATTGATTAGAGGCTTTGCAATAGGTGCCCAAATGAAAGAGGCCGTTTCGGCAAAGAAAGTTCAAATAATGGAAGTTTCTTTTCATCATAATCTTTTTAAACTCCTTCAGAAAAAAAGAATTGATCTTATAATGGAAAATTCTACGGTTATGAAAGCGAAAATTACCGAGAAATACCCATCCAATAAGTACAATTTAAAAACAGTGGGCTCAAATTTTTTTGATGGATACCTCTACGTTTGCTGGTCAAGAAAAAAAGAAGGAGCAAAAAAGCTCTCTGAGGATTTTAATAAGGCCCTCCAGACGATTATTAAAAATGGTACCTACGATAGGATTTGGAAAAAATACGGTATGTAGTGCTTCCTTAAATAGAAGTTCGCCTTAATTAAGGCATGGTTGTTACCGAAGGGGTTTTTCTTGTCCTGTTTTAGGTTTTTTGGTGGGAGGGCAATAAGTTAGTGCTTTTGGTGAAATAAAAAAGGTGTTTGTTTTTCTTATCCTTGCTTTGAAAGTTTTTGAATCGACAACGTTAACAATTATTAAGGAGTTTATATGCCATATAAAAACATGATGTATATAGCTGCAGCAGTTCCTCTGCTTTTTTTGATTGGTTTTATCGCTGTTCCAGATTTTTTTGTTTTACAGTCGTATCCTGCTGCCAAAGGATTAGCTTTGGAAATAGGAATAACTCATCGGTACCTTATGGCCGGTATGTTATTTATCATTGTGTGTATTGCATCTCAATCCAGCAACGTTGAGAACGTGGATAACCAAAAAACAATCCTTTTGGGGACTGTGATCGGTTTCTCTGTTATGTGTGCTACCATAATTTCTATGGCAGTGTTTCGTGGAGTCCCGTTGAGTGTTCCTCCAACGATTGCCACAGGAACAGTCGCAGTACTTAGTTTCTGGTCACGTTCGAAGCTGAGCTAATATAACCCTTTATAAGAGTAAGAAAAACAATGCACCTTTTTTCCATACTATCCAATTTTCCTTAATCGAATGCTTTACCAAAAATCTAAGATTGTAATCCTAGATTCCCTACTTTTAATAAAATCAGGCAGGCCTAAAAAAAAAGGGTAAAGAGACCGAAGTGACTTCATCGAGAAATCTTAACATTGATCAGAATAATCAACATTAGGGCCCTAGTAGGAAGTTGAATAAAAAAGTTGAGTTTTGCTATGGAGGTCTTCTACAAAGATCTTAGGTTTTTTGTGCAATATTCGATAAGTAAGGTTGTGAAATATCTTTAGTTTCAAATTAGGAGTTAAAAATGAAAATAAAAAAAATTTTTATGGTTTCTTTAATTTTTACTTTATTTACTTCAACAAATATCGTGTATGCGAAAGAGAAAAAATACCCAAAAAAAATATGCAAAGATATATACGCGGCAATTGGTACATTCGTTACAGTTGCGGATAGTATATGGAAAAAAAAGAATAATGATGAGAAGGCAGTTTTATACTCACAAGCAGCAGCAAATTATGCAACTATTTATGAAACAGTATGCAGGGAAGAAAAGCATAAGAAATAGAAAAATTGATTAATTTCATATTTACTGGAATCTTATGGGGGTCTCAATTGACTATAGCTTACCCGTGTAAATAAATTGAACCAAAAAATTAACAAAAACCTTTTTAGCAAGTGGCCACCGATGAAGTTTTAATAGACTTTCTATCATAGTGCCCAACCTACTCATTCATTAATTTTTTCTTAAATAAGGCAATCTCTTAATAATTAATAGAAACTTGCCTTGTTTAAGAAAAAATGGGGGCGCATGTTGCGAAGATGGCGTAGCAAAGAGATATTTCTTTGTCCTATTTGAGGCTTTATTGTGAAAGGACGATAAGTTCGTCGTGTAGGGGAGAGAAAAAAGAGCTTTGATTTTTCCAACCTTAAGTTAAAAAAAATTTAAAAATTAAATCGTCTATATTTTTTATTTAAATAGATTCAATTATCTTTATAAAAAACCGAATTGGCCTGTAATGAAAATTAGAGATTTTAAAATTATAACAAAGTTGATAGTTCCAATACTTTTTGTTATTTCAACAATTTTAGGCCTGTTTTCTTTTTTTACTTACTCAGAAAAAAAAAGTGATTTATATTCAAATTTAAATAAGGGGGTTGCTGAAGTTGAAAAGAGGCTTTTGCAAAACCTACCTGAAGTATTATATTCGGAAGATTATCAAGTTATTAAAACTATGTTAAGGTCAGAACTAAGAAAAGAAGAAATCAAATCTGCTATTATTTTAGATGATGACAAAAAAGAAGTCATTATAGGACTGAAGAAAAGTTCAAAAAAAGGCATTTTAGAAGTTAATAATATTTCAATTTTAAAAAATAACCTTCGTAAGTTTGAAGGAGCAATATTTTACAAACCTGATGTTGACGAGGAAAGAGAGTTAACAGGTTGGTATATTTTATTTGTTGACGAGAGTTCAATTAAAATAAAACTTAATAAAGAGTTGACTCGAGTTTTTACTATGCTTTTTATACTTATTATAAGCATGATTATCCTTATTTATGTGCTTATTAATAAACTAGTCGTCGAACCAATTCAAAACGCCTCTGAGGTCTCTCAATTAATAACCAAAGGGGACTTTTCTAAAAAGATAAATTCAAAATTTATAACGGGAAAAAATAATGAAATTTCAGTCCTCTCTTATTCAATAAATGAGATGGCAGATGAAATAGATTTACTAACCACAGGACTTCAAAATGAGGTTGATGCTCAAACAAAAGAAATTCAACTTCAAAATAAAAGCTTTATTGATTTGCTTTCAAATTTAGATCAAGGATTTTTAATTATTAATTCTCTTGGTCATATTACAAACGAACCCACCGAAAAGACTCAAAAAATTTTGGGCCTAAATCCAAAAAATAAAAATATTACTGATGTTTTTAAACTTAACAAAACGGAAAAAAAGGCCTTTGGTAAATGGTTGAACCATTGCTTTATAGGGGCGATTCCTTTTAAGGATTTATTAGCACTTTCTTTAAAAAGACTTGAGGGGTTTGAAGGAAAAGTTATTAACCTAGAATATAAGCCTATTTACGGTGGGAAACAAAGGAAAAAAATTGAAAAGGTTATTTGTATTGTTAATGATATTACTCATGAAGTAAATTTAAATAAAAAAATGGAATATGCAAAAGAAAAAAGTGAAATGATCCTTAAGCTTGTAGAGCAGCCGATTGAGTTTCTTGACGTTATTACTGAGCTTCAATCATTACTTTTTGAATACGGAAATTCTCCCAAATCATTTTCAATGGAACAGCTATTTAGGGACTTTCATACTCTTAAAGCGAGGTTTTCCAATTTCAAAATTAAAGATATAGTAAAAAGGATACATGCTTTAGAAGCTAAAATATTTGAGCTTAGGGAGCTTGAAAAAAGTTTAGAGAAAATTACAAATGAAATGGAGGAATTGCCTGATAATATTGTAAAAACTGGCCTATCATTCCAAATTGATAATATTGCTATGAAAAAAGTTTCTGAAGAAATTAAAAATGATATTACCTTTAAGATTCACAACCTAGATTTATTTTTAAAAGAATATTTAAAAGAAAATAGA
>MDTE01188470.1_pt1 | contig 12224 bp, 7 predicted proteins | sample 811231 | NCBI WGS metagenome assembly MDTE01 (sample SAMN05326651, study PRJNA326480) | marine metagenome | isolation source: seawater | place: Indian Ocean: Red Sea | collected 2010
CGTATTTGCCGACCTGCACCGACTTCAGCCACGGCCGCAGCACCTCCGGCAGACCCTTGATACCCATAAACCCCTCGGCGGCGGCCTCCTCCGCGCGCGCTCCTCTGGGCCTGGTGACGGAAAAATTCAAACCTGGGACGGACAGAAATTCAAACTACCAAAACGACGCGCACCAACCTCAGGTACCATGAGCGCGTGCGGATCAGGAAAGAGCTCAAAGGGAGGTGGCTCCAAGTCCCGCTCCAAGGGTGGCAAGGGCGATGCGCTCCACAAGAAGGTGTCGCTTCAGACCTCCAAGGAACACCTGACGACCCTTCGCCAGGCACTGCGAGATGAGCTCGGCCATGACCGTGACGTCGTTTCCGGATTCGGCGCGTTCACCAAGTACGACAGGAACGACCTCGCGCTCGATATCCACTTCCGCACCGGCAGCACCATCACGGACGATGAACTTGATTGGGCTTACGAGCTCGTCAGCTCGAACCTCAGCCCGTTGGGGCACAAGTGGAAGCCCCAGGCGCTCATGGACGATCTCTGCGATCCGTCCAGCAGGTACGCGCTGGTCACCGAGCGCACAGCCTCCGCCGCGGCCGCGGAGAAGAAGCCCGCGTCCAAGAGTAAGGGCAAGAAAAAGGCATCCGCGCATCCACTTGGTAAGCCTGTCGCCTTCGCGCACTTCCGCTTCACGGTGCAGGGAGAGACCAGGGAGGCCATGGAAGGAGAGCCTGTGCTCATGCTTCGAGACCTCCACGTGGAGGCCGACTACCAGCGCAAGGGACTGGGCAGGCACCTGTGTCAGCTCCTGGAACTCTCCGCGCGCAAGAACTCCATGCGTGCGATGATGCTACTGGTTCCGTCCGGATCAGCGGGCGTTCCCGGCCGCGCGTTCGTTGACCAGAAGCTCAAGGGGTTCGCGTGCGTCGACGACGAGTGGGCACCCGTAGACGTCAACCTGTCGGCGTACGGCAAGTCCCTCGTCGCGCAGGTCCCGGCGAAAAAGCCCGAGACCATGCCCGCGTCTAGTCCCGACAGCATCCTCGCGGGTCCCGAGCGCGTCGAGAAGGAGAACGTGGAACCTGAGGCGTCCGTGGCCAAGCTCGAGACGGCTTTTGAGAGCGCCACCATCGCGCCCGTGGCTGAGAAGGAGCCCGAACCCGCGGCTCCCGCGCTCTTTGCCGGTTTCGCGCCCGTCGCCGCCGCGGACGCCACGAAGGCGCCGCTCTCCTTTGCTTCGTTTGGCACCGCCGCGGCGGAGGAGGTATCCGATGAGGATGACGAGAACGAGGAGGATGGCGAGTGGGAGGAGGTGGACGACGTCGCCGACGCGTCGGGTGAAGCCGAGGACGAGGAGGCTGACGACATCTTGGCTCAGCTCGTGGAGCTGTTCAAGGCGGAGAACGGCAGGGAACCCACGGAGGAGGAGGTGCAGCAGTGGATGCAAACCCTCAAGGAGGCTGCGGAGGAGGGGGGACTCGCGATTTGATCCTAACATTACTTGTCATAAAAATGGTCAAATGTCTCCTCGGGCTGCGGCTTGATCAGATCCGACGTCTTCGCGAACGCCTCGGGGCTCAGCGCCTTGAGCTCCTTGGCCGTGACCCACTTGAAGTCCCTGAAGTCGAAACCCGGGGCCACGCCCTCTCCGAGCAGTCCGAACTCGGCTCCAGCCTCGAGCCTCACGCTCTTGAGCGTCCCGCCCTTGACCACCAGCTGCGGCTCGTCGCCTGCCGCGACGTTGGTGCCCAGTCTGCGCTCGACGAACGTGCCGTCCGGGAGCACCAAGTTGTAGATCAGGGTCCCGCCCGCGTGGTGGTAGTGCACGTGGTCGGACATGTTATTCACCCAGTCCTGGTGCGGCCTCTCCGCGGTGAGCATGTAGTAGATGGAGGTCATCACGTTCCTCTCGGGGGTCGGGCCGCGGTTCGTGGTCATCAGCTCGCCATCCTTGTCCGTCAAACCCCGGGAGGTCATCGGCACCGAGCCGCTCCTGTAGGTCTCAACGAAGAACCCGCCCTCGGGGTGCGGGATCATACCCAGCTGGGAGATGAATTCCTCCTTCGTGGAGCGCGACTGCCCCGCAGATCCCGCGCCCTTACCGTCGTCGGACGTGCCCCACAGGGCCGGGCACCAGCTCATTCCCTTGAGGTGTGCGCCGACGAGAGCGCCGGCGACGATGCCCCCGGCGACGCACATGATCGCGCGCTGATCGACGTAGTCCATGGGTCCGACCTTGCTTGTAACGGATCTTCGAACAGTGGGTATCACCACAGCGATGACAGACCCGTGTGCCCCCCTTGTTGTGAGCGAGCCACGTGTCCGAACTTATCATATGATATTTTCTCGTTCCCGACGGACTGGAAAGCGCGAAACGAGTGAGAGGCTTATCCATTCCACGACGCACAACAGCTCCATGGGTTACGTGCCTCGCATCGCCGTCGTAGGCGGTGGGGTCTCTGGCCTCGTCCTCGGCAAGGAACTTGCGTCGAGGGGCCTGCACGCCACCGTCTTCGACACGGGAGAGCACGCATGCGGAGGTCGGGCATCGAGCAGGGAGGCGGCTGACAAGGGACGACACTTCTCCTTCGACCACTCGACGCAGTACATGACGTGCACCAAGGGCTCGACGTTCGAATCCATGGCCAGGGAGTGGGCCAAGGAGGGTCTTCTTGCGGAGTGGCCGGCGGATAGGGTGGGAACGCTGAAGGATGGATCCTTCACGCCCTTCGACGATGGCGTCGTCAGGTACATCGGCGCCGGGGGCCTTCGCCCTCTGGCAGACTTCCTAGCGGAAGGATCCACCGAGGTCGTCCGCCCGCAGTGGGTGGGCGCCATGGCCCCCGTGGGTGGCGAAGGGCCCAAGCGAAGGTGGGAACTCGCGTCCGGGCCGCGGGGCAAGCCCCTCGGCACCTTCGACTTTGTCGCCATATCGCACAACGGCAAGTGTGCGCTTCGACTCGCAGAGACGGCCAAACTGCAGGACGGCTCACCCGCGGCGGCCAAGACCCGCGCGTCGCTACAGTGCGCATTCGGCGTGAGGCCCACGGAAGAGCTCAAGAAGCAGCGCAAACTGATCCTGTCTTCGGTGTGGGCGCTGATGTTCGCCGTGGATAAACCCCTGAACACGAAAGATAACATGGAGGGTGCACACATTGTGGGCTCCGAGGTAGTGTCCTGGGCGTCCAACATCACGGCCAAGCGTCGACACGGCAAGGACAGGACGGACATCGACGGAGGTGACACGCAGTGCTGGGTCGTCCACAGCACCCCGCAGTTCGCGCGCGACAACAAGTGCCCGCAGGAGGCCATACCGAAGTCAGTCGCCGACTCGGTCATCGCAGCGATGACTCGGGAGTTTGAGCGGTGCGCCGGCCTGGAACCCGGCTCGGTCAAGCCAGTGTTCACGAAGGTTCAGCTTTGGGGCGCTGCGAACCCGCTCACCGCAGCGGGTGTACCTGCGGTTTTCGACTTCGAGACGAGGACGGGGGCGTGCGGCGATTGGTGCCAGGGTCCCCCGTCGGTGGAGGCTGCGGCGGAGAGTGCTCTCGCGCTGGCGGATGCCATAGAGGCGACGTTCTGTCCCACCACCGCGAGGGACCCCGCGGCCGCGGGCAGATTAGACGACGCGAAGGTGAAGTGGGCGCCGTGCTCGGGCGATGCCGCGGCGCTCGGCGCGTTCCCTGGTACCAACGTTCCGTCCATGGGTGAGATTGCCGCGGCTCCTCGACGAGAGGGAGGCGGCGGAAGGGGCGGCAGAGGGGGTCGCGGGCGGGCGGCGGGCGTGGCGCAGGGAGGGGCGGACAACGCCAGCGTGGCGGCGGTCGGGGGGGTCGAGGCAGGAGTGGAGCCGGTGTGAGCGTCGCCGCGATGGCTGCTGTTGCATTCTAAGCTTCTGGGATTGATCGTCACGTGTCAAACGCTAGTCCATGTCGTCGAAAAATTCGTCATCCTCTGCCGGCTTCGGAGCCTCAACTTGCGTCGGCACGGCGATGTTCGCCGGCTCCATTTCGACGGGGAGTACCTGCGTGGGCAGATCCATAGTGACCTGACTCACGGGTTCCTCCTTGACGACCACCGTCCACGCGTCCTCGTCGCCGCGGGGCGAATCAGGCTGTGCCGCCGGGGCGGCTTCGGGTTCCCGCCTCGCCGCCTCGCCGTCCTCCCTCCGAGGTCGCCGAGCCGATGCGTCGGGCACCGCCGCGTCGTCGTCGTCGGCCCCTTCCGCGGCTACGCCCTCCTCCGGTTCCTCGCGGTGCGCGGGTAACGCCTCCGTGCCCGCGCGCTTCCGCTTCCAACCCGTCTTTGGCTCCGTCAACTTCAGGCCGCCGCACGCCAGCCGAAACGCCGCCGCCGCCTCCCTCGCCCCCGGTTTGGCGAGGGACCCACCCGCGGGGAGGGCCATCGCGGGGACTCCGGTGAACGGCGACGCGAGCAGCACGGCCGCGGCGTCGGGTCCAGACCCCGAGGCGGACGCCGGCGGCGCGGCGAGTTCGTTCGTCGCTCGAGCTGCGATGAGCGCGTGCGTTCGCGTCAGGGACGGGTTGAGGCACTCCCACGGGTCGGGCCCGGACCCGTCAAGGGAATCGACGAGAGCCGCAGCCGCCGCGCGCTGCTCGTCCGTCGGAACGAGCTTCGCCTTGGCGTTGGCCCCGAGCTGCGCGGAGGCTTTGCATCCCGGCACCGGCAGGGGCTTGAAATCGTTCGAGTACATGTCCTCGGCGAAGGGCAGCGGGACGAAGAGCAGAAAATCACCCTCCTTCGTGATGTGCGGCGTGAGCGCACCGAAGGATACTTTGTCGGAGTTTTGCGTCCACACCGCCCGCACCAATGCCGCTTGACCCTTGCGCTGCATCGCCCGCGCCATGGCGGACATGGCCTCGGTCGCCTTGCGATGTTCCCTGTCCGTCGTTCCTGCCGAAGCCGCCATGCCCGCGGCGAGGCTTCCGTCCTTTGTGGGCCACGGCACCAACACCCTCGGCTCGTCCATCCCCATCCAGTGCGGCACCTGGTCGAGCGAGGTGAAACCGAAGATTTTCATACCCTTGTCGTTCTTGGCGGCGATGAGCTCCTTGACCTCGTCCTGTATTGGTATGTTGGCGGGTCCGTAGGGATACGCTGATATCATCATCTCCGGTGCCACGTCCACGGGAGCGTCGGGATCCGCGTAGCTCCGAAACACCCTCTCGCGTCCCACGGTGGGATCGTCCCCGGCAGCCTCATCCGCGGCGTCGCTGTACATCTTCATCGCGGGCGGCTTGGCCTCGGATACCTTCTTGTACACCCAAACCTTCAGAGACATCCAAGGCGTGAACTCGAGGTCACCTCTGAATGTCGTCGTCGGCTTGGTCGTCTTCACCTGCGCCGCCTGAAGCGCCGCGGCGTGGTCCTCTATGCACGAACGGTTGGTGACCGGGACGGGTCCCTTATCGCTCGGTTCGTTGAGCAGGTCGCACAGCCTCTGGAGCGTCTCCCTATTTGCCATCACGGTGTCCTCCTCCTGAATCCGCGTCGTCTCGTCCTCGCTCTCCTCGCCCCGCACCACCGCCACCGTCAGCTGCATGTCAACCGCCCTCATCCCCCTCGCTATGTCCCCTATAAAGTCATCGTCGGCTTCGCACGGCGTTCGAAGGTCGGTGACGAGCATGATCCTGCGGAGGAACGCGCCGCCGCGCTGGTGGTTGACCAGCATGTCCGAAGCGACCACCAGCGCCTCGAGGTAATCGCTTGGCGCGCTCCCGGCCATCCCCCGCAACGACGCGACAATCTCCGCGCATTCCGACGAGCAGCACCCCATCGGGACCTTGACGGCGATGTTGCGATACTCCTCCTCGTAGTCCCGCTCGCCGCTCGCCGCCGCCGCGTCCAGGCCCTCGGTGTGCACGTCGTTGTTGGTCTCGTCGGATCCGAAGACAATCAGAGCGAACTCGTCGATCTTCGCGTTCAGGATGCGGTTCTGCACCACGCGCGACAGGTGGTCGCCGACGGGGCCCAGGTGCGGGTGCATCGACGGACTCACATCGGCCACGAGCGCTGTGCATCTCTTTTTCGTCGCCATCGCGCCCAGATCTCTGAAGGGGTGCCAAGGTTACAAGTATTCGAAAATCTCGGGGTGCCCACCTGTGACAGGAAGTCGAGACCACACTGCATGAGAGGCAAACTCCTCCTCACCGGCGAACCCCTCCTCACCGGCAAACTCCTCCTCATCTCCAGTCCCACCTCCGTCACCGCCTCCACCGCCACCGTCAGCGCCTCCTCCAAAGCTCGTCCTCGATGACGACGACGCGGCACACGCGCCGCGTGATCTCCTCGGCGCACTGCTACTCGCATGTGTGACCCTTCTTGCTTGTGAACTTGCAAGAATGTATTTTAAAGGTAAGGGTTATTCGAGGAGCACTGTTCTTTTCAACCGAGCTATGAAGCTAAATGAGGTGCGCCGTGTCGTTGAAGTAGCTCCTCGGCCTGTCTGTCACGTCCTCGGGGATGATGGGCGGTGCGGGTTTCTCCGGCGGATACCCCGGCACGCTCTGCAGACACAGGTCCGCGAGCATGGCCGCCTGGTTCATCATCGCCGATCGCCCCGGCCCCTCCGCAACCTCCTCCGGCTCCTGCAACGCCCGCTTAGCCGCCTCCGCCATCCTCGCCAAACCCGTCCGTCCGTCCGACCCAACCGCCGGGTGATTAAGCCTGTGCTGCAGCCGCATCCGCAGCGCCCACAGACCCTTCGCCCGCAGCGCGCCGCACGTTGGATGACGCCACATCAGTTTAAGACAGAGCGCGTCGCCGGTGCCCACACCCGCATCGCCGTCGCCTATGCGCGCGCGAGCCAGCCAGCCCAGGGCGTGGCACGTCGCGTCCGCGAGCTGCACGGACAGAGGAAACCGCTCCGTCCATCGCTCCATGTCCCGCTGCAGGTGCGCGCATCCGTTCTCGGCCCGTGCGGTGGAGTTGACTGTCAGAATCTCCCTGTCGCTGTTTTTATGCATGAGCGCAGCCTGAGCGGTGGCGCCGACGGGCTCGTCTCCAACCGCGAGGAGCGCCTCGATGGCGGCGCGACACCTCATACCCCTGGAACCCGACCCGGGGTACATACCCGCCGCGTCGCGCATGAGCTCCTCCACCACCGGTCGCATCCTCAGGGCCTTCACGGATGCTCGAACGGTCCGCTCCGCCTCGTGCTCGGCGACGTCGCGTAGGACATCCGCGATCATAACCCCCGCGCCCTCCTCACCGTCTCCGGTCCTCAACCTCTGCAGCGCTAGCAGCCGCAGCCCGGACCAGTACTCGCCCGGTCCCGCGCTGGGCTCCGAACCGTTCCACCCCGGCGTCGCGGACATCACCAGCGCCCCGGCCTCGTTCGGCAGCCTGGTCGCGTTGTGCTGGACGACGACGTGCTCCGCCGCGGTGAGCGCGTTGCTCGAAGTGACCCATCCAGGCCTCCACAGGACCTCCGCGGCGGCTGCCGCGCCCCCTCGACTGCTAATACACGCCGCAGCGGACGCGGACGTGAGATGGTATCGCTTCGCGCGGCGGGAGAGGGCCTCGGGGTCGTCGGACGTGAGCTCGTGCCACTCCCCGGGCGCGGCGAAGAGTGTCATTCGGGTCCGCGGCGCGACCACCTCGGCAGCATCCTCCAGCCTCCTGAGCCTCTCCCTCGGGTACGGGTACCTGACGGCGACTGCGACGTAGTCCAGGTGGTTATGGTCCAGAGGACGACCCGCGGACGGCGGTGGGCTGTGGAAGAACAGCGTCTCGGGGTCCAGCTTGAGCTCCATGTGCACCGCGGCGGACGCCGTGTCCTTCGAAACGGTCTCGCTCCCGAACGCGTCGACGGGGTGGATGGGGACTCGAGCCACCGCTTTGACCGAGCGAAGCTCATCGATGCCTCCGATGACGTGACACGGCGCGATCAGCGTCGGGATTTCGCGCAGCAGGCACACCAACCCGCACGCCGTGCCCCTCGGAGACGTCACCGACGATACGATGGGAGGATGGAACTTGGAGTCCCTCCATCGGCACCCGCCGGTAACCTGGGACTCGATGTTGGTGAGGATGCTCAAGGGAGCCGGCTCGTGTACCATGGCTGGGTCGCCAGATGACTCCGAAGATGTGCGGGTTGGCGCGCCCGCCGCCACTCGACCCGCTCGCCCTCCGGTTGTGCTCGTCACCGGCTGCACCGCCGTGTTTTGCGGTTGCCAAACGGGCGTATCGAAATCCAACGGACCAGCCGTTTCTGGGAGGAACCGAAACTAGCGCCCTTTCGTCGACCTGATAAAGCCACGCCAACAGGAGCTTGCCGTCACATATCGCCGCCACCTTCAGCCGATCATGTCCACCTCGCCCGCCCCCGAAGGCGAGGACCCCGCGGATCTCCTCGATCGCACGAACCTGGCGGCTTACTTATCCGCCCGCAAGCAGCTCGCCGCGGAGAACTCGCAGTTGGGCCTTCCGACACGCCCCGTGCTTCCCGGGGTCCTGCGCACCGACGAGACCGTCAGCAAGGCCATGGAGCTGCTAAGCAGCCTGCGCGTCCAGGCTGCGCCTCTGGTCGCCATGCATGCCGACAACCAGCACTACGACGCGCAGGCGTTCATCTCTTGCGGTGACCTCGTCCTCGGTTTTCTCGAGCGGGTCAACAGCTCGGCCACCGCGACGCGCGACGCGCGACGCAACGTCCTCGACCGCATGGCCGCGCTGACGGCTGTCGGCCAGGCGTATTCCAAGACAAAACTCGTGGATATTCGCTCGCGCTGGGACGGTACTGGCGTCTGGTCCACCGCCACCGAGGACATGTCCTTGGCAGACGCGCTCCGTCGCTGTATGCACATAGGGGAGGAACACCGAAACGAACCCGGTTCGCCCATGCTCAGGCAGTGCCCTCACAGGTTCGCGGTCATCGACGCGTCCGGCATGGTGGTCGACATCGTCGCGCAGTCCGACATCGCCATGTACCTCCGCCGTAACGCGGACCTGCTGGACCAGACGGTCATGAACGCCACGCTCCAGTCGATGAACCTCGGGTCCCAAGGCAGTCGCCGCGTCGTGTCAGTAAACGCCTCGACGCCAACCGTTGACTGCTTCTACGAGATGGAAAGGGCGAACGTCCAGGCCGTTGCGATCATCGATGAGAACACCGACGCACTGATCGGCAATCTATCCGAGACCGATATCATGACGCTGAAGAGCGACGCGTACGGAGCTCTTGCGTTGCCGGTGGGCGAGTACTTGCTCCACGCGCACGGCATCACCAACCCCAAAATTCCGGACATTGTGAACAGAACCCTGTACAACCCCGACTCGACCGTGTTCAGCGCCGCTCTCGCGAACGAGGGCTCGAGGCTCGTGGTGACCTGTGAACCGGGAGCCACGATCGCCGAGGTCCTGGACGCGATGCATGTCAAGGCTGTGCACCGCGTCTGGGTCGTGGACGACGCGGGGAGACCGGTCAGTGTTGTCGCGTTGTCGGACATCCTCGCCGCCATCGCCGTCAAGAAACCGGCTGGAGTGCGGGGTACGAGCGAGGGCACGATGGGCAAGTCCACCATGCACGTCGCGATTCCAACACCCACGTCTCAGAGCAGCGCATGATCCGATTTCACCCTCGACGAAACAAGCGCTGCGTCGTCGCCAAAGGAGGCATTGTTGTTGGTTGATTTTGGATTTGAGAGCTTTTTGAAAATCAAGTTTGTAACGACGAGGAAATGTTTGCGGATCACCAGCACTCTGGAACTTCGCACACAGACACACGCGCGTGTCGCACCCATCACATGCGACAGGTCTACCTCGTCCTTCTACTGCTCCTCCACGCCGAATTTGCGAGCTGCCGGGTCGTTTCCACTAGACCAAATGTCACCGAGGCTTCGCCGCTGACCAAGAAGCCGCCTCCTCAACTCTCCCTGGAGGAACACCTCTTCGACTGTAGAGTAAAGTGCCGTGACGAGATATGGAACCCTGTATGCCACGCGAACACCACGTACGCGAACCACTGCTGGGTTAACTGCACCGCCGGCATTCGCGACGTGAACACGCGCGCGATCACAGAGGAAGGCAGTTGCAATAGGCGACAAGAAGATCCGGAGTGTATCTTTCGCTGCCTCGGCTCGTTCAGCGAACAGTCCGGTTCAGAAAACCACACTCAGTTCGCCCGATGGAGACCCGCATGTGGCGAAAACGGCATTACATACACCACTGCGTGTTTCGCTTCGTGTTCAGGGGTTAGATCCGCGGAGGGAGAGTGCCAAGACACCTCGCCGCGGTTGATGTCTGGAATTAGTTACAATCCCCACTCGGGGTAGGGGATGCTAAAGAATGATTGCTTATGTGCCCGCTACTCTGGTTTCCTAAAAGACAGAACCTTGGTGCTGGAGCAAAGATCCTTAGTCCAGGGCTCCAGGCCAGCGCCCTCCGGTCCGAACACTTCCACCAGAGCCTCCTCGATGTACGATCTGTAGTATGGCTCGTTGAAGTCTCCGAACCTACCCAAGTTTTTGTCCATCCTGGGTCTGTCCCCCAGCTGGATTGAATCTGCCAGGATTAGGACGCCCCCTGGCCGGAGCACCCGCGCCGCCTCCTTCGCAACCTCGCGCCTCGCCTCGGGAGGCAGCTCATGCAACAGGTACACGCAGGTGATCGCGTCGAATGACGCATCCGGGAACGGCATCTTCTCAGCCTGGGCCTGTACGTACTCGCAGCTACCGAGCGTCTCCTTTCCAGCCTCATCCTGGACATCGTCTCGACGCGCGGACGGCACCGGAGGGACGGGGAGACCCGCCGCCTTGGCCAACCCGCCAACCCTCGACAGGGTCTCCGTCACGAGCCCGACGGGCGAGCTCTGCTTCCGCCGCCGAAGCTTCTCCCAGTACGCCCCGTTTTTGCGCGCCTCGGCCAAATAGAACGGCGACAGTTCCAGCCCCGTGACGTCCATCTTCGGGTAGTTATCCCGAACAAACGTGAGGAACCGACCGGTGCCGCACGCGAGCTCCAGAAACTTGGCACCCGCCCCGTCCTTCACGCCCCTCTCCCGCATCCACTCGGAGAGCGGCACAAGCGCGGTTCTCTGCATCGCGTCCTGTCGCCCCAGAAACAGAGTCTCCGTGGACGTCTCGTAAACCTCCGCGGACCTGGACGACAGCCACCCGTCCGTCTGCCAGTGGAACGTCTTGAGGTAGTAGTCCGGGTACATCGGTGAGTCCATCCACACCTTCGTCTCGGGCGAGGATTCCGACCGCCTCGCGGCTCGGTTCTTCTCCAGCGTCGAAGCCGCCTCGGTGAGAAACCTGGCCGTTTTGCTCGCCACGAACGCGGGGTTAAACTGCCTGTGGTTGGGGTCCATGTCGTACGGCGCCTTGTACGTCCCGGCGTTGATGTGCGCGAGGTCCTGCCTGAACGTCTGGAGCGCCTCGGCCATCAGCCTGGAGCCCGCGATGACCCCGGAGCGGACGCTGCCGTCGCCCGCCAGGGGAGCACCCCCGCCCGAGGGACCGCCACCACCGCTGAGGGAGGACGCGAGAATACCAGCGGCGCCCTGCCCGAGGAACCACGAGCTCCTGGCCACGTGGTAGGCCCAGTACGCCGCGTCTCGCGGGGTGCGCGCGGACGAGGCGCATTCCAGGAGTAAGGCTCTCGCTCCCTCCGGCGTGCCGTCGAACCTCCACTCGTTCCAAAGGGCGACGCTCGGGTTCTCGCGGAAGTGGTCCCGATCAGAGTCCGCGGGCGTGCGTACGTCGCCGCGCTCGGTGTCCTCGCTGTTCGAGGGCCGGGAGTCAGTCTCGGGCCGCCCCAACCAGCCCGAGGTTTCGACTGATGACGTCGTCGCATCTGCGGTGGTGCCCAACCCCGCCGTGAACCGATTGACGTAGCCTGTAGAGCAGCGCGTCGCAGATACGCGCGCCAGCCTCATCGCCAACATGATGCGATATGCGAATAAATTGCGCGCTCGCGCTGCGTGCGAGGTAGGTGTGCTCCAACGCGCACTCTGGTCGAGAGGAAAGCCTGAGCGGAGATGCGCGATAAAAATATTTCAAGATTCAGTTTGGAAACTGACAACGCAGACAGGCTGCGACTGCGGGACCGCTCGTACCCGGATCATGAGGATGAAGGTTGCCGTCCTGGCAGTCGCGGTATTCATAGTAGGGACGATGCCGTGCGTCGTCGCTCAAAACGCAACCACGCCCTCCCCGTCCCCTCCGCCTTCGCCCGGGCTGACGAACTGCACTTTGGTAAATGCCACC
>MDTE01067008.1_pt1 | contig 12222 bp, 9 predicted proteins | sample 811231 | NCBI WGS metagenome assembly MDTE01 (sample SAMN05326651, study PRJNA326480) | marine metagenome | isolation source: seawater | place: Indian Ocean: Red Sea | collected 2010
AGCCTTCGTAGTAGCCTTGTCCAATTATCTTCTGATTCTTAACGATAATGGAGCCGACGTTTACCCCAGGTTTGGTGTTGAATTTTCCCTTAGCAGCAAGAGCTACCGCCTTGGACATAAAGAAATTTTCATTCATCACTCAATTTCTTTACTTCTTCACTGAATTCATTTGGATCTTGGAAACTTCTATATACAGAGGCGAATCTCACAAAAGCAACTTCGTCCAATTTTTTCAAATGTCGCATGACTGTTTCTCCAACTTGCTTGGATTCAATCTCTCTTTCTCCTAGATCTCTTATTTCTTTCTTTATGACTTCAATAAGAGTTTGAAACTGTTCATCACTCACAGGACGTTTTTCTAAAGACCTTGCAATACCTTCTCTAATTTTTGTTTCATCAAAAGGCACTCGAGATTTATCCTGTTTGATAATTTTGGGCATTACAAGTTCACCGACTTCAAAGGTAGTCCATCTTTCACCACATTTTAGACACTCACGCCTCCTTCTGATTTCACTTCCTTCAGTTACTAGTCGAGAGTCAATCACCTTACTTTCTTCAAAGGTGCAGTAAGGACAATGCATTATTTATTGGGAGTAGACTGGAAAGTTACCACAAAGATTTTTAACTTCGTTCTTGATTTCAGAAATTAATTTTTTATCGTCAAGATTTTTAATGATTTGTGTGATCCAGTCAGCTACCTGGGAAACTTCTGCTTCTTTAAAACCTCTTCTAGTGACAGCAGGGGTACCAACTCTAATTCCCGAGGTCACGAAGGGTGACTTAGGATCATTTGGGACGGAGTTTTTATTTACAGTAATAAATGCTTCTCCAAGCGCAGCTTCTAGCTCCTTTCCAGTAACTTCATTTTTAATTAAATTTACTAAAAACATATGATTCGAAGTTCCATTAGAAACTATATCAATTTCGTTTGCCATAAATCTTTCACTCATTTTTTTTGCATTTGAAAGTATTTGCTGTTGATAGGTTTTGAAGTCCTCTTCCATAGCCTCTTTGAAGCAAACTGCTTTGGCAGCTATTACATGCATTAAAGGACCTCCTTGAGAACCCGGAAACAAAGCAGAGTTGAGTTTTTTGTGTAAATCCTCATTTGGCCCAGCAAGAATCAAGCCTCCTCTTGGACCAACTAAAGTTTTATGCGTGGTGGTTGTCACAACGTCTGCATGAGGAAAAGGATTGGGGTACAAGCCAGCAGCAACAAGACCTGAAACATGAGAGATATCTGCCAACAAATAAGCATCAACAGATTTAGCAATTTCTTTAAATCTAGCCCAATCTAAAATTCCTGAAAAAGCAGAGAACCCACAAATGATTAACTTTGGCTTGTGTTCTTTAGCTAAAGATTCAACTTGCGCATAATCTATGTCTCCTGTTTTTGGGTCGATACCATAGCTGTAGGACTCATAAATCTTTCCAGAAAAATTCACCTTTGAGCCATGAGTCAAATGACCACCATGATCTAGACTCATCCCTAAAATTTTATCTCCTGCATTTAAGAGAGCTAAAAAAACGGCAGCATTTGCACTGGCACCAGAATGCGGTTGAACATTGGCAAAGTCAGCCTTGAATAATTCTTTAGCACGGTCTATTGCGAGCTGTTCTGCAATGTCGACAAACTCACAACCGCCATAATATCTTTTACCTGGATAGCCCTCTGCATATTTGTTAGTAAGGATAGAACCCTGTGCTTCAAGGATTCTGGGAGAAGCATAGTTTTCAGAAGCAATAAGCTCAATGTGTTGTTCTTGTCTGATTCTTTCTTTCTCTAAGGCTTGCCAGAGATCATCATCGAAAGATTTTATTGATAAGTTATTTCCGTACATTTGAAAAACAAAATAAAATTATACTCTTCAAAAGAAATTATTTAAGCTTTTAAAGTATTAATTTTATTTTTTCTATTAGGATATAAACTTTTACACATAAAACAAATCGTACCGTCACAACCTTTAGCTGTGCAAAACCCTCTGCCATAAAAAATAAATTGCAAGTGCAAGTCTCTCCACTTTGACTCATCGAATAAATTTTTCAAATCTTTTTCAGTTTGTTTCACAGATTTACCATTTGAAAGCCCCCATCTTTGTGCAAGCCTATGAATATGAGTATCAACAGGGAAGGCTGGAATACCAAAAAGTTCGCTTACCACAACCGATGCAGTTTTATGACCGACTCCAGGCAATTCTTCCAATAAAATTAAATCTTTTGGTAATTTTTCCTCGTATTTTTCAATTAATATTTTTGAAGTTCTTAGTATTGCTATTGACTTTTTTGGAGCTAAACCACAAGTTTTGATGAAATCATAAATTTTATTCTCTCCCAAAGCAGCCATTTTAGAAGGGGTATCTGCTACTTTAAATAATTCTTTTGTTACAACATTAACTCTTTTATCTGTTGTTTGAGCGCTTAATAAAACAGCTACTAGAAAGGTGAAATCGTTTTTTGAATTTAACGGCGCTTTGGGACTTGGAAATAATTCAGCTAATTTGGTTTCGATAAATAAAGCTCGATCCTTTTTTCTCATTTTCTTATTTTAAAAATAAATATAACTTAGCAAAGTTTTAAGACTTTTAGGTCGAAATTTTTCTTTTATTAAGGGGTTGCAGTACTTCCAAAATTAGGTATTATCGATGTTATAGGGGGAGAATCCTAAGCTTATAAGCCTTGGTTATTAACAGGCGGTTATAAACAGGCTAAGCGTTAAGTTTCTTCACAATAAAATTTTTAACTCATTAGGGGAGGATTCTAAATGAGTAAATTCTTTAAAATTAACTTGGTAATTTTGAGCACCTTCTTTACGGTGTCTTCTATTTTTGCCCAGTCAACAATTGAGGAAGTAATAGTTACAGCGCAAAGAACGGAGCAAAGTCTTCAAGACGTTCCTATTGCGGTATCAGCTTTTACTGATGAAATGATAACCGAAAGACAAATTGAAGTGGCAAGTGATATTCAACTTCAAGTTCCTGGTGTTGCTTATAGCGCAAATACTTTTGGTGGTGGTGGTTTTGCAATAAGAGGTATTGCCAACTTTGCTACTGCAGCAAGTGCCGACGCCGGTGTTGAAGTACATGTCAATGGTTTGCCTCTTGGTGGAGCAACATCTACAAATGAAATCGGCTACATGGATATGGCAAGAATCGAGGTTCTGCGTGGTCCACAAGGAACGCTATTTGGAAGAAACTCTACAGGTGGTGTAATTAACCTTATTACTGCTAGACCAGACTTAGATGCTTTTGAAGGTAGAGCAAAACTTCAATACGGAAAAAACAATGAGCAGCAAATAGATATGATGCTTAATATCCCATTGAATGACGAAATGGGCCTAAGAATTGCTTTTAACAATTTTGAGAAAGATGGAGTAAACAAAAATCTTTATACAAAATTAGCTGGTCAACCTTTTGATAACAGAGATAGCTACCAGTGGCGTGCAACTTTTTTATGGGAGCCCACTGACGATCTAACAGTTACTTTATTGCACAATGCGTTTGACGAAGAGTCTTCAAGAACTCAGACAGACGGTGTTTGGTGTCAAACTGGTGCTAACTTAGTTCAAGGTTGTGTTATAGGTGGTGAACAGGTTTTCCAAGCTATTCACCCTATGTCCAATGGTTCAACTTTACCTGGTTTACTTGGTGGTACTTTAAGCTTTTACGTGCCTTCTAATCTGACAAACGGAGCTGCCAATGAAGGTAAATTGTATGCGCCAACAGGCATGCCACAAGACACGGGTACTGTTCCGCAAGACTTCTTTCAAAGCAATGTTTGGGCTGCTCCTAGGCACGACGTGCGAGAATCCATGTCCCAATTTTCTATTGAAAAAGATTTTGATAACGGTCAGTTGACTTTTGCTTATAACGACATTCAGCGTCAGTTTTACCGTGATACCTCTTCATTCTCAGAAGAAGCAAGTGGACTTAGATGGAGTGCTGCAGTACAAGCTTCTCCAGTTTATGCAAGTTCAAGTGATCCAAATGGACCTGGTTTACCGCTTGGATACAGTAACTCTATAATTGCTCCGGCTTGTGTTGTTGAACAATTCAAATCGGGTATTTTCTGTCCTGGCGGTGCTGGAGTAAGAGGAAACCACATACTTCCGGTATCGGGAGATGCTTTCCACCAAAAAATCAATTCAAAAACTACTGAGATTAAATATGTCTCTGACCTTGATGGTATGTTTAACTTCTTAATTGGTGGTATTGATATTTCCAACAACACTCATTCTTACTATGACGTTTATGCGTCAGGTATTACTTTGAATGCTTTGATGTTGCCTTCGTCTATTGCTTCAGGTACAAGAACGGCTCTTAGAGGAGCTCTAGCATGTTCTGCGTTAAGTGCACCTGCAGGCCCTTGTACACAAGCTGCAATAGATGCTGGTAAAGGACTTGTTACAGCATTTACTCCAGGCGCAGCTGCAATGACGGCTGCTCTAGCAAGTACTACGGGTATAACTGTTACACCGCAAAACCTTGCACAGGATGCTATTTCAAGAATTGATGGACTATATACTGAACATTTTCATAATATTACAGATTCTTATCAATTAGATTCAAAAGCATTATTTACTGAGTTTTATTTTGATGTTGCTGACAGACACAGATTAACTGCAGGTCTTCGTTATAACGAAGATAGAAAATCAGTTTCCGTGAACGCAACTTTTTATAAAGTCCCTGTCTTCTCTAACTGGAACTCTGCTTCTGCTGGTGCCGGTGGTATAGGTGGAACTTGTGGTATAAACGCTTCTACTGGTGTTTCAGGATCTATTTCGGTTTCAGGTACAACTGTCACTGAAAATGCAGCTTGTTTCACAAGTGGTTTAGATTCAAAAGGAGTTAACACTGTTGGTCAACAAATTGGTAGCGTTCCAGGTAGTGGTGCTGCTAACGGTTCATCGCCTTTAGGAGTTTTACCTGAAAATAACGCTGACTATAAGACTTTTGGCGTGGATCCTGTTAAGAACTTCTCTGAGACTACAGGAAGACTTGTTTGGGATTTCCAAATAAACGACGACACTTTGTTCTATGCAAGTTATGCAAAAGGATTTAAAGGTGGTGGGTTCAACCCTCCATTCAACGCTCAGCAATTCCCTGACACACCTTTTGCTTTTGAAAGTACAGAAGTAGATTCAATTGAGTTTGGTGTGAAAGCTGGAGTTCCTGAAGTTGGATTAGTTGCCAACGCTTCAATTTACTACAATGATTTCAAAAACTTCCACATTGGAGTAATCAGAAACGAAACAGCTATCAATACCGGTATGCCTTTAGAAAACATGGGTGCTGAATTAGAGTTATATTTAACTCCACCAAGCGTCCCTGGGCTATCGTTTAATATGATGATGTCTTATGCAACTTCTGAGATCGGTAACTTTAAAATGATCAACCCGCATGACTTGGGTGGTCATTACAGAAAGCAAGCTTCCACAGGAAATATGGACGGTTACACCGATTGGCACGTTGCTAAAAACTTTACAGCTAACTCTTTCTTAGTTAACAAAGATGCTTTAGGTGTCCTTTATTCAAGAATGTTGGATGTTCAAATTGGTGGTGCTGGAGCGTCTGCAACAGCAGAAGCTGCCTATTACACTGAAAAAGGTATTACTAAAGGAAGTAACGGGGATTCTCCGTCTCACCAAGCTGCTGCTGCTGCTCAAGCTGCTGCCGGAAATAATGCCTATATCGCAAGCATCAGAGGTACAAACGAGATAGCTTTTGCATTAACTTGTACTGCTGCTAGCGATTGTGGAACTGGTGGACAAGCTTTAACTGCTGCTGATATGGCCGCAAATGTTCTGCCATTGGAGCTGAGTTCAGCTGCCGTTGGTTACGGTAATCTTGGAGGCGTATGTCACTTTATTCCAAATGTGATAAACACATGTTTACCTACCGCTGCTGGTGGAACTGCAGGATTAGCTCCAACAGCTACTCAAGTTTATGCTCCAGCCGGTTCAAGTGCTTTGGGATTAACAAGTGCTACAGCTACTTTATTACCTTCTATCATTAATAGAGGAACTGGTACTAGTTTGCAAACAGGCGGTGTTTGTAAGATGTTTAAGGCGATGACTGATCATGCTGACTCAGTTACAGCTACAAACGAACTTAGCCTTGCTACCACTGAAAGATGTGCTTCGACTGTTGAAAATGGTGTATCTATTACAGGTAAGTGGTTAAGCGGAGGCCTTGAGCAAGATCTTAGTGGTAACGAAATGCCATATCCTGAATTGACTATGTCTTTGGGTCTTGCCTACACTTTCCAGACTTCCAATGTAGAAGTCACTCCTAGAGTGGATTACTACTACCAGTCTGATGCATACTCAAGTGTGTTCAACATTGAGGCACAAAAAATTAAGGCTTGGGATGAAATTAACTTCTCGTTAGTTATCGTTCCTACCAATGCAGACTGGAATGTTAGATTCTGGGCGCAAAACTTAACCGATGACAGAAACGTAACAGGTTCTGGAGTTGGTAACTCTTCAGTTGGTCACACAACTGGTGTTTTCGTGAGAGAAGGAAGATCTTTCGGAATGAGTTTTGGTATAGACTTCTAAGAAAGTCTCGCTAAAAAAAACCCCTGCTTCTGCAGGGGTTTTTTTTGATAGTAATAGTATAAAGAAAACTTTATAATTTATTTTTTTAAAAAATAGGAGATTTTATGAGAAACGTAGTAATCGTTGATAGCGTCCGCACTGGACTTGCTAAATCTTTCCGTGGGGGATTCAATCAAACTCGTGCTGATAATATGACGGCACATTTAGTTAATGCCTTATTAGAAAGGAATCCTGGGTTAGATCCTTCGTTGGTTGAAGATATGATTTTGGGATGTGGTGCACCTGAAGGTGCTCAAGGACATAACATTGCAAGAAATGTAGCAGTGTTATCAAAACTGCCGATAGAAGTAGGTGGTACAACAGTGAACAGATACTGTTCATCTGGTCTACAAACTGTTGCCATGGCAGCTACTCAAGTTCAAAGTGGTTTTAGTGATTGTATTATTGCAGGAGGAGTTGAATCCATTTCAACAACCCAAGGCAATACAAATATGCACATGTATGTTAATGAGCAGTTAGCAGCTGATGTCCCTGGTATTTACCATGCGATGGGACAAACTGCAGAATGTGTTGCAAAAAGATATAACGTAACTAGAGAAGCTCAAGATGAATATGCTCTCTCCAGTCAACAAAGAACAGCAGCTGCACAAGATGCTGGTTTCTATGATGACGAAATTGTACCAATGAATACGGTCATGAAGCTTGTAAACAAAGAATCAGGAGAAGAAAAGGACGTCGAAGTTACTGTAGATCGTGATGACTGCAATCGTCCTGAAACTACCATTGAAGGACTTTCTTCTTTAAAGCCAGTTTTTGATCCAGAGAATGGTTCAGTTACAGCTGGAAATTCCTCACAGCTTTCAGATGGTGCATCAGTGACTCTTGTAATGAGTGAAGAAAAAGCACTAGAGCTAGGTCTTGAACCAAAGCTATATTTCAGAGGATTCACTGTCGTGGGCTGTCAACCAGATGAGATGGGTATTGGGCCAGTATACTCAATTCCAAAACTGCTCAAATCAGCTGACCTCAAACTAGAAGATATTGATTTATGGGAACTGAATGAAGCTTTTGCCTCTCAAGTTGTTTACATCAGAGACAAATTAGGTCTTCCAAGCGACAAACTTAATGTAAATGGTGGATCAATTTCTATAGGCCATCCTTTTGGTATGACAGGCTCTCGTCAAGTAGGGCACGTAGCAAGAGAGCTTAATAGAAGAGGTGGAAAGTATGGAATCGTCACAATGTGCGTAGGTGGCGGTATGGGAGCTACCGGGCTTTTTGAAGCCTATAACTCTTAATTATTTATCCGATTCTAAATGAAAGAATCGGATGAATTTTTAATCCTTCAAAAATACTTTAGTACCTTGGGGAGTCAATATAACGACTCCTCAGGTATTGTCATAGGACCTGGTGATGATGCCGGTCTTTTTTCAGCTAAAAAAACTGACTTAATTTTTTCTACCGATGTTTCAAACGCCGATATTCATTTTCCAAAAACCTTAGCCCCAGATTTAATAGCTTATAGAGCTTGCTCTGTGGCAGCTAGCGATATTCCTGCATGCGGAGGCACTCTAAAATGGCTATCCATAAGTCTAGTGACTCCAAGTAAAGAGATCAATTGGCTGAAAGAATTTGCTAGAGGCTTAAAACTTTTTACTAAAACTTACAAAATTCCAATCATCGGTGGGGACTTGTCAAAAGGAAAAAGCTGTTCCGTATCTGTAGGTGTATGTGGCGAGGTCAATCACAAGCAATTTCTTTCTAGAAAAGGCGCTAAAGTTGGAGATTCAATTTATGTCAGTGGAGTATTAGGGCTTGCTAAGTTAGGTCTAGAAATAATTAAGTCTAAAAAGACAAACCTCACTACAGATGAAAATAAATACGTAAAAAAGTTTCTTAAACCAAAGGTTCACACATTGTTAGGAAAGAACCTAAGAAACATTGCAAATAGCTGTATAGATATTTCCGATGGGTTGCTAGGCGATTTAGATCACATCTGCCAACAAAGTAAACGTGGAGCTAAAATAAACATCGATTTAATTCCATATGAAGGCTCGTATAAGGATGCTCTTACATGGGGAGATGATTACGAACTTTGCTTTACTGTTCCCCAAAATAAAGAACATAAATTAAATCAAATTTGTGAAAAACTGAAAATCAAAAAATTCAAGATAGGTAAAATAACTTATGGAAAAGGAATAAAGATTTATAGAGAAAATAAGGAAGTTTTTATTAAAAGCAAAAGTTACAATCATTTAAGTTGATGAAGAAATTTCCCGATTTAACTAAACTTTCACATCTTTTTGCAACTTTCTTTGGAATTGGACTCTTACCTTTTGCACCGGGTACTTGGGGATCTTTGGCAGGTCTTTTATTGTTCTTTTGTTTTATTTATTTTCAATTGAACTTTTTTTTATTTGTACTAGTTTTTCTTTGCTTTTCTTTATTTTCAATAGTAGTTTGTGAGATAGCTTCAAAAGATTTATTCGAAAAAGATCATAAGGCGATAGTAATCGATGAGGTTGCTGGAGCGTGGTTATCTTTATTATTTATTCCTTTTTTAGGAATTTATAATTTCTCAACTTCAGAGTGGCAAAATGAATCATATCTTGCTGCTTTTATTTTGATTATTATTTTTCGATTTTTTGATATCCTCAAGCCCCATCCAATATCGTTCATTGATAAGAAATTTAAATCGGGTTTTGGGATTGTTTTAGACGATTTAGTGGCAGGTTTATTTTCTGGCTTAACTCTATTGGGCGGAAACTTTTTTATTCAAATTTTTTAAGTCTAATTCCAAAGATAGTTTTTCTAAAATTTTAGCTTTTGTTAAGCCTGTAGCTTCCCTTTGGTCTTCCTGACTACCTATAATAGGAAATTCATCTGTAATTCCAATAATCTTAAGTTTTTCTGAATATCCAATTTTTGATAAGAATTCATTTACTGCGGAGCCCGCTCCGCCTGATACCATATTTTCTTCTATTGAGATGATATGTTTATAAATTTTTGCACATTTTTCTATAAGTTCTTCGTCTAGAGGTTTTATAAACCTCATATCTATCAGAGAACAGTTTATTTCGTCAGCAATTTCCATTGATAATTTCAACATATTCCCAAAAGATAAAATAACAAAATCAGATGCTTCTTCATTAATAATTCTTGCTTTGCCAATTTCAAGTGAATCAAAGTTTTTTGAAATTTCTGTACCCAAACCTTCTCCTCTTGGATAACGAACCGCTGCTGGCCCTTGATAGTTGTATCCAGTAGATAGCATCTGCCAACATTCATTTTCATCAGAAGGACTCATGATAACCATATTTGGTACACATCTAAGAAAAGATACATCAAAGATTCCTGCATGAGTTGCTCCATCTCCTCCAACAAAACCAGCTCTATCAATAGCTAAAGTTACATCTAAATTTTGTAAGGCAACATCATGAATCAATTGATCATATGCTCTTTGTAAAAATGTGGAATAGATAGCAAGAATGGGTTTTTTTCCTTCCTTTGCTAAACCAGCAGCAAAAGTCATACTATGTTGTTCTGCAATAGCTACATCGTAAAATTTATCAGGATATTTTTTCGCAAAATCATTCATTCCTGATCCTTCTGACATTGCAGGAGTAATGGCTACTAAGTCTTCGTCACCACTTTCGACTTTTTTTAAAAGCCAATCTCCAAAGACAGCGGAATATTTTTTTCCATTGGACTTAATTTTTTTATTTTCAATTTTGTTCAAAGCATGAAATTCAATTGGATTTTTTTCTGCAGGAGCATATCCTTTTCCTTTCTTAGTTATTAAATGCAAAAGTTTTGGACCTTTGAGATCTTTTAGATTCTTAAGGGTTTTTAACATTTCATTTAGATTGTGACCATCCATTGGGCCAATATAATTAAATCCAAGTTCTTCAAATAAAGTTCCAGGAGCCAACATACCTTTAAAATGAGTTTCAGCTCTTTTTGCAAAATTTTTAGCAGAGGGGATAAATCTCAAAGCAGTTTTTCCTCCTTCTCTTATAGAAGTATAAAGTTTACTTGCCCAAATTCTTGCTAAGTAATTAGAAAAGCCACCTATATTCCTTGAAATAGACATGCTGTTATCATTTAAAATTACTAAAATATCTGAATCTAAAGAGCCTGCATGAGCCAGTGCTTCGTAGGCCATTCCAGCAGTCATAGCTCCATCACCAATCACCGCAACATGATTTTTTTCAGGTCTCGCAACCGCCATACCTAACGCAGCACTGATAGAGGTACTAGAGTGTCCCGCACCAAAAGAATCGTAAATACTTTCTGAAATATTAGTAAAAGGATGCAAACCATCTTTTGTTCTTATAGAAGAAATTTCTTTTTTTCTTCCTGTGATGATTTTATGAGGATAGCTTTGATGACCTACATCCCAGATTAAATTATCTTCTGGGGTATTAAAAATATAATGCAAGGCAACGGTAAGTTCAATAACACCAAGACCAGCTCCAAAATGACCGCCACTTTGTGAAACCGAATAAATTAAAAACTCTCTTAGCTCGTCGGAAAGCTGATGAAGTTCTTTTTTTGTTAATTTTCTTAAATCAGAGGGATAATTCACTTTATCAAGCAATGGAGTGGAAGGAGAGGATGCTGGAATTTTAAAAAAAGTCTTCACTATTTATCTCTCAAAATTATAAATTTTGATAATTTAATTAAGTTGTCAGTATTATAAGGTAGGTTTGATAATATCTTTAAAGCTTCAAAGCATAATTTTTCAGCTCTTTTTTGAGATTCTTTTAGTCCAATAATAGAAGGATAAGTAGCTTTGTTTTGTTGAGAATCAGAGTGGAGAGGTTTACCTATTTTTTTCTCATCTCCAAGAATATCTAAGATATCATCTTTGATTTGGAATGCTAATCCAAATTTTCTTGCAAAAGTTAAAAAAGCTTTCATATCTTTTTTTGACAATCCTTCTTTCAAGATACAAATAGATTCAACGCAGGCTTCTATAAGTTTTCCTGTCTTTAAATAGTGGATTTCATCCAATTCTTCAATTTTAATTTTTTTTCCTTCTGCAGCTAAATCTCTACTTTGTCCTTCAACCATTCCATTTGGTCCGCATGCTTTTGCAAAAAGGTTTATGATTTTTAGCTTTTGTTGAGATTTCAGTTTTTTATCTTTAATGGTTGTTAAAATTTCCAAAGCAAGAGGCTGTATTGCGTCTCCAGCCAATATTGCCGTGGCTTCATCAAATTTTTTATGACAAGAGAGCTTTCCTCTTCTGAAATCATCATCATCCATTGAAGGCAAATCATCATGTATTAAAGAGTAGCAATGGATTAGCTCACCAGAAGCTGCCATTAAATCAATTGTTTTGGCGCTTACATTTACTTTAAGAGTCTCTGCCATCAATAAAACCAGTTGAGGTCTAATTCTTTTCCCTCCATTCAAAACCGAGTAATGAATGGCTCTAGAAATTTTTGAAAAGTTTTTTGGCGGTAAAGATTCAAGAATTGCTTTATCTATCCTCTTTAAATTTTTGTTTAAAAAAGGAAGATCTTTAAGATCTAAATCTTCTAAATTATTTATCATCAAAGTCTTCTAGATCAAGCGTGCCATCATCTTTTTCTAAAAGCTTTTGAATTTTTAATTCAGCTTTGGTGAGAAGTTCCTGACAGTGTTTAGTTAATTTAACT
>MDTE01178897.1_pt1 | contig 12222 bp, 8 predicted proteins | sample 811231 | NCBI WGS metagenome assembly MDTE01 (sample SAMN05326651, study PRJNA326480) | marine metagenome | isolation source: seawater | place: Indian Ocean: Red Sea | collected 2010
AGTTTTTCCAAATCATTTTTGATTACATCTATTTCGTTTTTCAAGGATCGAGCGGTCGCATTTTGTATTTCAATTGATAATATTGATTCATCTATTTCTTTAAAAATCCATAGGTAAAGAATTAAACAAACGATACTGCCGACAGTGAAAAAAAAGAACAATACTCCTTGATAAAAACTTGACCTTTTTAATGATTTCCTTTTCGAACCTATTCTTCTTATCATAGCTTGATAGCGCATCTTAATTTTGCACTTTTAGACCTTTTATTAAAATTTTTCTCTTCCTCAGATGCCGTTATTGGTTTTTTTGTTAAAATTTTTAAAACACCTTTGTCACTGCTAGCTTTGAAACTTTGTTTTACGATCCTGTCTTCAACTGAATGAAAGCTGATTATTACAATTTTTCCACCTGCCTTGACATAAGATATATATTTCTTTAAGAATTTTTTTAGGTTGTCAATTTCGTTATTCACTGCAATTCTAAATGATTGAAAAACCCTTGCCATTGTTTTGTTTCGTTTATTTGGAGGGGTACTGATTCTTATAATTTCAACTAATTCACTTACCATATTTATTGGTCTATTTTTTATTATGTTTCTTGAGATTTTGCGAGACATTCTCTCTCCTCCAAAATGATACATTATATCAGCTAGTTCAATTTCAGAGAACCTATTAATTATATCATTAGCTTTGATTTTACTATCTAAATCAAACCTCATATCTAAACTAGCATCTCTCATAAAACTAAATCCTCTATCTTTAGAATCTAATTGAAGAGATGATAAACCTAGGTCCAATAAAACTCCATCAACCTTATCAATATTTAATTTTTTTAAGACGTCAGGAAATAGTGAATAAGAACATTTCTCAATATGAAAATTGTCACTAATTTTTTTAAGTTTAGTTTTAGCTATATCAATAGACTCATTATCAATATCCGTTCCAATTAAAAATCCATTTGGAGACAATTTTGATAAAATTTTTTCAGAGTGCCCTCCAAGACCGCAGGTACCATCTAGATATTTTCCTGCTGGCTTTATTTCCAAAAATGATAAAACTTCGTTAGATAAGACTGGAAGATGTTTTAACGTTGTTTTTGGGGTCATAGTTAGCTTAAATCACTATCTTGTCTGCTAATGCATTAAGCTCATTAATATCATTATTGATATTCTTGTTGTCTACTTTATCTAAAATACTGGGGTTCCAAATTTCTATTTTGTTTATCATGCCAAGGATTAAAGCATCTTTGTCAAGCTGGGCGTATGATATCAGGGACGGACTAATTGTAATCCGTCCCTGTTTATCGCATGTGGAAGGGGTAGCAGACCGAGCGATCTGCCTGATAAAAGTTCTATGAACACCAGAAACTGATGATAGGTTCCGTAGCTCGTCTTCAATTTTTTTCCACTCAGTGAGAGGATATACCCATATGCAAGGATCTTGTCCTCGTGTAGCAACAAAAGTATTTTGATTCTTTTTTGATAAAGACTGCCTGAATTTAGCAGGTATGTTTACTCTACCTTTAGAATCTAGTGAGTATTGGTACTCACCTGTGAAAGTATCTTTATTTAACGTCATGTCTGATTGAAAAGTAGGGATAATTACCCACAATTCACCACAATCTTAAATAATTAGGGATTATATAACAATAGATTTTTAATATATACAGACAATTTTTTCAAAATGCTTATATTAGAAATGCCTGCGCACTAGTCTATTGTGCTGGATGTATTAATTTAGTGGGGTAAAGAGTCTTATTGAAATACTTGGGGGTGAAGATTGAATGATAAGCTTCAAAGGATGAGGGTAATTTTCGATAATAGATAATTCTTCGCCATTTAGTCTGGCTTTAATCTTATCAGTATTTGAGAAGATAATCTTTGCTTTGGATATGAAACCTTGAAGATTTATTTCAGTACCTGGGTACAATAGTTCAGTGTAAGTATCTATAGTATCTTGCTCGATAATCATGCTTAATTCGCTGTTAGCATTAACAGATAGAAAAAAAGGTGGCTCTGTACTTAAAGATTTTTCAATGAATTTATCTTCAGCGTAGTTCAAAAGCAGTTCTTCATCATTAATGACTTTTATTTGATTTTTATATGCGCTTTGTGATGAATTGGTGTTCAAACTACCAGTTTCATTAGAAATATTTTTAATAATTATTATTGAGAAAATGAATAAAAAAGATAAAAGTGAAACTTTTAAAATATCATTTCTAAGTTTAAGGTTTGACTCTGAAAGTAAATTAAAGAAACTAAAATTTTCATCTAATTTACTTTCATCTTTATCAGTGTTTTTCATTGGCGAGGTCGGAGCTGTGGGCCTATTGTTTCCAACAAATGAATCTAGTTGTTCAAGGGCTCGTTCAGCGTCCCCTCCAATTTCAACGGCATAAGCTCTAATGAATAATCTAAGATATGGTGTTGGTAGAATATCAAAATCGCCTTGCTCTATTGCATTAAGGTATTTGACATTGATCTTTGTTTTTTTTTCTAAATCTTCTAGGCTTATTTCTTTTGAAATTCTAAGATCTTTTAACTCTTTATAAAACTGTGCCATTATTTTAAGTAAAATTAATATTTAGACTTGACTTTAACCATAGCTACTTTTTGTAGTTCAGTAAACTTATAATATATATTAAATGAATATCATTTCATAAGGTCCTCAGTTTCAACTAAATGTTTGTAGAGTTTTGATACTGGAAGGCCCATAACATTATAATAACATCCATTAATTTTTTTGATCCAAACTGAAAACCACTCTTGTATTCCGTAACTGCCAGCTTTATCAAGTGTGTTGAAATTGTTTATATAATAATCAATTTTTTTTGTGGGTATTTTTTTAACAAAAACTTCAGTCATTTCGCTAAATGTTTTTACAATCCCTAGTCTTTTATTCATAATAGTAACCCCTGTAATGACTTTATGGGAATTTCCTGATAGAGCTATTAACATTTTTTTACTTTCATTTATATTTTTTGGCTTTCCAAAAATTTCTTCATTAGAAACAACTATTGTGTCGGCGCCTATGATTATATCGTTAGGGTATCTATTAGATATTGTTCTGGCTTTTGCCTTACTTATATCTATTGCAATTTCATTTTGCTCAATTTTTGGGTTTATTTCTTCATTGATTTTGCTTGGTGCAACTTTAAAATTTACTTTAATCATTTCCAAGACTCTAGCTCTCCGTGGAGATTTAGAAGCTAAGATTATTTTATAATTATTTTTCATACCAATTACCTATAGATAGCAATTTTCCCTAATTGATGTGTTTTAGAAATATTATTCTCAGCTTTAATTTTATACAAATAGACTCCATTAGATAATAATTTTCCATATTCATTTCTTCCATCCCATTCAATTGTATGAAAACCTGGTTGATATGATTTATAGATTAAATTTTTTATTTTCTTTCCGCCTAAGGTATAAATATGAATTGCGACATCTGCTTCTAATGATAATTCAAAAGTAAATTTTGTATCACCTATGAATGGATTAGGGAAATTATAAACATTATATAATCTAAGATTCTCATTGTCAATTGAAATTAATCGAATTTCTTGTTCAGATGGATTATTAGCATTATCCCATGCAATTAATGAATAGGTCACACCTGTGTTAAAATAATTATCTAAATCAATTCTACCAGTAGTGATACTATTATTATCATAAAAAAAGTCATCAGTGATGTCAATTGACTGATTGTTGTCTAAATTTTTAATGATGATAGAATGGCCGAGTTCTTTTGTTAAGTTAATTCCGATTGGATCTGTTATTTCTGCAATGATTTTTTCTCGAGGGCTTTTATGGTCTCCGCTCTTAAAAATTCTTCCATTAGAGGACTTAAAATTTATTAAGGGTCCCTTTGAGTCCATTGTTCCATCACCTCCAACTAAGTAAATGGGGTTTATTTCTGAAATATTTTCAACTCCCTCATTGATTAAATATATTAATATTTTTGAGGAATTTTGTGAATATGAAATATCTTGCGGAATTCTAATATCTACAGAACCATAGCCCTCAGAGAGGTTAAAATTGCCTCGAAATAGAGTTGCGCCTGGTAAATCATAGGAAAGCGTCTGCGTTGTCGAGGCTATATTATATGATCTTGTAACACTTCTTTTTGCGTCTTTAACTAAGATTACTCCGCTTGCATTACTGGTAGCTAATTCATGATTGAAATTTATCTCTGCAGCAGATAAAGTTTTTAATGTTTCTGCTTCAATAGTTATGTTGTTAATTCTATTTTTTGCCATAGGAATTTTCATTGCTGGATCTCCAAATAGATGAAAATATTCGCTTTCAGTAGAACCATTTTTTATTGATTGAAGGCAAATTCCTATCGGCAAGCTGCTTATTCCATTTTCACTAAATAAATTTTCAAATATATCTTGCGTATATCTTTCATTGCCTGTTACTGTGATAGGTCTACAGGTAGATACTACTGCGCAGGCTGCGTCCATGGGGTATCTAATCAACTCTTCCCCGAAAGATTCAGCTAAAGGGTCATCAAAATGTCCAAATGAGCATGTTCCAACAATCCACAGCGGCATACGACCGTTAGTTTTAATGTTTTCTAAATCACCTCTGTTTAAATGTAATAATTTTTCTTGTGCTAATTGAAAAGCTGAGCCGTGACCGATATAATTAATGATTGCCGTACCATTATTTATCGAATTAAAAAGAGCTTCGGTCGCAGCGGGCTTGGTGACACCATATGCTGAGGCATCACTAACCTCGGGGTATTCGAGCATGTATATTTTTTCAACATCGATGATTGATGGAATGATATCTGAAAGAGTCTCTGAATTCAAAGTATGACTTTTTCCTGTAGCTATACCACCATGGTTTGGCTCAGGTCTGGCAGGGTCATCAGCTATAAGAGTTAGTTTTTGCCTCCAAGGGCCTAGAATGTTATTTGTTTCTATGAAAGTTATCTTTTCAATAAATGATTCAACTTGTGATACATTTTTCGCAGGAAATCTACCAATGCTTAGCTCAGGTAAGTTGCCGTATATTGTTGTAAGCCTGTCATCAGATGGGTAGCTAATAAAAGACTGAACCTGAATGGTTGGCACAACGATTGCTGATAAGCCATTTATATTTCTATAATCATAACCAGAATCACCCAATAATAATAAATGCATTGGTGATGGGGATATCCAGTTTTCTTGAGTCCATTGTACAAAAGTACGTATAGCCATCGGATCATTATTACCGCCAGAAAATTCTTGATAAATATCTTCAAGGCTCGCATATATAGCAGGGCTCCTTAAATCAAGCAAGGGAGTAGCTGATTCACGATATATATCAGGACCAATAATTATGTAATCAGCTCTTATGTTAAAATTTCTTAAGGTTGAAAAATTATTTTGTTCTAATCTATCAAATGAATTTATTGAATCAATATCATTTAGATTAAAAACAATATACCTACCAGGTTTATTTTCTGGGGTTGCGACTTTAATGTATAATTTCTCTATAATTGAAATTTGTTTCGGAGATTTGGAATTTGAAATATCAAAAATTTTTGTATTTTCCGGTAGCTCATCATGAAAATTAAATCTCAAACTAGCATTATCCACTGGAGAAAAAAAGTCGAGTTGTTTGCCGTTAAAGACAAGTTTTCTTCCATATTTAATTGATAAAAAATCAATTAATGGAGAAGAATTATTATCAGTACTAAGATTGCTTATGAAGAAATTATTTCCTGTACTATTTAAGTCCGCACCTGATATAGATCCAGTAATTGTTCTCAATCCATTTCCAGTCCAAGAAGATGTGCCTCCAATTTTATTCCCAGTTATTGAGTTTGTATGTAACTCTATACTATGGAAAGTGTTAGATGAGCCATTGATGGAATATCCTCTTAGCTTTAGTTCGATGAAGCAATCTACTTCACTTTTACTATTTGGGGTGGGTGTAGTAATTATTTGGGTACTGCCATTTTGAACTTGAGGGCCATACCAGTTTAGTCCAGAAAGGTCAGGGTTAATTAGATCTATTTCACTATGGTGGTAGCTTATACCATAATCCAAGGATATATCAACCTGGGATGAGTCTAATGAAAATGGAATACGCTTACCTCTGAGTGAATTATCTGATGGTATGAAAATCCAATATTTACTGGAATTAAAATATAAATTTTGTGACCATTTTACTTCGCTACCATCATAGTCAAAACCTGATGGGCCTTGCCCATAAAAAATGATTTTATCATTATAATCAAAAACTCCATCATCCTCACCATCAATTATTATTGGTATTTCTACTAAGTTTTCAGGAATTGGTATGTTTGTTTTATATTGCCTAGCTCTGCCAAATTCATGCGACGAGAGTAGCATTAAAGATCTTGGATCGATCGAGCTCAGTTGGTCGTAGCTCTCTTCCAGTTTATTAAATGATATTTTTTTTACACCATCGGCATATATATCAAAGCTTAGCCATTCACCTTGATACTGCAATGAAACCTCTCGTTGACGAGATTCATTTCTATGAAACCAGTTCTTTGCTATATTCCAATTGATAATCTTTTTAGATAAAACGCTATTCTCATTTGGATTTGCACTTCTAAAGATGCGTTTTGAATTTGGATAATAAACTTTTAAAGTTATTTCCTCTGCAAAGTTATTTTTATCTAAGGTTGGATTTATTTTGAGAGTGGCTACATATAGATTTTGATGCTTTTGAACGTTTACCCACTCAAAACAATTGCCGCTTTTATTTTCATAATTAATGGATGCTTTCTTTTTCTTGATGGAAATAATTTCAGTTTTTGGATAATTATTTTTTGGCAGTCCTAGAAAAATGTAGTTTGGAACTAAATCTGCTTCGGTTTTGAACGATTTAATAATTTTAATTGTTATGTATGAATCTGTCTCATTAATTATTTTTGTGATTGTTCTACCTATTATAATGTTTTGTAACAAAACAATGATAAAGAGGGTGGTTTTGATAATATATAATAAAGACACTTTAGTTCATTAAGATGTTTGTTTATAAAAAGAAAAAAAGATTAATTTGATTATACTTAAATCTAATGATTTTCGTCTTTTAATGTTCCAAAACAAACTTTGAAATTGAAAACTTATGTTTGACTTAAAAATAATTGAGAAATTTTATGCCTCCTTTCCAACAAAGGTTGACAGTGCGAGAAGTATTTTACATAGGCCCTTAACTTATACTGAAAAGATTTTATTTGGGCATCTAGATTCAGCATTTTCATTGAGCACTGCAAAGAGAGGATCTTCTTACAATGATTTTAATCCAGACAGGGTAGCTATGCAAGATGCTACCGCACAAATGGCTTTATTGCAGTTTATGATGGCTGGTAAAGATAAAGTCTCAGTGCCAACTACAGTTCATTGTGATCACTTGATCCAAGCCAAAGTTGGATCAGAAATAGATTTAGCTAGAGCTAAAGATTCAAATTCTGAGATTTATAACTTCTTGGAATCAGTCTCCAAAAAATATGGAATAGGGTTTTGGAAGCCTGGAGCAGGTATAATACATCAAGTAGTCTTAGAAAACTATGCTTTTCCTGGTGGAATGATGATTGGTACCGATAGTCATACTGTTAATGCCGGAGGACTTGGAATGGTGGCAATAGGTGTTGGAGGAGCTGATGCAGTAGATGTTATGGTAGGTATGCCGTGGGAGTTAAAATTTCCTAAATTAATTGGAGTTAGATTAACCGGTAAAATGAATGGCTGGGCATCACCTAAAGATGTAATATTAAAATTAGCTGGAATGCTTACTGTAAAAGGAGGCACAGGTTGCATAATCGAATATTTTGGTGAGGGTGCACAGTCTATTTCATGCACTGGCAAAGGAACTATTTGTAACATGGGAGCAGAAATAGGTGCCACAACATCAATTTTTCCATATGACTATAGCATGTCTAAGTATCTTAAAGCTACATCAAGGGAGGATTTAGCTGTTTTAGCAGATACTATATTGCCTTACCTAAAAGCAGATGCAGAGGTTTATGACAGGCCTGAAAAATTTTACGATGATGTAATTGAAATTGATCTTAGTTTGCTTGAGCCATATGTCAATGGACCTTTTACACCTGACCTGGCAACTCCAATCTCCGAACTTGGAGAAAAAGCTAGAAGTGAAAACTGGCCTATTAATTTAGATGTTGGACTAATAGGGTCTTGCACTAATTCTTCTTACGAGGACTTGTCCAGAGCAGCTTCAATCGCAAGGCAAGCTAGTGATAAAAACATTACTGTTAAATCTGACTTCACTATTACCCCTGGATCAGAGCAAGTTCGATTTACTGTTGAAAGAGATGGAATTTTAGATGATTTTATCAAAATAGGAGGTACTGTATTAGCAAATGCTTGTGGCCCGTGTATTGGCCAATGGGATAGGGATGGAGCAGACAAAAATGAAAAAAATTCAATAATTACTTCATTTAATCGCAATTTTGCTAAACGTGCTGATGGAAACCCAAATACTCATTGCTTTGTAGCGTCTCCTGAGATTGTGACTGCCATGTCTATTGCAGGGAATTTAGAATTTAATCCATTAAAAGATACTATTTTAAATGATAATGGTGAAGAGGTTTTTCTAGATGAGCCAAAAGGAATTGATTTACCTGTTAAAGGATTTGATGTTGAAGATAATGGGTTTTTAGACCCATCTGACTTTGTCTTTGATAATATTAAAATTGAAATCAGCAAAGATTCTAAACGCCTTCAATTACTTGAGCCTTTTGAAAAGTGGAATGGCAAAAACTTTTTGGAAATGAAATTATTAATTAAAGTAAAAGGTAAATGTACCACCGACCACATATCTATGGCAGGTCCTTGGCTTTTTTATAGAGGCCATCTAGACAATATATCAAATAATCTTCTCACAGGTGCAACAAACTTCTTTAATGGCCAAATAAACTCAGTCAAAAACCAAATAACCGATAAATATGAAGAAGTTCCATCCGTAGCTAGACAATATAAATTAGCTGGAATTAAATCAATAGTTGTTGGAGATGAAAACTTTGGAGAGGGTTCATCCAGGGAGCATGCAGCTATGGAGCCAAGACATCTTGGGGTGGCGGTAGTATTAGTAAAATCATTTGCTAGGATTCACGAAACAAATTTAAAAAAACAGGGAGTGCTGGCTTTGACATTTAAAGATAAAAGTGATTATAACAAAATAAGAGAAGATGACACTTTAAATTTTATAAACCTGAAAGATTTTAGTGTTGGGCATGAACTTGCAATAGAACTGATTCATAGCGATGGTTCATCTGATAGTATTAAATGTAATCATACTTTTAATGAAACACAAATTGAGTGGTTTAAGGCAGGATCTGCTTTGAACTTAATTCGTTCATCCCATTAGTCTTACTGTTAAAAAGGGAATTATAAATGAAGGTGATTGTTTCGGATCCTATATCTGATGATGGTTTAAATATATTTCATGAAAACAGCATTGAAGTAATTGATGCTACTAGTTCTATCATAGATGAAAACTATGAGCATATACCAATAGCTAATGCTTGGGTAATAAGAAGTGGTACTAACTTAGATGCAAGTATAATTAGCAAGGCTGATGAATTAGTTGTGATTGGAAGAGCTGGAGTTGGTATTGATAATATAGATATTTCTGCTGCCACTAGAAAAGGTGTTGTCGTAATGAATACTCCAGATGCAAATACAATCAGTGCAGCTGAGCATACGATGGCATTATTATTATCCTTATCCAGAAATGTTAGCTATGGGCATCAATCAATTTTAAGTGGTAATTGGGACCGGCATAAATTTATTGGATCTGAACTAAGGGCAAAAACTCTAGGGATAATTGGGTTGGGTAAAATCGGAAGAGAGGTAATGCAAAGAGCATTGGGATTTAATATGAAAATTTTAGGTTTTGATCCATTTATTAAAGAAGATATGCTCAGACCAGATGAAGTAGAATTGCTCGATCTGAATGATTTAGTTGAAAAGTCTGACTTCATCACGATACATATACCATTAACCAACGATACAAAAAATCTATTTGATTACAAAATGCTAAATAAAATGAAGAAAGAAGCTAGGATTATCAATGTTGCAAGAGGTGGTATTATCAATGAATCTGATTTGGCGAAAGTTCTTCATGAGGGTAAAATAGGGGGAGCAGCTTTAGACGTATTTGAGAATGAGCCCATAGAGCAAACTAGTCCTTTACTAAATGCTCCGAACTTAATTTTGACTCCACATCTTGGCGGTTCAACAAAAGAAGCAAAAGCTGGAGTAAGTACAGCGATTTGTAACCAAATAAAAAATTATTTAATTAATGAAGATCTTGATAATGCTGTAAATTTTCCACTACAAGACTCTTCTGAACTCAAAGGTATTTCTTCATTTCTTGATCTTGCTGAAAATTTAGGTATTATTCATAGTAATATAGCAGAGGGGCCAATAAAGAATGTTGAAATTAATTGCTATGGAACGTTAGACCAAATTAAACCGATATCATTGTCATTTTTAAGAAGCCTTTTGCGAAATAGAGTACCGGAAAGAGTTAATTTTATCAATGCAGAGGCAATTGCTAAAGAACTTGGAATTGAGTTGTCTATTAATTATTCAACATCAGATTCAAATTATTCCAACTTAATTTCTGCAAGAGTTGTTGCAAAAAATGATATTATTTTTGAAGGTAGTGTTTTTAATGATAATCTTCCTAGATTAGTAAATCTTATGGGTTATAAGATGGAAGTCAATCTGCAGGGCACATTGCTTTTCATCCAAAATCAAGATGTACCAGGCGTTGTTGGTAAAGTAGGAACTATTCTTGGTAAAAATAACATAAATATAGGGGCTTACTTACTGAGCCAGCATTCCAAAGAAAAATTAGCATTTGCAGTCATAAGACTTGATAACCCAATAGATGAGGATTTGATTAGTGAACTTGCAGATGTAGAGGAATTAAAATTTGTCAATCAAATTCAGATCACTTCATAGGTAACTTATAAAATAAATTATTTTTCTTTATTTTTGATAGTTTTAATTTTAATAAATGTTTAAGGAAAAAATATGAATAAGCTTTGGGATGACTTAAAAGATAACATGAAAGAATGGGGCGTGTCTGCCGTTGAAAAAGCTGAGGAAATAAGCAGAGTGGCTGTTGCAAAAGGAGAAGAGTTCACAAAGATTTCAAAATTAAAATTTGACATTCTTCAGCTACAAAAAGATAAGAATAAAGTATGTGAAAAATTAGGTGTACTAGTTTACAGTAAAACTAATGAAAGCAATGTCTCAAATTTTACAGGCGATATTGAATACTTTAGTCTCATAGAAAAAATAAATGAATATTCAATTCAAATTTCTGAAAAAGATGAAGAAATTATCCAGATTAAGAAGGAATATGGAATAGAAGATCGCGATATTGAAGAGAATTTTCAATCTTCCAATATAACCTCTGTAGAGGAAGAAGAATAAAATAAAGGTTTGTTTAGTAGTAATTATTTTATGTAATATTCAAGAATTTTGTTTAAACACTAAAATGCAAACATTACCATATGTCTTGGAATAAAAAATACATACTTCACTCTGAATCTGAAGAGACAGTAAATCAGGTGCATTTTTCCAATATTCAAATACTTGGGTTGATTAGTGTATCGCTGGTTGTTTTATGTTCTTTTCTTCTAATAGGTGCTGATTATGTTAGTAAAGCTCTTTATGATAAAAGATTAAAAGAGTTCAAGGCAAATTATAATGCCGTAACCAGTAACATAGAGGGTATTCAAAGCAGGCTTAGGGAGCTTGATAATCAAATTTTAGACATTGAGCAAAAAGACAAAGCAGTGCGAGCCTATGCAGGTATGCCAGATGTTGATATTGATATCAAAAAACTTGGAGTTGGTGGTGTTGATTTTAGAGATAATAAAATTTTAAATAATTTGGCTCCAGCAGTTAGTAAAGAAATTTCAGAATTACAACTAGATATTGAAAAATTGTCAAGGCAGGTTAACTTTGAATTAGCTAGTTATGAGACTATTTATGAAAAGGTGAAAAGCGATATAGATCGAATAAGACATATACCATCAATTAGGCCTGTTTCCGGAGGATATTTAAATTCTAGTTTTGGCTATCGGCAAGATCCCATTGACGCTGTGCGTAGATTTCATCAAGGACAAGATTTTTCAGTTCCAACAGGCACGCCAATATTCGCCCCTGCAGATGGTGTAGTAAAAAGAGCTTATTATATTGGAGGCTTTGGCAATC
>MDTE01119667.1_pt1 | contig 12220 bp, 5 predicted proteins | sample 811231 | NCBI WGS metagenome assembly MDTE01 (sample SAMN05326651, study PRJNA326480) | marine metagenome | isolation source: seawater | place: Indian Ocean: Red Sea | collected 2010
AGATAAGCTCCCTGTCGTTACTAAATTATCATTCCCAAAATCAATTTCGTCTGATGATGATACAATAGATCCATTTGTAAATGTAATATCTCCCAACTGTGTTCCTGAAGAAAAAGTCGCTACACCTCCGTTTACAGTCCCACTTGTAGATAAGTTATTACTTCCAAATGTGATTTCACCCCCTGAATCAGAAATTGAACCATCTGAAAATGTCAAATTACCTATTGTTGAGGTTGATGATAAATTTGCGACACCCGCGTTTATATTTCCTGTTGTTGTTAATTCATTATCTACAAAGTCAATTGACCTATTTGAATCAGTAATTAAACCATCCGACAAAGTTAAATTACCTATTGTCGCTCCTGTCCCTGCATTTATTGAACCGGTTGTTGTTAAATCATTATTCTCAAGGGAGATTGCTCCCGTTTGAGACACTATATTTTCATTATTAATTGATAGGTCGCCAATGGTTGCTTCAGGCGAACTTATATCTGAAAATTCAGCACTGGATGGGTTTTCAAAACCGATAACTGTTCCATCTATTGCTCCTCCGTCTAAATTTACATTGGTTAAATCTTGCGTTGCGATTGAACCAAGCCCAAGAGAACTTCTGGCAATAGAATCACTTTCGACTGTCCATTCAAATCCATCTGCAACAATAAAGTTTCCATCGGATAAATCTAAGTTTGAGATTGTTCCAACACTTGATCCACTATTAAACTTTGTATCAACGTATGATTTAATTGATTGCTGAGTTGCTAGTTTTTTATTCGAATCTGATTCCATATCATCTTCATCAAGTACGGCATCTCCTTCTATACCCTCGACCACTATTATTCCTTGGACTTTAACAGTATCTGGTAAAACAGATATTAAATCCAAATCCTGCTCATTGCCAATCACTCCTTTATCAATAACAAGGTTTTCACCTAATCTAATAACTGAACTGTCTCCGGGTAAAATATTTATATCTCCCAATGATGTAGCAATTGATATGGAACTATCTCCTAGAGTAAGATTATCCGATGCAAGTTGCGTGGGAACACCCCAAGTTCCTGATCCATCTCCATCTGATATCCATGATTGTCCAGTATTACCAGCAGAATTAATTCCGAATTCTACTTTTTCAGAGGACAAGATACCGTCTTCTGTAAGATCTGTTAGGTTAGAGTCTAACTTTTGAAAATAAGATAGTGTATCATATAACTTTTCGCTAGTCGTGTAGCTCTGTAAAGAATCTTTTAAAACATAAACATGTAGGTCCGGCTTATTTTGTAGTTCATTATAGTCTGCAGTTTTTGCATAAGAAGACGTATCAGATAGAATTGAATAAAAGACTGAGGTTAACAATTGTCTTGGAAGCAGAGTAGATCCTTCGACTGTTAATTCCAAATAAGCATTTTCTGGTATGATTGAGAAAGGAATTGTATTTCCTAAAACAGTACTTATTATCCCATTTGAAACATTAACTTCTTGACTTTCTGACCAAACAGGGTCTCCTCCCTCTGCGGTTTGATAAACTTTAAATTGAATTTCATAGCTTCCATCGGTTGTTGGTGTTCCGTCAGCCTTAGTTAAAAAACCTTGATAAGATATTTTTCTTGGGACGGCTCCAGAATGAGAGCTTTCAACCAAATTTATCTTGGCCTGTTTATTCGTCTTTCCTCTAGCCGGTATATTTTTTATTTGCCCAAAACTGATTGAAAAAATGAGAAAGTATAATGGTATGAATTTCTTCATAACGCACTCCTATTAGAATTAAATATTATTAAAAGGTTTAAAGTTTTAAGAATCATGAGGGAAACCTGGCGGTAACTCTGAAGGCTGTGTATCTTTATTTGCAAAAAACAATTTATCAATTAATAGATAAGTCACTCCAATAATTGCGGGATATTTACCTATTTGGACAATCTGCTTTTTACGTCTATTAATTTTCCCGGAACGTGATAAATCTCTATAGAGATTTTTTTTATAAAAGATAGCATCTATAGCCTTTCGTATCTCAAAGTCTAATCCATAAATTCCTGATTCCGAAATATAAACAAGTGGTTTCGATATAGAATATGAATCTAAAAACCCATCTATTTGATTCAGTTTATATAATTTTAAAAACAAACTTTCTCTAGAATCTGAAATATTCCAAATGAGAACATATTCCATTTTTAACTTGCTGGCTTTTTCTATTACACAGGAATCTGTTTTACATTCAAAACCATTCTCAATTAAATCTTTCGTTTTGCTGTTAAAGAGTATTTCATCTTGAAAACCTATTTTTTGAATTTGATCCGCAATAATAGTATTTATAATTTTAAAATTGATGATATCAATTGATTTATCTTGCAAGCCTTGAATTAAAACTCCCGATTTTATCAGGCTCGAATCAATTTGCTCTAATGTATCAATTGCAACTAATGAATTATTTTTTATATCAGACGAATTAATTGCTAAAGAGTCCGGCATCTCTTTTGGTAAATTTTCTTTTACTGGTTCTTTAATATATTCTACATATAATGTATCCGAATCCTGAAATCCTATTCTATCTTTTACATTCAAAATAATTTCTAACTTAGTACCTATTTTATTTTTAGCAGGAATAATTTCTAATATTTTTTCATTCGTTTGAATTGTTTTTAAATATTTATCCCTGTAAAGATCAACAGAAATAGCATTGTTCAACATGTTGTCGCTTTTTAAGGCAACTCCCGGTGATAAAATCCATTCAAATTTTAGTTTAGATCCGTCTCTAATAAACGATCTCGAAGCATCAAGGTTAATTTTTTGATCTTTTATAATTTGAATATCTGGACCTGCATTTGCTCGAGGTCGATTGCTGCCTGATGAAAACATATCTTGTTGACCAATGCAAAATGATCCAAAAATGATTAAAATTATACAATTTATAAGTGATTGTTTTTTCATATTATAATTTATCCGTTACGACCGTTGGAGTGATAAATATTAACAACTCTTTTTGCTTTTTGTCTTTATCTGTGGATCGAAAAAAACTTTTAATTAGGGGAATTTGTCCAAGGATGGGTACCTTTGCTTCCGTTTTCTGATCAGAATCAAATATTAGTCCTCCGATCAACAAAGTTTCACCATCCTTAACTCTAACATTTGTATTAGTAGATCTTGTTGAAATCATTGGACGACTGTCTCTTCCAACAAAGCCAACGATTGCTTGAACCACGGCATCTATCTTCATACTAATTATGTTTTGACGATTAACTTTTGGTAGAACATCAAGAGAAATATTGATGTTTTGATCTTGATATGTGTAAGGATTTGTACCAAAGACACTGCCCTTACCTTGCGGGACAAGGATTGGTATGGTTGTCCCGATTAAGATATTAGCAAGTGAATTACTTGTAGTGGTTACTTGGGGTTCTTGAAGTAATTTTGTATCCTCATCATTAGCAAGTAGATTTAAAATTGTAGAAACAATGGGACTACTCAAGGTGGCAAAATTCATTGTTTTATCTCCAAGAAATAGTTCACCAAAAACAAGTGAGGTATCTGATTGACCCTTATTGGTAAGGTCCATCTTTTTTCTTAAGTCCCAATCAATTCCTATCGTTTCATTATGCTTTAAAGTTGTTTCAATAAACTTAACTGAAATATTTACCTGTGGGCTTTGAACATCAAGAGATTGAATCACTCCTTCAATTAATGAAAAATTTGTTGGAGAGTCTGAAACTATTAGCACATCTTTCTCACCCAATTCTTCATTTGAAGAAGCTGTAGATGATAATGTTTTTATTTTCCCCTTAGAGGTTAATATTTCACGGACAGCCTCTAGGGCTACTTTCCCCGTTATATAGTCCAACCGAAACATACGAGTCATTAACTCACCACTCAGCGTCTGTCTTTTTTCCATTGGCTGCACTACAATTATATTATCCTGTAAAAACCACTCGTAATTATTCACATGTAAAATCGCATCTAATGCTGTTTCTAAAGAGACCTCTTTTAAGCTTACAGTAACCTCTCCTTCTACATCATCGCCCATAATTAAATTTAAATTATCCTTGGAAGCGAGCATTCTTACTGCATTACTTAGCTTTGTTGATTGAAAATCTAAACTAATTATTGTCTCTGGTAATCGACTATTTGGAGATATGTATTTTTCAGAAAATTTATTGCTTTTTTTCTCTTTCCAAGTAATCAGTAACTTATATGAATCTTCTTTACTTTGGGGTGCTTCAAATTGAATTAAATATTCTGGCATTCTTGTAAAGTCTAACTTTAGCTGCAGCCTTTTCTTTTTTTCATTTAGATTTTCATTTTTAGGGACTTGTATTCCATATTGATATAGGGGTTTATAGGAAGTTTTTTTTATAAAATTTCCTTTTCTCCACGTTACATCCTTAAAATCTATTTTCAACCCTGGTGGCGCAAAATTTTCATTTACTATGTATTTATAATTCCCATTACTAAACTCCATAATTAATGAATATTTTTTAAATGATAAGTAAGGCTCATCTTCAAAGGACAAGTAAATATCCAACAGCTCAGGATTCGGTTTTGCAATTAAAAACGAACTTATTAAAAAGGGATAAAACAATTTTATTATATTTAGTTTAAGTTTCATTTATTCTTTTAGTTTTAGAGTTACAATGTGTTTATTTTTTTTTAAAATAGCATAATTCTTTCCAATTTCAGATATAGTAAAACCCTTTATTTTGTCTTCTTCTTTAATAATATTTCCATTTATAATTGCCTTATTCCCATCTTCAAATTGGGTAATCCCCGTTAACTTAAACCAGCTATTGTATTGATAACTTCGATCATAAAAGATATCTCTTCCCCATTTGTTGATTGATAGCTCAATTGGAAAAAGTTCATCTTTAGTTTTTGGGATATCTGAATGTGATTCAGAAGACTCCTTGTTTAAGGATAAGTGCATATTTCTATCATCAAGGATTAGAAAAGTCAAAAGATCTATAGCAACAATCATTATAACGAAACTAATTAAATATATTATCACTTTTTCTCTCAGGATCATTTCATCTCTCCATAAACATGATAGCTGAGTTCAGCAATCACGCCATTCGGATCTAAACTGTCTGTTTTTATTATGCACCTATCTAAAAATAATCCTTTTTGATCATTGTTTTGATCTTCAATAAATTTTCCAACAGATACAAATTCTCCAGACAATTGGAATGAAAGCGACTGTTTTTTTATGGGAAAATTTTCCTGCGCTATTAACTTTTCTTCAATTGAGGTAAATGCTATCTGATCTTTAATTACCATATTTTTTATATTAACCTTGAAGTAATTCGCAGAATTTTGCATAGTCCTCTTTAGTGAGATAAGTTTCTGATTAACTAGTAATTGAGAAAATAAGGTGTCTTTTTTGTCAAATAGATCATTTTCGACTTTTATTACATCGTTAAGTATGTTTTTATTCTGACTTAATTGGAGGTTAATTTTTTTTAGATTAGACTTCATTGAATTAATTTTTATTCTATTGCTTAAATTATTTGAATAAAATAAAAGCGTAATAACAGAGATAATGCTAACTAAAATTAAAAATATTGTTTTCTGATTTAACATAGGCTACAAAGTCAGGCTAATTATAAAATTTGTTCTATAGTTGTTAACTTTTTGACCATCACTAAAATCTACAGATTTAAATTTTTTACTCTGAATTAAGACCTCTTTAAAGTATTCTGACATTTTAATTGCATTCTCTTCATTTCCTGAATGAAAACCTTTTACTTTTATAGCAAGGTTATCAGAACTTTGTTTTTTGCTCTTTAATTTATTTTCTAAGCTCATCTCTGTGACTTTAAATCTCTTTGGTGTCACTTGAGTTAAATATTTAAGAACTTTGATCATATTACTTGACGTGTTTTTTTCTTGATTTAAAAAGGATTCATATCTTTGGAAAAGCATATTTTTTTCATTTACTTCTTTCTTCATGCTTTTTCGCATATTTAATAAGGTAAGTTCTGATTTCTTCTTTGGTAATAAATTTATAAGGGGTTCAATCTGCGTCTTCTGAGCATAAGCAGCTAAGCCAAAAGTTGTTGCTAAGATTAAGATACTTTTTTTTAAAATATTGTTCGACTTGAAAAACTGATAATCTTTTTTATCTTCAGTAGGTATTAAATTAAGATGATTTTTTGCATCCATTAAAAGTCCTAGGTTAATCATATAATCTCTTTCAATTGTATTTTCAAATATTTTATTTTTATTGTTTGATGACGTTTCAGCTTTAACTTTTATTTCTTTTAAAGAACGATCTAATTCTCTTAGTTTGATTTCATAATCTTCTTCCTTATTTCTGAAACTATCTAACTCTTTTTGAATCAATTCAAGTCGACTTCCGTAATTAAATTCATTATTCCTTAATTCTTTTAATTTTCTTTCAATTGATAACAGCTCTTCTTTATCAGAGGTTATTTTGGTTTCTAATACCTTGCATTCTTGTTCTAAATCCTCAATCTTTTTTTGGTTAATCTTTTCATTATCTGATAAAATTCGATTCATTGAATTTTTTCTATTTTTTAATATAGTTATATCTTTTTCCGCATCTGTAATTTCATCAAATAACTGCTTTGTTCTTGCTTTCATATCTACCAGATCCACATAGCTGTTTATTTTCTCTTTCACAGATTTTCTTTCATACTCTCTTTGCTCAGCTTGTTCTTTATCATCAATTGATAATTCTAAAACTTTTTTCATATTTCTGTTAATTAATGATAACTGATTGTCTATTTCTGCAGACTCTATTCGTTTATTTTTTAGCCTTTTCTCTACTTCAGAAAGATAATTATTCAACTTTTTCTTTTCATTTTTATAGCTTTCTATTTTAATGTATATATTATCGATTCTATCACTCAATAATGTTTTAGATGGAAAATAAATATCTTTTAATTCTTCTAATTTTTCTAGAATTTTTAAATGCTTTTCCCCAATATCATTTAAACTCGTGGTGCTCTCTGCAGTTAATTTTTTTACTTTATCTTTGTCTTTTTTTAACAGAGATACATCCTCATCTATTATGTTAATTGTTTTTATAAAACTAGACTCTTTATTTTGAAGATTATCTAAAACTTTATAGAGCTCTTTAATATCATTATCATAACTTTTTATTTGATTAGTTAAATCTTTTTCAAATTGAACTAAATTGTTATACTGCGAGGACAGGTTTATTGATTTGTCTTTATTTTCAATGATTTTATCACCAATCATTAGACTCGCTTTCTCAAATGGGACGACAACCTTTTTCTGTAATTTAAAAATGTGTTTTTCTATCTTTTCTATATCACTTTCTAATTGTATTTCTTTTAATTTTAAATTCCTTTGCTTTTTATTATCCTTGTCTTCCTTTGCATGGCAATTAAATAAATGGGATTCTTCATTTTTAATTTCTTGATTTAAAAGGTTAGTTTTTAACTTGTAACTAGAATCAACTTCATCCAGTTTGATTTTTAGACTACTTATATTTTTCAAATATCCTTGGTCTGTGTCCTTTAATCTGGATAATATTCTTTTTATTTTTTCTAAACTATTATTTAATTTTTGAATACTTACAATGTTTAATGAAAACTCTTCATCTTCGCTTTTGAGTTTATCTTTAATCTTTTTTATCTCTAAAATTATTTCATTATTATCAAAAACAGTCTCTAGCTCTATCAAATTAATTTTATACTGTTCCTTGACATGCGCTTTTTCTGCCCTAATTTGAAAAACCTCCTTTTGCAGTTTTTCTAGAACTTCTTCCTTTGCCCTAGCCTTTTTTTCAGGCAATTGATCTATTTCTTTTTCAATTTGATCAATTTTGGCTTGGACCTCTTCATTAAACTTTAAAAATTCTTCTTCCTTAGTTCTAAGTATTTCCTCTTTTACATCTAACCTCCCCTTAAAAGAGTTAATAACTCTTTTTGCTTCATCAATCTTCTTCTGCGCAGAGCCTATCTTTTTCTTTATGTCTTTTTCTTGTCCGCCAAAGGGTTTTATCTCCTCACACAACTTTTTATGGCTTTTTTTATAATTATTTATAAATAATTGATAACGCTTTTCAATTAAATTAAATGAATCGCTTAGCTTTTTAATTTCCTGCATATCAACAGCTATGTTTTCATCAACTATCTCTTTTGCCAATCTTTCTGCTTTGCCAGCATCATTTGACTTTGACAAAGTTTTTTGCATGAATAACAAGTAAGATTGTTTTTGTTTTCTTTTAATATTTTCATTCAGCTTATTTATTTTGGAATCTCTTATTGATCTTTCACTTTCTAAATAGTTTTCCCATTCCATTTTGTGGCTATCCAAATCATCCAATTTTTTTTGGATATCTTTTCCCTGCTTTAATAGTGTTTCCCAATTACTAATCTTTTGCTCAAGTATTTTAATCTCTGGGGATTTTACTTTAATCTTATTATCTAATAATCCTTTTGACCTTTCCTTTTCTTTAAAAGACTTTTCCATTTCCTTAGTGCTTTTGATTAACAAGGATTGAATCGCTACCTTTTTCTTTTCCAATGATTTTAATTCACGGACAAAGAAGTTTTTAATGGTTGAATTACGTGTTTTTTTAGCGTTTCTTTTACTTAAATCACTTTTTTTATCAAGTTCTTTTAGTTTTATATTTAATTCAATTCTCAGATTGCTTTTCTGGTTCTCTTTTTCTTGGCTAATTGGAATCTTTCTTTTGTTTAAGACTTTTAAGGTATTTAGTTGCTCATCTCTTAATTGTTCAATTTGGTTATTACGTGATTTAAGATTTTTTATTTCCGTTAAGATTCCATTTTCATGACCTAAGTTTTCAGAAATTTCTTCGGAAATACTTTTATGTTTTAGTTCATACTTTTCTAATTCAGGATTTAAGTGTGCTAAGCTATTTTCGAAATCATTATTTCCCTTAACGAGCTTTGCTTGAATATCTTTTATGTTTTTATTATGATTTAAAATAGTCTCTTTTATTTTTTCAAGATCAATTTTTAATGTTTTTATTTCTTGATTTACCTCCATCTTTTCATTTTCAATAACTGCTATTTCTTTATCTTTTTCAGATATTTCATCTATAATATCTTTTGTTTCAAGGATGAGTCTTCTAATATTTGAAACTATGGTTAACGCTTTTATTTTCTTTTCTTTCTTGAGTTCTAAAATTGGCTGATTCATTTCCATTTCATTTGTAAGGACTGATAAACCTTGCTCATTTTCCATCTTTTTAAATTCTTTTTGCTTTATTTTTTCATTTAACTTTTTTCTCCTTTCTTCTAAATCAGATATCTCTATATTTATATTTACTAATCCTGCCACATACTCTTTTAATTTTTCTAAATTATCTGTTGCTTGAATAACTAAATTAATTGCTGGAATTAATTTTTTTCTCACTTCGGTGATATATTCTTTTTCACCTGGTTTGTTATTAATAACCTCTAGAGTGGTAAGTTCTTCCTTTTCATATTTATCTCTTATCTGAATTAATTTTTCGTTATTTTGAACAAGTAAATATCCAATTCGTTTTAAATTTTTTAAATCCCCTTTTTTTAATCTATTAATTGACTTGAGGTGTACCAGCAAAGATCTTTCAAATGCTTTAGATGTGTTTTGAATTGAGTTTACCAAGTATTCAGAAATTGTGACATCATCATAACCATTGTCTATATTTAAGCTTAGGGTTCGTATTTTTTCTTCGTACCCTAGAATACTCAGTTGTAGATCATCCGTCTCTTTTTCTATTGCTTCTTTTTTCTCATTTAGTTCATCTCTTTTTTGTGATGATTCTTTTATATGAGTAGCAAAATCTCTTTTATCCTTTTCATTGATTAATTTATTTTTAGTGTCCGTATGAAACTCATATTCTGACATACTTTTCATTAAATAATCATATTCTTCATATTTTGAAAGTAACTCACTCGACTTTATGTCAAGATTTTTAGAGATTGAATTAATATCTGTATTTAGTAAGTCTTGCTCTTTTATATAGTTATTCTTGAGAGTTTTAAATTCTTGAGCAGATTTTATTAATTTTTTGGTTTGCCGATCTATTGAACGTGTTTTTGCATTTTGATCAATTTCTAACCTTGTAATTTTATATTTTACACTTTCAGGACTTTTTGCAAGCTCAACTGTATTTTTATGCGCTAATATTTTACCTTGAACTGTCTCTAAGTTATTTATTAGTCTTTTTTGTTTTTTACGAAGATTATTTGTTTTTGATTGAATCCATAAATTCCTTTTTGATTCATAATACCTTTTGATTGCTAATCTATTGACTCTATCTATTCTATCTATTTTAAAATTTAAAGCTCGGTTTATTTTTTCATCTAATCCTTTAATATGTGAACCTACGCCTCCTATGTAAATTTTATTAATTGTATTTGGTATAATTTTATTTGCCTCATCATATAGCTTTAAATCTGTTATGAAACGTATAATATGATCGACTAATTTTTCAGACAAATCATTTAAAGCAGTATCTCTATTATTAAGATTGTTTGACTTTTTCTTTTTTTCACTAGAGTGAAAAATGCCTACTCTCTCAAGATAGTGAATGGCTTTTGTTATATTTGTTTGATTGATTAGATCTAGATTTGATTTTTTTTCTTTAATTATTTCAACAAACGATTCCAGGCCTATCAGAACTTCCGATGATGATAGTAGATTATTATTAAAGACTGAAACAAGGTGTGTCATTTTTTGATCAATAAAAATAATAATTCCGATTTTACTTTTATTATTTAAACTGTAATAGTTATGAATATTTAGCAATATTTTAGGGATGGAAGTGTTATACCGTGTATTTAGCCCAGATTTTTTTAAATACGAATGATCATGTAATATTTGCTGATTATTGTTTGATAAGCACACTATTGTATGATTTTTATTTTTACTATAATCAAAGGTCCCTGTTAAAGATTTTAAAGTATTTTGTTCCTCCAATTTCTGCTTCAACCAGATAGTAAAATTTCTTCTTTTTTGATCCCTTGAATTAAGGTAGATCATTTTATATTGGTAACTATCTGAATGGATTGCTAAAAAAACTTCCTTTAATTGTCTTTTGGATAAGAACTGATTTGAAACATTTATAACTAATTCTGTAAGAGTAGATATATTTAAATGATTAATTACTAATGGTAGATTATAAGTTTTTACATGTTTTATCTCAAACCCAACTAGTTCGAGTCTTACATAAGTAAAAGTAACCGTGCTTCCAATTTGAACAAAGCTTATAGCTTCATTAACACCATTTAAACTCAGATTATAGTTTTTTAATCTATGGTGATGTTTTTTGGGTTTTTCACTATTTAAACTATTCTCCAATCGAATTGGTTCTTTTTTAATGTTATCAATCGCTCTTCTTCCAATGTTTTTTCTTCGAAGATTTATTCTTTTTTCAAATTTTTGATAGAAATCATTGGGTTGATTTCTCCTTTCATTTATAACCCTTCTTTTAATAAGGTTTCTTTTTTCTTTATAATAACTTTGCCCTACATTAGTAGAATCCGAATAATCAGAGATTTGATCTTTTTTTTCAAGTCTATCTGTTCTCTTATCTTTAGAAATTATTTGTTTTTTCTTTAGTGTGCTTTTAAGATTAAGATCATACCTTTTATATTCAAAGGACCTAGCAGTGGGTAAAAACTTTTTCTTCTCCAACCCTTTTTTTAATTCAGTTTCAGCTACATATAATAGGTTTAAAGATAATAGCTTTTTAATGTGGTAATATATTTTATCCTTTGGGAAAGAGATTGAATCGGCAATTTCAGATGCAGATAATGGTTTTCTATCAAATGAATTCAGAAGCTTTTTTATAAAGGGTTTCTCTAAAACCTTTATTATTCGAGCATCTTCTAAATAGATCTTATCTTTTTGTCTCTGACTCATTAATATCTTTTTATGTTTACTAATAAGTAGAGTCAGTTTTTAAACCTTAATTTTAATAGAGCCGCAAATTCTCTATTAAAAAGACTCCACATCTTTATTACCTCGGATAAAGTAATCTCTTAAGTTTATATAATTACTTGTAAAGTTACAAGATTTCTTTGTAATTACAATAATGTAATTTTTTATTACAAGTTATATAAATTGCTTTATATATGAATTTAAAGGGTATTAAAGTAAAGGGTTTATGTTAAAATTTATTTTAAATATTAATTATAAAAAAGTAGTTTTAATGTTATAATTTAAATTGTAATCTAATTATTTTTATTGTAATTACATTATTATATTTTACAATTAAATTGTATGCTCGTCC
>MDTE01038686.1_pt1 | contig 12218 bp, 9 predicted proteins | sample 811231 | NCBI WGS metagenome assembly MDTE01 (sample SAMN05326651, study PRJNA326480) | marine metagenome | isolation source: seawater | place: Indian Ocean: Red Sea | collected 2010
ATTATCGCCGTTGAAGTTTATTCTATACCCTCAGTGATGCGACACACCCGTGAAGCTAAGCGAAAAGTTTCTGAGGCTGAACTGAATGGGTTGGTTTTCTAAGGAGCTATTTCCCACTCCGCCGAAGGTGCCATCTTGAAGTGATCGAAATCCTTTGTATTGACCGAATAAGACAAGCGCGTTGGCGATGAAACTTTCATCGGTCATATACGCTGTATACAGTCGTCCCGAATCGACCTGAGCTCTCATGGTGACTATACCCTTTGAGACTCGCACGCCCATAGTCTCGCCTTTTTGCCGCAACAGCCAGCCCATCTCAGTGTCTTGAGTTTCGATATAATTTAGCCGATCGTTTATGAATCCACTGTGTTCTACTTTAATAGTCCAATCGTCTTCATCGCCAATTAAGGGAGGACGTCCGTTGTAAAATTTCAACGTATTGCCCCCTGCGGTAATCACAATAGACTCAAAGAGCCTATGGCCAGAAAAGGTTGAGGTGATCTCCCAAACATCAACTTTGTTGCCCTTGCGCTATAAAACATATTGCGAGTTATCCGCAAATATTTTTAGCTGTTCGCGATCGGCTCGCTTTTTTGTATTTAGTTGACTTAACCACTTACCACTTTCCTCGAAATAGGCTTTTTCAATAAAAATCACACTATCTTCCTGGACGACGCGATAAAGCAGGTCTCTGGAACCCGATTGAGATGTGATCGATCTTGGCTGCAGCACATCGTATAGAAACGTAGTTTGGAATACCTGGTTCGTCGCTGTACTGGTATAACCTTCTGGCCAGATTTGTTTATAACCGTAGAAGGGTACTTTCCCATCTTGATCTTTGAAAAAAACATTGTTGATGTTTTTTATGCCGATCCGGCCGTATAAACGAAGAGAACCAATCTCATCTGCGTCTTTATCAGTGCCAGCCAGAGCTTTCGGTTTTTCAAACAACGTCAGCCAAATATCGGCTTCATCATAGTTTTCAGCCTCAAGCGATAGCGGTGCAAAACTCAAACCGAACCAAACCCACAATCCTGCTATAGATCGCCATTTGCCTATTGGGACCCCCTGCATAAGTTTCACTAGAAACCCCTTTCGATCGCAGAGCATTTAAAGGTGTTATTGTCAGCAAATAATCCTGTCCAGAGTACTACAATATCTCATAGTTCCAGCGCAGATCCCTGCCACCTTTGGCGCAAAACTGGAAATTATATAAAGAGCATTATGATATGTAGAAACCTCCTGCTTCACTGAAGAACTACTAATAACGGGCTTAGATCAATTTATCTCAGGTCACGCCAGAAGCACAAACGGGGACAGAGCACCGCACCCCATATCCTGTTGCGGGGAGTAAAAGATGGACACTCGTGGTATGCACGAAGATGAAATCGAAGAAATGATCGAGCTACTCTGCCTGATAAACCGGCCGGATGGGCACGACCGCTACAGACGCTATATTCAGGGTGATTCGAGTTATACCTGGGAACAGACGCGGGTCGTGGTCGCAGAGGGGCAGATCAGGTCGACTCTGAGAATATGGGACCGCTTAATGCGAATCGGCCCATCGGTCGTGCGCATGGGAGGTATCGGGGGGGTGAGTACTCACCCGGAGGCCCGCAGAAAGGGGTACGCTTCGGCCATGATGCGCGACGCGGTCGGGTACATGGCGGCAAGTGGTTATGATCTCGGAGTGCTGTTTTCCGAAATCCCCTTTGCCTTTTACCGCCGTCTGGGATGGGAGTGCATACCGCAAGCAGGATTCCGAATCCGCCGGAGACAGGACGGGCCAGTGCGGCAGACCCGTTGGCAGGTAGATTCTTTTCGGGAAGACCGAGACCTGGAACAGGTCGTTGAACTGCACCAGGCCTACAATATCCAGCAGAGCGGAGCCATTCTGCGGCCTCGGTTTTACTGGGATACCGAGCCGGCGCGGATACGGGATCTTTTGCCCACCATTGTAGCCCGCCGCGGCGATGTACTGGGCGGCTATATGAACTTTCTCGCCGACGGAAAAGAAGTCGAGGTCTTGGAAATCGCCTACGACCGCGGCGATCCGGATATCTTGGGAGCCCTGGTAGACCGGCTCTTGCAATATTGCCAGGATGAGGGCATTGAAGAGATCTGCGGTGAAATCCCCCATCGCCACCCACTGGTGGATGCACTGGTACAAGGGTGTGGCGGTGACCTGGCCCTAAGTGGTAGCACTTCTATGATGTTCTACGCAGTAAACTTCCTTTCCCTCATGCAAAAGCTGCTGCCTGATCTACAGGCACGCCTCGATGCCTCAGACCAGAAGTTCCCACCGCTGGCACTTGGTTTTGCGCTCAATGGGCAGACCTGTGCATTGCGCTTAGAGGCATCGGGGAAACTCCAGGCAGACCGGGCAGCGAAACCAGAAGAGATAGTGAATCTCCCCGGCGAATTTCTCTGGCGCCTGCTAGTCGGCGAATCCTCTTTGGAGCAAGTGCAACCGGCTTTGCGAGCTCGCAGAATTGCACTAAATCCAAAGCTAGCTGCTTTTCTTACCGTCCTCTTTCCCGCCCAAGAGATGATCTTCTGGGGCAACGACCATTTCTGAAAAAGACGGCCTTTACAGTCCCGCTCAGATGCCGCGCTCGCGGGCACCATAGCACGTGCTCTACCAGCTGGAATTGTCGCGCCAGCAAGCAATAGATAAACGCTCTGCGAGGGTTAATCCCCAATGCTCTCAGTCCGCGATCTGGAAGGAATAGAGCCGGCTCTGGCGCAGATTGAAATGCAGCCGCACCGGCTCGTTTAGCTCCGCCAGCTTTCGACCGCTGCGCCACTGGACCTGGTGGTCGGTGCGATCCTCGCCCAGCGGTAGACACTCGTCCAGCCCCAAGCCGGCGATGGGCGCTCCGTAGAGGGTGCGCACTTCGACGCGCACTTCGCCGCCAGCGGCATCGGCATTGAGCCGCAGCGCACCGCCGCCGGCAAAGCGCAGCGGCCGGGTCGTCAAGCTGCCCGATCTTTCCCCAGCGGCGATGGAGACAAAGCCATCCGTCCGCAATTCGGCGACCCCCAGAGCGTCACCGCGCAAAGTGCGACCGTTGTGTTCTGTACCCAGCAAATCGTTAAAGCCGAAGTGGGGAATATTCGATCCGCGATAGTAGATGCGGATGCGGTCTTCTTCGACCTGGACGTGGTCGATATAAACGCGTTTTTCGTCCCAGGCCTGCACATCGCCACCCAAAAAAACCTGGCGGTCGCAGACCCGCGTCCACCGGCGGCCATCGCGGCTGAAGGCGAGTTGAGCATCGATGGTGTAGTTGGTGCCCGCCAGCGGGTCTTCGTCACCGGTGAATTCGTGGTAGATATTGAGGAAGCCGATATAAGCGCCCTGGTATTGCAGCACCGTCATATAGTAGAATTCGGTACCGGCGCCATCGCGCTGGTCCGGGGTGATAATTTCCTCGATATGGGTCCACGAAGCAGCGTCGACACTCTCGGCTCGGCCCATGCGCCGGGTGGGAAAAACCGAGGCATCGTAGGGCACCCCCTGATTGCGCCAGCTGCGCTTCTTATGTAGACCATTGGGTCGCACATACATGATGTAGAGGCCGTAGCACGGGTCCCAGAACAACGACTGCGAAGCATCGCCGGAGGGCGCGATCACCGGATTGGGGTGGTGCGCAGTCCAGCTCAGACCATCGGCCGACCAGGCCATGCCCACACCCCCGGCGTAGTAGTAGGCCATTTTGTAGCGCCGCGCCGAATCCTCTTCGCGCTCGTCCTGCATCACCGTCATGTCGTGGGCAAAGCCCTCGGGCTTGGCAAGTAGGTTGTTGGCCGTCGATCCGTCGAATTCGACCAGGCCCAGTTCGGGACGCTCGAAGTGGACACCATCCTTCGAGACGGCGTAACACAGACCGGAGTGGTCGACCTCGGGGTAGATGCTGTACCAGAGCTTGTAGTCGGCCGTATCGGGGTCCACGGCAAGATCGCAGTAGAGGAAGCGAGGTCCCTCCCAGGGCTTTTCCATCGCGAAGACGGGATTCTCTGCGTTTTTGACCGGTTGATGGACGAAGCGGACGGCGTTTTCGAGTGAGTCAATCAACAGGTCATCGAGAAAGAGCTGGCACTCGGGGCCAATCTCGACGATGGGAGGCAGGCGATCTATCGGTGAGTCATTCATTCTTTCCCTCGAGGTTATTTTGGCTATGGGCTGTCTTTAGCTCATACCGACGGCCTCTTTTACTGTGGTTTGGATCGCGAACTCAGGGCATTATAGAGGCCATCTCATACTCCCTCCACCCGGCGGAACCAGGGCTCGGCCCTCTCCTGCAAAAACCGTTCTTTGATTGCCGCCAGTACCTCGGGCGGCTGCGACTGCCGGATGATCTTGCCCAGTTTTTCGCCAGGGGGCCGGCCGAACAGTACCTCGTAATTGAAGGCGAAAAAGCCCTCGCACTCGGCGCGACGGACCTGGTCGAGAAAACCGCAGAAGTACTCTACATCGCCCCGCCCCGGGCAGATCGACGGTCCGCCCACGGCGATAAAACCGGGAATCAGCGGGCATTGCACCGCCTTGCGGTGCAGCGGCAACAAGCCCGCCAGATTGGCGATACTAAAGGAATCGTAGTACATGGGCAATAGCGCGTCGAGCCCGGCGGAAAGCCGCACGCGGTCCTGGAATATCCGATAACTAGCGGTGCGCGGATTGGCATATGTGTAGGCGCCGACTTTGATATCCCGGCCGGTGCGACGGACCGTCTCAGTCAGCCGCACCGCCGCTCGCTCGACTACCTGGCTGCGATACTCGATTTCCAGCTCCCCCGGCACGTCGGCAGGAACATAGAAATCGCAGTACTGCACGTTTTCATAGTGCAATTCCTCGCCGAAAAGCTCCCGGTAACCTGCTTTGCAGCTGTCGCAGAAACAGCGCTTATTGAAGCGGATAAAATCCAGGATAAATAGGTCCAGCTCGTAGCGGGCGCACTGCTCGGCGACGAGCTGGTCCACATAGTCTACATAGTCCTCGTTCGAGGGACAGGCGAAGCAGGTGGGCACCAGTTCGCCCTCCTCATAGGCCAGCACGCGCCAGTCCTTATGCTCGGCGAACATCCCGCCCTCGGCATCGAAAGCGTATTCGCGGCCACGCCAGCCGCCTTCGAGAAATATCGGAAAATAGCTGTGGACCTCGAGCCCGGCCCGATGGGCTTTGTCAACGACCTCGCCGAGCAGGTCGTATTCGCGGCAGTACTCATGCACCGGCCCATGCTCACTCGGATAGTAGAGTATCCCCGGCGCCCTGACGCAGAGCTGGATGGCGTTGAAATTGGCCGCAGCAGCCTCGTCGACCATGATATCGACCTGATCAGGTTCGAAGTCGCCGAGCAGTATAGCCTCGAATTGGTGTGAACACAAAGCACGCATCTCGCGCATGATCGAGTCTCCCGTGGATTTCGCTAATAGGTTCGGCTTGTCCTCGGTCACGAGGCGCCGAAATAGTCGAATATCTCGAACTCGTTACGATTGGTTATCGCTTGGGTCAATTTGGGGAAAGGACGAACAATCGAAGACGGCCTTTAGTGAATAGTCTTTTCACCTGGGTTCCATCGAGCTCCATAGCGTCCCAATCCAAGAATCGACCGTCTCGATTTTTTTCTACGGATCTCCGAGGGCTTCTATACCATACCCAATCATCTCAGCCAAGAGTCAATGCCAAAACGGAAGCTGAATTGCCCTTTCACACCAATTATAGATCTTGTACTATCGCAGATCAAGCCGACCCAATCATCAACCACTTTTTATGAAATATCCCGGATAAATTCTCCCTATAGCGGAATACCATAAGGTGAAATTGGCAGCTGTCAATCGATCGTATCTCAAGACCAAAGGCCCAGGTCTCCACCCTTGTCGTCGGCGTAGTCGAACCTCTGTACGACCCGGCCCAGCGCCACGCTCTTACCGGTAGCAGTCCCGAACTCAACCGAACTCATGCCGCAGGCACCTGGTGTCGCGGGGCATATGAGGATACGACCCCGAACCATCGAGCCATAAACAGCCTTGATCCGCCGACGCTCGCCCCCCCGCCCGCAACTCTGGCCGGAGTTCGGTTGCATACTCGAAACCCACAGGGCTACTGCTCGTTCCCGCCAGGTCACGCGCTGCTCCATCCTCTGGGTAACAGCTATCGCCATCTGATCAATCCGACGTCCGCCAGCCGAGCGTAAATTCCGCCGACGTGTCTACCGGCCAGCTAGGGCGGTGCTCATCGGCGTACAGGCCCATCTCTTCGACCGGGAGGGGCTCGAAGCCCGTGGTCAGCGCCGGCACATCCGGACGCAGGCGAAAATCCCCGGCCGCAGCATCCACAAAGATCCGATCGCTATCATCGCACTGGACATTGTCACGCTGATCATAGGTAAATCTGCCGTCTTGCATTGTGGTACCACACCGGTAGAACACATTGCGCCACACGTGGTTGATCCCGGGATCCTCCAATACCGTGGCCAACTGCGGGTAGCGCGCCAGATACAGATCGGTGAAGTAGAAATCGTCCGGGGCTTGTCCTTCGCGCAGGGTCTGCCAGACGGCGTTACCCGGGTACCAGCCGCCGGTGATCGCGCGCCGGCAGTACCGACAAAGCGGAAGCTCATTCGCCCCCCCGCTTGCAGCAGCCAAAGTTCCGGAATACAATGCTCGAACTCGGCGTATATGGGACTGGTGGCGAGATACAGCTGTTCGGCCCCGCTCAGCGTGGCGCGTGAAAGCTCGCATATAAACCAATATCGGCTGTTATGCGATCTGACACTGGGTGATCTCGCACACCATATATCACCATCGGCGGTTTACTGTCAAGTGGACCAACCCTGGCGATCAATGCGAAGGAGCTTCCGGTTGATGTGGGTCACCTCGATATTTATATTCGGCACCCAATCGGATACGGAGGCTGCGATCCCGCTGAGTCCAGGTGGGACGAGCAGTGCAATATTTCCTATAATTCCACTTTCGACAGGCTATAAGCTCCCCCCTATCAAGCAACGTCCACTAAGGTGAAGGATTCCGTTCCATGTACCGAGCAGTGCGCGCCCTGAGCCTAGTGGGGATCATAGCCGCGCTATATCTGGGACCACCCGATGGTGAAGCGGCTCAACCCGGATCTCTTCCTGCAATAGAATACGTCGATATAACCAGGCAGGTCGGAATCGAGTTCCACCACACCACCGGGGCGAGCGGTAGGCGTTACTTCCCGGAAACCATGGGCGCCGGGGTTGGTTTTGTCGACTTCGACGGCGACCAGGACCTGGACATATACTTTGTCAACGGCGCCGCGTTCCCAGGGTACGAAGGTGCGACCAACCCAGTCAATGCACTCTTTCGCAATGAGAACGGTCGGTTCGAGGAGGTGGCACGAGACACTGGCGTGGACCACCCAGGCCATGGCATGGGATGTGCGTTTGCCGACTACGATAACGACGGCGATGCGGATCTGTACCTGACCAACTACGGTGCCAATGTCATGTACCGCAACGAGGGCGATGGACGCTACCGCGATCTCACCGACCAGGCCACGGTGGTCGACACAGCCTGGAGCGTCGGCAGCACCTTCTTCGACTACGACAATGACGGCGATCTCGACCTGTATGTGGCCAACTACGTACACTACGACCTGGCCTACGCCGAGAAGACCCTGGAAGGGTATGTGGCCAAATCCCAGCGTGCGCTGGCAGAAGATATCGAGGCGTACCCCCATCCGCGGAACTTCGCTGGTGCCGAGGACCAACTATTTCGCAACGAGGGCAACGGGCGTTTTCGCACCGTGAATCAGCAGGTCGGGCTGGTGGACACCTCGGCCACCGCTGGTCGTGGGCTGGGCGTGGTGGCCACCGACTACGACAACGATGGCTGGAGCGATCTCTATGTGGCCAACGACGCCGTACCCAATTTCCTCTATCGTAATGAAGGAGGTACACGCTTCACTGAAATTGGCCGACTGGCCGGTGTGGCCTATGGCCAGGATGGGCAACAGGAGGCGGGTATGGGTGTCGATGCAGCCGACTACGACAACGACGGTGACATCGATCTGGTGGTCACTAATTTCGAGAACGAGCCCAACGGTCTGTATCAGAACCGAGGCACCGGATTCTTCCCGTACGCCTCTTTCCCTGCGGGAATCGCTCTGGTCAGCCTGCGCTACCTTTCGTTCGGGATCGGCTTCATCGACTATGACAACGACGGTTATCAGGATCTGTTTGTAGCCAACGGCCATGTACTCGACAACACTTCGGCATTCAACAAGTCCAGCAGCTACGCCCAACCCAATCAACTGCTGCGAAACCAAGGGCCTGATACCCACGGCCAGTACCGGTTCATAGATATCACCTCGCAGGCGGGGACGGCACTGGCGCTGGCACGGGTCAGCCGCGGCTGTGCCGTAGGAGACTACGACAACGACGGCGACGCGGATATCGTAATTTCCAACAGCGGGCAGACAGCCGCCCTGCTGCGCAATGAGGGTGGGGACACAAGCCACTGGCTCACCATCTCCACCCGGGGCGGACCGAGCAACCGGGACGGTATCGGGGCCCGAATCGAAGTATGGGCGGGCGATCTCTACCAGGTCCGAGAGATTCGAGGTAGCTTCAGCTATTTGTCGCAACGGGACCTGAGGGTGAGCTTCGGGTTGGGTACCCGGACCTGGGTCGACTCAGTGCGGATTCGCTGGCCCAGCGGCGGAGTCGAACGCCTGGCCGGTCTGAGATCCGATCAGTTCGTCACCCTGGTCGAGGGCGAGGTGGGACAACCCGACCCACCGCATGCGCAATGAGAAATCAGATCGGAGATATGTTTGAAATTCCAAACGGAAGGAAAGGACTATGACCACCTCCCTGAAGGCATGCCAAGCAGCACAGACACCACCCAAGTGGGCCGTGCTGCAACGCCGACTCTTCGACGCAATCGAAGACGCCGCGCCACAAGCGCTTGAACGCTATACTCATCCGGATGGGCGGCTACTTTGGCCCCCGAACCCGGAATTCCAAAGTATCGATGCGCTAGACGACTGCTACGAGAGCTTCCACAACTGGCCACTCTTCTATCTGCTCGGCGGCAGCGACCGGTTTTTGGCCGATGCCCAGCGAGAATTCGATATCATCAATGAGCAAATGAGCCAGCACGGCACGGGACATGGCTATCCCATGGTGGTGCAGGAATACCAACCGGGCTACGATTGGTTCCATCAGGGTGAAGGCAACTACTTGTTCTACATGCTCTGCATGGCCGATCCAACCAACGAGACTCATATTGCGCGGGCCCGGCGTTTCGCCGAACTCTTTCTCGGCGAGGATCCACAAGTGCCCAACTACGACCCGGAACATCGGATCATCCGATGCGCCCGAAACGGCAGCAAAGGTCCGGCCTACTGGGCCTTCGACGAAGGTCCGCACTGGCCCTATCCCGGATACAACCTGCCTTTTTACGACGTGCCGGGATGCACCAACCACGAGGCAGTACTCGGCGATCCCGAATTAGGCGAGCAAATGGGTAAGGCGATGCGCGAACGCATGGGTCGGGGCGACGCCGTGGTCAATCTATTGGCAACTACCCTGGGAACAAACGCCTATTTGCTGACCGGGGACGCAAAATACCGCGACTGGGTGTTGGAATATACCGAAGCCTGGATGGAACGCACAGACGCCAACGGCGGCATCGTGCCCGACAATGTAGGCCTCTCCGGTGTCGTCGGCGAACACCTCAACGGCAAATGGTATGGGTCGATGTACGGGTGGGCCTGGCCCCACGGCTGGCACAGCGTCGGACAAGCAGTAGGAGTCGCCGCCCAGAACTGTGTCCTGCTGACAAACCGACTGGAGTACATGGATTTTCCCAGATCACAGATCGATGCCCTCATCGCCCGTGGAATCGAGCGCAATGATCAGCTCTACGTGCCCCATAAGTACGACGACCCGGGACGGGTCGATTATGAGCCGGGCGAGTGGATGTGGCACATTATCCGCAAAGAGGATGGCACCGCTCTGGAGCAGGACGGCTGGTTCGAATTCATGCCCATGTATCCGTCGGATATCGCCCATCTGTGGTGTATGTCGATGACTGGGGATGATACACAGCGCTTCGAGCAGACCCGAAGACGATCAGGAGATCCCTTCGACCTTAATGCCTGGCATCATACCAAGGACCAGGGCGGGCACGACTGGGGTTGGCTGGCCTATCTGCACGGAGAATTTCCCGAGTACCCCGAGCGGATTCTCGAACACAATCTGGCCCAAGTTCAAGCGCGCCTCGAGTTCATGGCACAGGACGAGCAGGACCCGGCCACCTATAACGATGCCTATTTCCAGCAACGCAACCCGGTTAGCTGTGAGGGGTTGGTACAGCTGACCATGGGTGCGCCGCTGCCGCATTACAACGGGGGCCTGCTGGTCACCAGACTGCGACACTTCGATGCCCAGCGCCGTCGTCCGGGACTGCCACCCGGCGTGGCCGCACTGGTATCGGAACTGAGCGATGACCGGGTCGAATTGACGATGGTAAACCTGAGTAAAACCGATGCCCAGGAAGTGCTGATCCAGGCGGGGGGAATGGGCGAACACCTTTTTACCGAGGTCAAGATTGACGGGGCATCCGAGATTGTTCCGGTCGCCGACAAGACGCTGACGCTGGCGTTGCCGCCACAGACTCAGGCTCATCTGGAGTTGGGCATGAAGCGATTCGTCCACGAGCCGAGTCTGCACCCGCCGTGGTAAAATGCGTGGATCTATTGCGCTGGTCCTACCGATTTCTGCTGACGATCTGGGTGGGCGCATGCCAGACGCCCGAAGCACCGGAACCAAACTCGGAGGGAGCCCGGCTCAGCGCACTTGGGCACGACTATTTTCGCCAGACCCGATACCGGGACGCACTGGTCGCGTACCAAGGGGCCGTAGCCTTGGACTCTCTTTCCGCGCCGGTCCACTGCCACCTGGCCACGACCTACATGAAACTGGGCCGCAGGGATTCGGCCGAAACCGCATATCTGGCCGCCATTGGCCTGGATTCGAGTCTCGTCCTGGCCTACCACAATCTGGCCGTGGCCTACGGAGAGGCGGGGCGCTACCAGGAGGCGGTAGACCTGCTCGAAAAGGCCGTGCGCATCGATCCAGACACAGCACCTTCCTACCGTCTTCTGGCCAGTCTGCACCAAGAGCAGGGGGCGTACGACCAGGCTGAGGCAGCCCTGGCGCAAGCCGTGGTAGCCGATTCGGCCGATGCTGAGGCGCTGTGGGCTCTTGGCCGGCTCTTCCGGCTGCAGGGTCGCCCGCAAGATTCCGAAGCGATATTGAAGCGTGCTCTCCGCTTCAACCCCGACATCAAGGAGGCCTACCGGGAACTCGGAGTGCTCTACACCTATGCAGAGCGTTACGAGGAGGCAGAGGACATGCTGCGTCGAGCCTATGAAATCGACGCGGATTATGCCGAGGCGTACCACAGCCTGGCCAACCTCTACGCCGCGCAGGGACGCATGCAGCAAGCCCAGATACTACTCGACCGTTTTTCCGCATTGAATCAGCGGACCACCCAGGCACAAATACTGGAAAAACAAATAAACAAAGCCAGCGGCGACCTGGATGTCTATCTGGCCGCAGGGCGTTCCTACGGCGAACTCGGCCAGTGGGACCGGGCCAGCAGCATGTACCACGCGGTCCTGGAGCACCAACCTGGGCACATCAGAGCCCTGGCGGGTTTGAGCCACGCCCAACTGAACCAACACAACTTGGACGAAGCCGTGGCCCTGGCCCGTCGGCTGATCGCCGCAGCCCCGGATCAGCGCGAGGTCTGCGAGGCCCACTTCACCATCGGCTATGTGGAGGCCAGGAGAGGGCGTCTGGACCAGGCTCGCCGATCCTTCGAGCAGGCCCTGGAGCTGGATACGACCTATGCCAAGGCACACCATGCCCTCGGTAACGTGGGGCTGCTTCAGAGCCGGCCAGAACAGGCTGAGCAATCCTACCAAGCAGCGCTCCGGCATCGACCGGACTGGAGCGAAGCCCATCTGAGCCTGGGACAGTATTTCCTCCGCCAACAGACCTACGACCGGGCTATCCCAGCATTCGAGACCGCAGTGAGGCTGGATAACAACAATGCCAAGGCCCACTACGCCCTCGGGATCGCCTACGAAGAGACGGACCAGAAAGATGCAGCCCTGCGAGCATATCAGCTGGCAGCCGCGCACTGGCGGGGAGCTGCCCATCAAC
>MDTE01004981.1_pt1 | contig 12216 bp, 9 predicted proteins | sample 811231 | NCBI WGS metagenome assembly MDTE01 (sample SAMN05326651, study PRJNA326480) | marine metagenome | isolation source: seawater | place: Indian Ocean: Red Sea | collected 2010
ATTCCAATCCCCGACGAGCCGTGCCGTATCTCCGACACCCTCGCGCATCGTTTCGACGCTGCGGAGGAGGGCCTCAACCGGAGCAATGGAACGATCGGCAAGCAAGCGACGGTTCTTTAAGTAGAAGGAAAGCGCCACGTCGAGCCCACCGAGGCGAAACACGTCAGCGCCGGTGGCGCGAAGCTGGCGAAAGAGCTTGCGAATATATTCCAAGCCCTTTGGACTCGTCACGTCAATCACGTAGCTACCGAGGAACTCAGCGCCGCGCGCCCGTCCTTCGACATCACGAACAAAGATTTCCGGCTGCGTTTCAAAGAGTTCTTTGCTCGTCTGCCCGTGCGGCACAACCCACAGCCCCACCTCTACCCCCCGAGCGTGGAGAGTTTTGACCGCCGAACGCACATTGCTCGCGACACGGCGTTTCTTTCCGTCGGTGTCGGAATCGGGATCGCTGTCCGACGCGGGGCTCACATCGACCACCTCGGGCCGCGCAGGTTGGGCGACGGCCTCCGAGATGCGCACGTCGGTCTCTACGGTGGCGGAATCGGGCGGCAGGGCGGCTCCCCAATCACGCTCGGGGCCACGAAAGAATCCCGCCTCACGTCGCCGCTGCCAGCCTGGACCGATTTCGACGTAGCGGGCGGGAAAGCGATCCCACGGGAGCTTACCCACCGTTTTCGCGAGTTGCTTCGACGAAGGCACGTTGATCCACCAACCGCTTTCGGCGCTCACTCGGCCGCGCTCGCCGAACACCTTCGGTTGGGTGGCAAGGTCAAAAACACGAGCGCGATCATCCCACGCGAACAACACGACATCGCGCCCACCCAAAATCGGTCCTTCGCTAACAACTTTCACCTCGTCTCGATGTGACGAAAACGTCATCCGCATCTCACGATCAACGCCGGCAAGGTCGACGCCTCGATTCTGAGACGGGCTGTAAAACCCGCGAGCGACATTAAATCCACCACCGTGCACCCTGAGAAACGCGGACCTGGTACGGCGCCCTTTCTGAAAACACAGAGGAACCGCATCAATCAGGCGCGGAAAGTACGCCTCAACGCGGGCTTCAAATCGCTCACGGTCGTCACGTTCGGGGAGTCGGACGACGGAGATCTTGCCTCCTACAACGACGCCGCGGTCGACACGGCGCACAAGATGAAACGTCATCCCGCTCTCCGCCTCAATGCGCAGCTTTTGGTCGACGTCCCCTGCAGGCAAAGGCCAACTCTCTGGCCATTTGATCGGAATTGGCTTCGCTCCTCGCAAGACGCGCAGCTTCAGCACTCCGGGAGAGGAGCCTTCGGGCAATCGCCCCGTCTCTGCCTGAGAGTCTTCAGAGGACAGGACAGACGTGAGGAAGAGCAGTCCGACGGCGAGCAACCTACAAGCAAACCCTGGTATGATTCGAGAGGTCCGTACGCATGCGGCCATACGCTTGATGGTAATCACGAAGCGTCGGTGTGGCCAGGTCAAGCAGCGGACAAGACGTGGCTCGTTGAGATCGGCGGTGCGCGTCACGCGTCTTGATACCTAGCCAAAAAGGACGCCGGATCCTCGCCGCGGCCGAGTGCGTGCTCCTCGCATGCAGTGTAAACACGACGCAGCTCTCGATAGAGCTCGACGCGCTCCGGGTCCGGTGCGATGCGACTCTCCGCAAGCGGTGTGACAAAATCGCGAATCACTTCGTCCCACGAGGTTCCGCGACCACAGGCGACCTCGAAGGCCTGAAAGGCGCGTAACGCGGCGCCGAGCGCGGCGGAGTTGCCAACCTCGAGTTGATAGACGTTCGCGCCGTGGACGTCCGCCATGATCGTGAGAATTCCGCGGTTGCTTGCGGCGCCTCCCGTGGCATAGATTGTGTCGACCTCGACGCCCATCCACTCCGAATGGTTGGCCATCGCCATCATCTGCGCCTCGACGACGGCGCGGACGTTTCCCGGGCCATCGCTGTCGTCGAGGCCATATCGCCGCACTCCAGACTCCGGTACGTGAGGCGTAATCTCAGGAGCAAACCAAGGCAGGAGAACTCGTCCGCGATTTCCCGGTGGGGTCTCCCCGAGAACACGCTCGAAGTCGTCCCACGAATATCCGGCGGCATCGCGAATCTGCTCGCGCGCAAGCGAGCCGTTCAGGAAGCAGATTAAGCTCATGTAGTCGCCGGTAGGCGAGCCGAACACGTGGCCACGCCCTCCCGAGTCGACGACCGGTTGCGGGAGAAATCCGAAGAGGGTGTCGCTCGTCCCAAGCGAAATCGCGATGCGTCCCGAGGCGACGAGTCCAACGCCGATCAAGCTGCACGGGTTGTCACCTGAGCTCAAGGCGACCAGCGTCTCGGTCGAGAATCCGAATCGCTCCGCCCAATAGGAAGACAGGCGGCCAGCGATCGTTGACGACTCTTTCACCGGCGGCAGCTTGTCCTGGAGCCCCGGCGCAGTTGCGTCGAGAGCCGCTGGCGCCCACGCTTTACGCCGCAGATCCATCAGGTTCATGCCGGCGCCGTCGCCCGGATCGATAGCGGCGTGCTCACCGCAAAGGAGCGTCGCCAAAAACGAACTGACGAGGTGAATCGTCGTCGTGTTGGCATAGGCTTCGGGTTCGGTGTGATAAAACTTTCTGATCTGTGGCCCGGTGAAGCGCTCGAACGCACGCGAACCAGTCAAGTCGGCGAGCGCCGACGGACCGCTCAGGGCATCCGTGATCTCCCGACACTCTTGGGACGTACTCGAATCCATCCAGATGGGCGATGTCGGACGCGAAAAGATCGTCCCGATTTGCTCCACGAGTGGTCGACGCGGATCAAGCTGAGAAAGCGCGCCCGTCGCACTCGCGTTCAGGTAGACACTACCGTGCTGCTGACCAGAGCCCGCAACCGCGCGGATCTGCTTGAGATCAACCTCGCTCTCACGGGCGAGGAACTCCATCACATGGTCGAGCGCTGCCACCCAAAGTGCTGGCGGCGAATGTACCACTTGCGCATCGTCGTTGGGCAAAACACCGTGGGTCGTCCCGTACTCGGGCAACTCGGTGTCGAACTGAAACGAATGCTCGAAGACAACCCGCCGCTCACCGCCGTCACTCACCTCGATCACGATCGCGGTGAGGCTTTGCGTGCTGGAGTCCAATCCGAGGAACAGAGACATCCAACTCTCCTTCGGGTACGACCAACTCGTGTCGACGACTCGTCCGGTCGCCGCGGCGCCTATTCTCCCCGCGAGCGCTGAGATGGGAACCCGAAAATACGAGTATAGTCTACCCGAGCGAGCGCTTCTTCAGTTCGATAGGCAGCTCGCGGATGACAATACGGTGGCGGAAGGAACGGTAGCGCCGGCCGTCCGCTTCGTATTCGTCGCTTCGCCGCTTGCGCCTGCCAGCGGCCACCTCGCGCGAGGACATGACTTCATCGGAGTCAATTTTCAACGCTGGGTCGGAATCGTCGATCGGAGCCTCCCAGACGAGAAGCACGCGAAGCTCGCCGTCTGGCGGCAGCACGAGAGAGGTCTCCAAAATTCCGCTCAGACGTACCACGATCGACACTATACCGTTTCGGAGTCGTACTCCACCGGCGTAGTCAGGGCGGCAGTGGAGCGGTTCGCGCAGGGTCAACCTGCGCAGGATCAGCCGACGATTCGTTCACGATCAAACCTGCTACCGGGGCACGCTACACGACATAGTCGTCGTAGACGGCAACCCGACGATTTCATGAATTCGATTCACTCTGCGATTCGCCCGCGACCCACGATAGATGTTTCACGGCAATTGCCTAAGATTATGATCCAGAGCAACGCAATTGCCACACCGTTCGGCCCGAGAGCCTCGCTCATCAATACGTGTTTTATGTCTCGGCCGACCTTCACGAGTATCTTGAGGAATCGCGCGCGTATGAATCGGACCGTCATCGGTGACGTGGAGCTCGTTCTGTCAGAACCGGTCGAGCAGGAAATCGAGTGGATCGGCCAGAAAGAGCTGATCGATCAGGTTCTGGCATCATGGCTCGTCGTCCACGAGAAGGATCTACCGCTTTGCCCCCGCCTCGTCGGCAAGCCGGGTGTCGGCAAGACCACGCTGGGCTACGCAGCGGCTCGCGCGGCAGAGCTACCGGCGTACATCCACCAGTGCACCATGGACACTCGGCCCGAAGATCTCCTCGTCACCCCTGTTCTCTCGCGAAGTGGGACAATCTCCTATCACGCGAGCCCGCTCGTTTCAGCGATGATCCAAGGGGGAGTGGCGATTCTCGATGAAGCAAACCGTATGAGCGAAAAGTCGTGGGCATCTCTCGCCCCGCTCTTCGACCACCGACGCTACGTCGAGAGTGTCGTCGCCGGGATCCGCATTCCAGCGCATCCGCAGTTTCGAGCGTGCGTCACGATGAACGACGACGCCTCGACGTTTGAAGTTCCTGACTACATGTTGAGTCGGATTCAGCCGTCGATCAGCATCGACTTCCCCGAACGCGAAGAGGAGATGCGAATCTTGCGCTACCATCTGCCTTTCGCCACGGAAGAAATCGTCAAACTAACGGTCGACTTTTTGCAGGATGGCCACAAGTACGGCCTGCCGTACTCTACCCGTGACGGGATTAACATCGCTCGCTACGCGTGCAAAATCGCCAGTCGCGACAGCAAGCCATCGGACCCGATCGATTGGCAAAGCTTGTTTCAGCAGGTGGCTACGTCGATCCTCGGCGAGGACGCTACCGACTTCAAGAAGCAATCGCTGAAGTCGAACACGCCCAGCTACCTCGATCTACAGGAGTTCTTCCAGACTCTCGAAGAGAGCGCTGAAGATGCGGAAGGCGACTGCGAGGATTGACCGGTTGAACGCTGCGACGAACGAAACCGACGGCACAATTTGGTGGGATAAAGTTGCGTTCATCCCATCGATTCACGGCAAGGCAGCCTTTGCCCGAGAAACGCGCCGAGTGTTCTTGGAAGGGCGCTTTCGCACGGTCGCAGTTGAGCTTCCTGATTCGCTGGCGAACAAAGCGGTCGAAGGCCTCGGACTCCTACCGCAGGTTCACGTTGTTTCTTACGAAGAGGAGAGCGGCACGCGCTGCTTCTTGCCGATCGATCCGTGCGATTCGATCATCGAAGCTCTCCGATTGGGGCACGCGGAAAATTGCCGACTTGAGTTCATCGATATGGAAGTCGAGAACTTCGAACGGCGATCGGTGATTCTTCCCGACCCCTACGCAGTTCACACGATAGGATTGGCTCGCTACTTCAATATCGTTCGACGAGAGCTTCCCTTGGTTGAGGCTGGATCTCTCGACGACGAGCGTGAGCGATTCATGGCGACGCGGCTCTATGACCTCCTGCTCGGCGGCAACAACTCTACGCCGATTCTTTGTGTCCTCGGCATACTCCACTTGGCCGGGGTGATCCGATACCTGGACCGCTTAGCCACTGGCGAGATGGCGGTAGACGCAGAACGCGTCGAGCTTCTCCAAGCGCTGCCCCCGTTCGATGTATCACTCAACCCCGTGCGTCGAGAATCGCTCTATCATGTTCTTGGCGAACTCCCGTATGTGACGCACCTCTGGGAGGAACAACGCCGCGCGATTACTCTCACTGAGTTCGACAGTACCGACAAACTCAAAAACCTGCTTCTCGTAGCGCGCGATCGTTTCCATGCAAAACACACCGAGGAATACCAACGCATCTCAACGTCGTCGTTTCAGAACTTGCTGCAGATGGTGCGTAATTTGTGCCTCATCGAGCGACGGCTAACACCCGCTCTCTACGAGATTGTTCTGGCGGCACGCGGCATCGGTGGCAACGGCTTCGCGCTCGAGGTAATCCGAACCGCGAAGGAGTATCCGGCGACGGGCGATCGTCCGAACGCGCCCGAGCGACCAGTTCGCACAGACGACCGGCCGACTAGCGAAGGCGAAGGCGCCGCAATCTCATCGTTTGCCCCCGAGCATGATCAACCGTCGTTCCCAAGCGCCGTACCGGTCGACGTCACGGAGACGGCAATGCGCAGCGGCTCCACCGTTGCGCCTGCGAAGAAGCGCTACGTGGATGAAGCAAGAGTACTGAAAAGACTCAAGCTTGAGCCACCGCCGACGTCCACCGATCAGACTCGCTGGCGAACGTCGTGGAACCCGTATGAGACCTGCTCCTGGGAGCCAGAAGATCGCCTCATCGAAAATTTCGCGGGTCAAGTGCGTCAACGTGCACTGTTCGATTGCGGCCTCGGCCTTGAACGCGTCGAAGAATTCACGACTTCGTTCAAGGACGGTCTCCACATCCGAGAAACCGTGCGCAACGCGCATCTAGGAAAGATCTTCGTCCGGGAAGTCCCGCCGGTTCGCGGGCAAGTTGGCGCCGTTGTCGTCGTGTACGAGCAGCCCGATCCGGAGAAGTTCCCCTGGAAACTCACCTGGTTTTCCGAGCACGAGTGGGAGAGCACACTTTCATTCTACGCGACTGACTACCACGACAACCTGATTGGGCCTGGGATCGGAAGAGCGCTGTACGGTGGGCAACTGTTTCTCTATCCGCCACGACTCGTTGCCGACATCTGGGAAGACGCCGGCTTCGACGACGCAAGGAACGACGCCGAGCGTCTAGTCTTTGCTGGACTTTTTCACGCGCGCGACAAGTTCGCCGCCTATGTCGCAGCGGCACCACCAACGCAACGCATGAAGACGTACGCTGAGAGGCTTGGACGGCGCCTGATCTATCTACCACTCTCAGGTTTCAGTCGTACGACCTTAGAGCGCCTCAGAACATTCCACGTCCTCAACGGCAAGCCGGTAAGAGGCTACGCCCAACAGTTCATCCGCTAGCAGCGAACCCAAAAAGCGAGCCTCATTGAGATGAAGCATCGACCGCTTCATCGCTGGGGAGAAGGGACTTTGAGAAAGCCCCCGAAAGGTTCAGCTCGCGCCTGGTCCGAGGCTGTCCTTGGAGCTTCCGCCGACCTTCGTCGAATCCGTTTGGAGACCAGACTCAGCAACGCGATTGACCCGGCGCGCAACCCTATCGCCAGAGTGCGCTTCGTCCTTCATCGCTCCCTTGAGGCGTCCGCCCGCGTTTTGATTACTCTGATTGCGGATTTGGTCGTCAATCCATCCCTCAATCGCTGATCGACGAAAACGCCACTCTTTGCCAAACTTGGCTCCTGGGATTCGACCCGTCTGCGCCCACTTGTAGATCGTTTGCGGCTTGAGCTTCAGGTAGCCGGCAACGTCTTCAATTGTCAACATTTCGTCGTCGAACACAGCTCAAACCCCCGAAACGCGGTCGCCGAATCTACAGTCACCGATTCTATAGTCGTCTTACAGCGATTGAGTCCCGACGCCAGCCCCTCACCTACTCACCATCGGCCCCGTGATGGCTGGACTGAGGATCCCATCCAAGCCTCCGCCATGTCAAGTCATTCTGCGTAAGAAACTCTGACGCCCAACGATAGTGTAAAAGAAAATCGGGACTTGGATGACCGAGTGCCACTGTTGCGGTAAACACCGCTTCGATACTCGCAAGTCCTCGGCCTGGGTCGTCAAACAACTTCGACGTACGCGGATAGGCAGTGACGACGTCCTTCGGCAACGATCGCCTGGCGATCGCCTCGCCGGATTCAACGCCCACCCGCTGGAGCACAGTTTCGACTCTCGCCCAGGTGCAATCGACAATGACGATCGCCCCAGCATCAAGCAGGTCACGATCTTCACATGTAAGTTCAGGCGCGTCCACTGAGAGAAGGATTCCTCCAGGAATCTCCACCGTCTCCTTCCAAGTCGATGGGTGCCCTAACTCGATAAACTCAAAGTGCTCATTCCCTTTGAGGGGACTGAGGGTGCACTTGCGTCGATTCTCTTTGTAATCGCGAACGATGACAAATCGAAGCTGGCTGTCGCTGGGATCCATCATTCGACTCCATGACGTAGTCTTCCATGCGGGGGCGATCAGTGTAGCGCAAGTTTGGCCCGGATTTCTCGCCGTTTTCGTCGCACCTTCTTGGGAGTCGACGAGAAACCAGGCTCTTGGCAACAGTGAACCAGTCTCAATAAATTCCTTGCCCACCAGGACGGCTCCTTCTAAGAGTTCCTCACGGGAGTAGCGTTCGCTCCACACATTGGGAGGTACAAAATGCAACGAGTCGTGACGAGTCACCGCTTCTGGCGAACGTTCGTCGCGATGTGGCCCCTCGCTTGCATGCCGTCGCTGTCGACGGCTGAGGAGGAACCACCACCTCCCTCCGTGCGTTCAATCGCATTCGAAGGACAAACAACGATCTCAGTCGAGAAGCTGCGACAAGTCACGGGAATCGCGATAGGCAGCTCCTGGACTCCAGAAGCGGAAAAATCCGCTCAAGAGCGATTAACGACTTGGCCCTACCTCGCCAGCGCAGCGATCAGCGTGTCGACCCGCGACGACCAGCTCGTTAATCTGGTCGTCGCGGTAGTGGAAAGGCCAGTAGTAGGAAAAGTCGAGTTTACTGGCAATGACGCGCTGAGCACGGAGTCACTCGAGAACGAGCACTCCCTCAAAACCGGCGATCCGTACAGCCTCGTCGCGCTCCACCGAGCTGAGAACCGACTGATGGACTTCTACCACCGCGACGGCTTTTTGCTGGCGCGTGTTCGCGGCATCGTAACGCCAGTTGGACAAAACCGCCTCAACGTCGTCTTTGAGATTGCAGAAGGGGTGAGAATCTACATTCGCCGAATCGAGCTCCTCGGTGCGAAACAAGTCTCCTCCGGCGAGCCTCTCAGCGAGTTAAAAAACCAACCGCGTCGTTTCTTCGGGATCGTCTCCAAAGGTTACTACGTACCGTCACTCCTCAACGCAGATCTCTACCGACTCCAGCAGCACTACGTGCAAAACGGATACCTCGAAGCAAAGGTCGCGTTCGAGGAACTTCGCTTCAATCGAAAGCGAACTGTCGTTGACCTCGTCCTACGGGTGAAAGAGGGAAGGCAGTGGAAGTTTGACGGTGTTCGCCTCGAAGGCAACGAATTGTTCCCCAAGCTCGTACTACAAGAGATTCTCGACTTGCCGCCCAAGGGATTCTACGAGAAACGCAAGTTGCAAGAGGGAATCGATCGCCTGGCCAGGTGGTATCAGCGGGAATGGGGGCTTCTACCGCAGCTTAAGCTTGCGGAGCCGGATATGAACTTCGAGCACGCGCGCGTGCGCCCCGTGATCCAAGTGGTGGAGCGTCCACATCTCATCGTCAACAAGGTGACCGTCACGGGCAATCAGAAGACGAAGGATCACGTCGTCCGCAGTCAAATCACGTTGAAGCCCGACCAACCCTACACAATCGATGCGCAGACGAAGTCGCTGGAAAACATCGCTAAACGCGGCCTCTTCACGGAAGCGCATGTCGAGGTGACCGACGCAGGGCCGAATCGCAAAGACGTCAACTTTGTCGTCAAAGAGCGCGAAGAGTTCGGCGATTTCGAAGCCGGCGGTGGTGCGGCGAGTGGCTCCGGTGAAGTCGCGTTCCTGCGACTCGCGCACTCGAACTTCGACCTGTTTCGCTTTCCGCGCAGCTTGACTGACTGGGACGGAGCGTTCACGGGAGGCGGACAGACACTCGAGCTCCTCGCGATTCCGGGAAACGTTCTTTCCCAGTACGGTATCCGCTTCGTCGAACCACACTTCGCCCGGAGCGACCAGCGACTCACGGTACGAAGCGGCGCGGGACTGTTTAGCCGCAAGACCTACGACGAGAACCACATCGACGGGGAAATCACTTTCAGAAAGTTTCTGGACGATCTACGCCGGCTCTCTTACTCGATCGGCTACGTGGCAGACTTGATAGACATCAACGACCTTGGCCCAAACGCTCCTTCCGTCGCCTTCCGCGATGAAGGTGAGACGTTTTTCGCACACCCACGATTCGGGCTTCGATGGGACGACACCGTTCCGAACTTCTACTCGGGATCGACCGGTCTAATAGTGCGCTGGCGCATCGACTTTGGCGACAACTTCACCGGTTCACAGCAAGATTTTTGGCGCACCGAATTCGGCATGAACTACGCGTGGGGCCTCTTCGATCGCCGCCCCGATTTCCAGCACAAGCTCCGCGTCGGCGTTCACTTTGGTTTCATCGAAGGGCGCGACGGCGATAACACTCACGTCGCGCAGCGTTTCTACCTTGGTGGCCCCCGCAGCTTCCCCGGGTTTCGATTCCGAGAACTCGGCCCACACGACGGACGAGAACCGATCGGCGGTGACGCAAGCATCCACGGTAACGTTCAGTACTCGCTGCCGATTGTGTGGCGCGAATTTCGCGTCTTCGGGCTCTTTCAGTGGGGAGACCTGGAGAGGAATTTCTCAGACCTGTCGACCGACCGATTCCGAACCGCAGCCGGAGGTGGCATACAAACCAGGTTCAGGGTTCTCCAACAAGTCGTCCCAGCCAACTTCTACTGGATGCAGACACTGTCGAGTGAAAGCGAAGACCGGGAGCAGTTTTTCTCTCTGACGATCGGGGTCAACTTCTAGAGAGAAAATACAGCCCGGTGTGGATCTTCATGTCGATCGCCTTGCCAGCCTTCTGCTGATCGGCCAACCACTTGTCGATGTCGCAGAGCTTGACCTCGTGCACGATGATGCTCTCCGACTCGTCACCGCCGCCCGGCCCGACCTTCTTCAAGCTACCGGCTCGGAAAAGCGTCAACCGCTCGCTACACAACCCCGCGGACGGATACCCCTCAAGCAGGAGTTCCATCGTTTCGGCCTCGTAGCCTGTCTCCTCGACGAGCTCACGCCGTGCGGCAATCTCCAACGTTTCATGCTCTTGGCCAGGAACGTCTCCGGCGAGTCCCGCGGGCAGCTCAACTACCGAGCAACCCACGGCATGCCGATACTGTTCGACGAGAACGACCTCGCCCTCGTCGTTGACCGCGACGATCAAGACGATTCCGGAGATCTTGAGGCGCTCGACGTACTCCCAGCCGTCCTCCTCAATGAAGCGAGCATATCGCCCATTCGCCAAAACGCGTTTCGAGTTGCCGCTCATGCCTCTTTTCTCATCTATGCGTCCACGGACTGAACGACTTTGACACCAGCCGATTGCATTTCCGCGACGGCGCGATCGACGTCACCCTCGCTCAAATCGACGCCACGACATCCGTCCTCAACGAGAAAGGTCTCGAACCCGAACTCACGCGCGTCGAGCCCAGTAAATTTCACGCAGTAGTCGGTCGCCAGCCCGAGCACGTAGACGTCCGTCACTCCACGGTTGCGCAGGTAATCCCCCAACCCGGTTGAACGTCGATGACCGTTGTCGAAGAATCCACTGTAGCTATCGACCGAAGAGTCCGTTCCCTTTCGAAAAACCGCTTGGATCCGCGTGGCGTCAAGGGCTTCCACGAACGCAGCGCCCGGGGTGTTCTCGACGCAATGAACCGGCCACAGAACCTGCTGCAATCCGTCGAGATCGATCAACTCACCGGGCTCTTTACCGACGTGGTTCGCAGCGAAGCTGCCGTGATCGATAGGGTGCCAATCTTGCGTTGCAACCACGAGCTCGAACTTTGCCGCAAGCGAGTTGGCAACAGCGACAACTTCGTCACCTCCCGCCACCGCGAGCGCGCCACCTGGGACGAAGTCGTTCTGCAGATCGACAAGAATGAGTGCTCTCATGCGTCTCCCTCCGTCACAGCGCCTTTTGCACCCGCACGCGTAACGATCCATTGAATCCGTCGAACTAACTTTAGCGCTGCTCCAAGAGAACACAAAGGGACAACAAGAAAATGCCGGAATGCAAGGTACTTGTCACTTTCACGCGGATTGCCCCATTAGGCTTCACGCCGCATCCACGCACCCGCTACGCGACCACAATCGGCACCACGTTAGAGGCATCTCTCGCCTCTTGCGCCGTAAGCGGCCAGTTAACTCAAGCGAAGGCACAAAGTTGGTGGGTCACGCACAAGGCCGAAAAGGCACTCGCGGAGGAAAGCGTCGACCGAAGCGTGCGTTCGTCACTCTCAATCGACCTCGATGACAGGGTATAGCACCCTCAACGACTCAATCGGCAAGCAACGGCAAAAGAACGTCCTGGTGCGGCTCCCCAGTCACCTCAATGTGATCGCCGGCGTGATAGACGTCCACCTCACTGCGAATCCCAAAGCGCTGGGGAAGATAGATGCCGGGTTCAACGCTGAAGAGAGTCCGTGGGAGTATGCGACGCGTGTCGTGGGTCTCTAAGTCGTCCAGGTTCGCGCCGTTCCCATGCCCTTCTTCGTGAATCGAG
>MDTE01077763.1_pt1 | contig 12214 bp, 19 predicted proteins | sample 811231 | NCBI WGS metagenome assembly MDTE01 (sample SAMN05326651, study PRJNA326480) | marine metagenome | isolation source: seawater | place: Indian Ocean: Red Sea | collected 2010
ACGGAAATACATCAATGGTTTCATACCGTCTTTTTTTACTTGAGATAGCATGGCCACTGCTTCTTCTAAGGTTGACGCACAAAGTACAGGTTTACTATACAGTTGTGCCTTAGGTCCTTGTGTCTGTATCTGCACAGTTTCTACCATCTCTGTCTGCTCTGCCTTTGTGGTTTGACAGCCAGTAAGTAATACCGCCACGATAATCCATCTTAATATATTCATCATTTCATTCCTAGCATTTCCTTCGTCATTATGTAATCACGAAGAAAGTCTGATCTCACAATGTCCTCCCAACCAAAAGTAATCACACTAAAGTTCTTTAGTTGCTCGATGACCCGCAAGAATCTCTGAATTCCATCACGTTCAGCCGGATCTTTAAAATCAGACTGATGATAGTCTCCACTGAATATGATTCTGCAGTTTTCTCCTACCCGTGTGATAACAGAATCAAGCTCGTGGAAGTTGAGATTCTGCATCTCGTCCACGATTATAATAGAGTTATCAATCGTAAGTCCCCGAATGAACGATGTTGTAGTGAACTCTATTACATGGTTATTTATCATTTTATTGTAGGCTGCATTATCATTAAATAACTCATGACAGATAGCCTTGTAAGGTGTTTCAAATACTTCTTTCTTTTCTTCTACCGTCCCTGGTAGGTAACCCATGTCTCTTGTTGGAACAACCGATCGGACAATAATACACTTATTATAATGCGTCTCTCGCTCGAGAACCGATTCCAGTGCCAAGTATAACGCAACAAAAGTCTTACCAGTACCAGCAGAACCAGTAAGGACGAGATTGTCTCCATCATCCCATGCATCATAGGCTTTCTTTTGGTTTTCTGTTTGTGGTTCATAGCTGTATAGATCCTCGAGTTTTGCTGTTGCCTTACTCATGCTCATCAACCCATTTCAATTCTTGTATCAGTCTGTAATACCATTTTCTGTCATGATCATCAGATGCTTTATTTGCATCTTCTCTTAGTTGTCCAATCCTAATTTTTATATACTCGGACTTTGTTTTCTTTTTTCCTCGTCTCATGTTTTGATTGTGTTACCAGAACCAGAACCCTTTTTAATTTTGGTAAGGTGATCATTCCATTCACTACCTGCTCTACGTAGATTGGACATCGTGTTACCAGAAAAGTTTGGTGTGGACAAATCTTTTACAACATCCGGACTCTCGTCCAGTATTATTTGTAGTTCATCCCAGGAGCATTTTATGTCCCAAGTCTTATTGGTCTTGGTATCTCTAAGAGTATATGTTGGCATTTTATCCTACGCTGCTTGTTGTTTATTCCAAACAAACCAATCAGGTACATCACGGCCCGTCCATACCATCTTGAAATCATCCTGTTTGGTCTGATAATATAATTTATAAGATTTTACAGGGTCGTTTGGAAACATACATTGTGGTTGGTGTTTCATAGCAAGTCTGAATTGTGTCTGTCCAATATCTGGTATGCGCCTAGGTGTAGACTGAAGAGGCCATAACTGTTTACGTTCGGTCTTGTGTGTCTTGCCATACCGATAAGTGTATTCTTTGCATAATGCATATAGATGATTCCATAGCCATTTGTAATTTGCGGCTGACTCACGGGTCCATTGTGTACAAGGATGGTTATGGTGAACCGCCTTCATATATATCAATTCGGCTTCTAGGTCATTATAGGGACCTTCGAATAGGTCATAGTAATCAACCATCCGTTTACCAGACTTGGACGGCTTTTTTATCTTGATACCGTCCAACATCCGATGAGCCGTTGATAACATTTGTGCAGATTCTACAATCATCTTTACAACATGCTTGTCACATTGTAATTGAGCTGCAATAGTAGGATCTTTGTCCAATATAAAAATATTCATAATCTAGTACCTCTACCCTTCCCGATAATATTTAAATATTATATCACACAAACCGGGTATTGTAAAGTGTTATTATCGCCAACAATAAGTTTAACTGGTCTGTGGAGTGCCGGTCACCTCCGATAAAGCTCGTAATACGAAGTCTCGTTTTCTTTTTATCTTTTGTGCTCGTTGGGTATGTCCCTTCTTTTCTAGTTTTTTGGCATAAATGTCGAGTTCATTAGAGTCTTTTTTCAAACGTTCGATTTGAGCAAATACCATTGGTGTTTTTCCTATAAGAAAAGAGCGTACACGAATAGTGCACACTCTGATTAGTGTTAAAATTAAGTAAAGAGTATTAGTCTTGCAGTAGACCTGGGTAGGCTTCTTCAACAACTGCTCGAGTGATTCCCTTCGGTGTTTTCTTGTTAATCATACCGATAACAAGTTTGGCATCTTCTGGGTGTACACCTTCGATCATCTCAAGAAACATCCTCTCCTTTTTAAATTTAGGAGTATCCATAAACATACCTTGTACAAAGTACTTAAACTTGACGTTTTGCCTTTTTAGATCTGTGGGATGATTATGACTTTCAGCAGGAGTGTAAGGTGGTTCACCATCTGGAAGAGACCATTTTATGGTTTTATCCATAGACCCACGGATGATGTCCTTTAGGGCCCAAGTTTCATTCTGTTTCAGAATACTAACCTTATCGGTTTTCTTCTTGGCCTTTGCAACTTCTTGCATGACCTCAAATAAATACTTATTCATATCAATTCCTCAACGGATTCAATCATTAGTTTCATATTATTATTTATAAGGTAGGGAAACACCTTACCTTTATTATCCCACTGGTCCTGAGAATTAAATTCATCAATAATTTGTTTTTTAAGTCTCTCAGGCGTTTGGGTTAGGTCAATGAGTTTCTCGTTTCTCTGATAGTTACGGTACCAAGATGCGGCATAGAGTAACTCACCTTCCGCCAAGTCCTCAAGTATTGCATCTTTCTTTTTACGAGACAATGGTGTCTGGCGTTCACCGTTCACAAAAACATCATCATGTGATAACACATTTGGAACACCGTCACCTGCATCACCGGTCAGAATCTTCTCGGTCAGATTGGCCACAGGGTTGTCCTCATGATACTCTTTTTTAAGCAACGGTGAGTACTGTCGGACGTTCTTGTATCTTTGCAGCTGTAAAAAGTCTTTGTCTGCAGACACAATCATGATGTCCTCATACTGACCAAACTCTTGTGAGTTTTCACATAGTGTGCCGATGATGTCATCAGCCTCACATTCATCTACGTGTATAACTTTGTATGGAAAGTTTTCACGTAATTCTTCTCGAACCTTATTTACAATACGGAAAGCCTCGGCCCAATCAAAGTCCGATTCCTCACGGCCTTTCTTGCGGTTGGCTTTGTACTGCGGATAGTAGTTACGGCGCCAGTTGTTTTTACCGTCACATGCTAGTACGAGTTCTCCGAAATCTTTTTTGTACATAGTACGATACATACGGAGTGAGTTAATAATCATATGCCGTAGCATATCCTCATCATTTACTTTATTTATAGCAACCGTTGCAATGGCAACGCCACTATAGTCCACGATAATCATCAGTGCGCATCCCTGCTATCCATTCCCACATATGAATCAACTTTTCACGATTGATATTATATCGTTCAATAATTCTTATATTGTTGGGATCTTTTAAAAAGGCAACCTTGTCTTTGGCTTGGGCCAACAGGTTGAACTCATAGTATAGTTGTCTCAATTGGTTATCCATTTAACCCTCCATTATTAGTATTATATCACAAAATGAGGTAAATGTAAATAATTATTTTATATGCCTGGCGTGTATTTTACAGCCTATGAAGTTATTGAACCACTCATCGGAAAGAAGGACGTCATTATCGAACTGAGCTTTTGCCTCATAGTAAGACATTTCTCCTTTGGTTCGGCAGAGTCTAATGATTTCTCTTTTGTAATTATCTCCCCCTCGCTGTTCAACGAGTACTTGAAGTTCTTTACTAGAGCCATAATATTCTCTCCAGTCGCTCTCGACTCGAGTACGCATTCTCCTAGATCGTTTTGAATTTTTTGGTAATACCTTCGGCCGCCAGAAGTTCTTTTTACCGAGATACTTCTTGCCTGAATCCAGTTCTGTGATGATGTATACGAATCCCTGGTAGTCCTCAGGTGTTTCATTGTATTCAGATCCATTATATGTCCACATTTAGTTATATATCTTTTTCGGATATATCTTCTGCCTCTGCTCTTCTACCACAACAAGGGCAGAACTCTACACTACCTCCATTGTCAAGCAGCACGATGCTTATCGTGTCACACTCCTCACACTCGATTCGATATTCGTTTTCCACTTGATTCCTTTATCTCTTTTTTTCTTTGATCGGTTGCGGTAAGCCACTCTCCAATTTCTTTTTGAGTTCTACCACAACCGATACATATTTTATCTACCAGTGTGCAAATTTTTACACATGGACTAGAAATCAATTTCACAGGCTCCACCCGCACAAGCGGCCGCTGCAAGTGTATCGACATCTGTGTATACTTTTTCTGTTAGGTCATTTGACCAATCCACAGGCTGTAGGTTCTTTTGTATCTTGTTCCATTTATGTAGCAAGAATGCATCTTTTAGACAATACTCTGTTTTCTTCATATCACCGTCAAGATAGTTTTCTGCAAACCGTTCAAACCTACGGACCCAGTCTTTCTTTGCTGAGTTTTCAGATGATTCGACTTCCAAGTTTTCTCCCATACCCTGTGCAGTTGCACAAGCAGTCCATAAGTTGTCAAAGATTTTCATGGCATCTACAACCATACCTGATGCAAAGATTGCACCTTGGTCATATTTCATTACCATGTCATCTGCTGTGATAACCTCTGTGTTTGGTGCTTGGTTATAGTCTTTGTCTCCTGTTGGTGACAAGAATGAAATACCAGAGAAGGAATATCTGTTTTCAAATACATATTTCTCTACATCGTCCCAGTCATCAACAATGATTGTGTTTGACACGTTGTGGCGAATACCCTCGTCTGCACACAGTTCTTCGTTAGTGCCTTCCACCACCCAATTCTTTTGTGCCTTCTTGACCATTTCAAGGTGTTTGACACCATAAAGGTCATCCTTAAACATAGAACCATTCTTTGGCACAATTGGGAATGATACCACGAGATCGGTACCGTTTGCAGACCACACGGATTCTTCAACCATAAATGGATTTGTCTTTGCAATTGCTTGTGTGATTTCAGATTCCTTATTCATCTGTATGTTTCTTATATACATTGGAGAATGTTCGGCATGAATACCTGAAGCAGTTTGCAATAATACGGAAGCATTACCACTTGGCTTAACGCAAGTAGTCCTAGCAGCAGGGTTAATACCAATAATGGCGGCAACTTCTTTATTAACTTTCTTGACAATATTAGCTCCTTTCTTAAGGATCTTAGTATCAAAAAGAATATTAGGGTTGTTCATCCATCCTGTAATAGATACACCAAGTAAGGCTTCACGGTCAAAGATTTTCTTGGACACATCTGAGATAAATTTAAAGTCAGTGTATCCAGCCTGTAGGGTACCGAGGATAGACGCTGCTCTACAGGCCTTATAGAAGTCTTCCTCGGTAACACACATGCCCCCATTGATTTCGGTGAGGTTACACCCCTGCCAACCTGATTCACCTTTATACTGTGGGAACATACCAATCTCCACACAAGGGTTAGTTGTGTGTTCCTTAGACGTTGTAAAGTAGAACCCTGGTTCGCCGAACGACTTAACAGAATCCATAATCTTTGCAAACATCTCTGGAGTTGCTTCATCACGGACAATCACAGCAGAGTTGTTACTACGACCACGCTGTGGGTTATCCATGAACCAATTACCAGTCTTTGCATTCATCATCTCATCATCTTCTGGAGAGAAGAGACAGATAGTAGCAGAGCGACGGACACCACCTGACAATACGGCATCTGCAGCATGCATACACGCATCATATACGGTAATTGGTTTAATTGTTACCGGGTCTTTTGAATCCATGACAAGACCTTGCAACATATGTTCAATCTTGTCTAGAGCCTTACGAAGACCTTCTGGGCCTGGTGCTTTAAATCCACCAGATATTTTGGAACCTTTGGGCCGAATTTGTGACAGATCAAAGAATACACGACGGCCTTCATAGTCTGGATGTTTACCACCACCCACAAAGTAAGATGACATTAACACGTCTAGTGCTGATGCCCAACCTTCAATAGAGTCCTCAACAACCCAACCTTTTGCTTGTTTTGTCCTCTGATGAATTTTTGGTAGCTTTGCCACGTGGTGTGTTTGTACTGAAAACCCTGCCCCGGCACCACAAAGCAGGATGTAAAAGAACTCACCAAAAAATGCTGGACGATCTGCGTACGATGATGTGCAGTTATACATCCGCATCTGATGTTTCATAAGTTGTTCACCACCAAACTGTAAGGCGCGTTGTGCTCCTAGTACTCGCTGCTCTTTATATGCCAGTCTGGCTTCTTCTAGGTATTTTGATAATGGATCAATATGTTCTTGGTAATTTTTTTCGTGCATTGATAGCACACGGTCTACTGCCTCTTCCCATGTCTCATATGTACTTTCTTCATCTTTAAATCTAGAGTACGAATCGTAGAATTTAGTCTGGGATAAAAACGCACGTGTGTCTGCAAATCGGTTTTGCATGACTTTGTTCCTTTTGTGATAATTGTGTTGTTTTAGATGGTGATATTATATATCATTCTACGTGCTTTGTAAAGTGATATTTTTACATATTTTTGGAATTATTATAGTTGTTCCAGTAGGCCATACGTTCATTGAAGCTGAGGCGCTTGGCCTCATGCTCTTTAATTTTTCTCACGTAATGTTCTATTTCACTTTCTTCTGGCTTTTTCAATTGCTCTACTCCCGAACCAGAATGATATGATAGCGGCAAAGATGGCCTTCGTGTCCTCATCCCATAATAAATTTATTGCCTCAGCAAAGTCTGTACCTTTATCCAATGCCTCTATAAGTAATGTTATTTCAATAGTTGCAAATAAACCAAAGAAGGCATATGTGATTACTGGACGTACGGATTTTTGTAAACCAGATATGATACCCGTACCCTTGTTGATACTGATGTCGTGTTGAATCAAACGGGTATGCTCATCATCTGCACCCTTCGCCTCATACATCTTCATATCATGGTCAAACCCTTTGGCACGAAGTTCAGCCATGACTTTAATTTTTTCAATTTCATGTTTCTGATCCGCCTTCTTTGCAAACGAATCAGTGATTGCTGGAACTGCGGAACCCGCAAATCCTAACAATGATCCTAATATTGATAACATAATTTCTCCTTAATAACCAGAATCAAACCAATTAAATCCGCTTGTTCCAGATGTGCTATGATCCGTTCTTGCCACGATTACACCATTGTCAAAAACAAGAATCCCTGTCATAGTTGAGCCACCAGTCTGACCGGTAGATGAATTAGCGTTTCCACCACCATAGCTATACTTATTTGCAGTTGGACCTCTAATCTCACTTGTATTTGTATATTTAGCACTATCCAATGACCATATGTCAATCCAACCAGCATAACCTAAATTACCGTTAAAACGAGTAGGACTACCTATAATAATAATGTTTCCGTCCGCACTTATATCTAAGCCACTACCATAGTGAGTAGACCAGTTGGCAAAAAAATCACGGGTGCCAGGTTGATGGGCTCCAGGCCCTGTAGCCGCACTGTCACCAAATGCGGAATCAGGCCACATTTCCTGAAGTAATGAATATGCATCTGAGCCCTGACCATTTGCGCTATCTCTTTTCCAAACTTGAACAATACCAGGTATTGTATTGTCACCAAGGCCTCCGTTGTTCGCTTGAGAATTTACGGCATACTGATTACTGTTTGATCCAGGTGGATACATATCTTCGGTCATACCTTGCAAATTAGGATAACCTATAACAACTGTGCCGCCATCACTATCAAGAGCTACGGTTGGAGGAAATGCAACTTGTGAATTATTGGTGTTGTTTCCCATGGCACTTGCATTTGAGCCGCTGGGGTTAAGTGTTAGTGTTTGTTGGTGTACATATTGATCTGTTTGGTTATCTCTTTTGTATAAATGTACGCCGCCTGTTCTCAATGCACTTCTTGTAGCATTCGTTCCATATTTGTTAGAACCTATGGCCAACCACATTCCATCATTTGACGCCTTTAATGTTGTTCCAAATCTACCTTGATCTTGAGGAGTGGGATCGGTAATTTCTTGATTGATTGCTCCAAGGTCCCAAGTAGAGCTGGAGCCTGTTCTTTTTCTTACAAATACTTTACCTCTCTGAGTTCCTCCAGCTGCATTCTGTCCATCACCAAAGAACCAATAAAGGCCTTGGTTATCTGTATCAAATTGAGTATAATAAGTGCTGTTACCACCATAAGGACCAGATTGCGCACTAGTGGCAGCAACTGCTCTGACAGAACTAACATAAGTTCCAGTTCTGTTTGGGTTTAAGTAATAAAGTTTCAGTTCCCCACCTGAATTAGCATTCTGAACTATAGCATAATCATCTCCTATAGCCCCAGCACCTCCAAAGTAATATCCAGCAGTTCCGTTTGGACTTGGAATGTTTTGTGTGAGCCAGTTTCTAGAATTTTCAACCCATGTATGAAATTCAGCTGTTCCCACATTATAACTATTACTTACTTGATGATATGGACTCCCCGCTAAGAAATCAATCTTGCTACTTTTTTGATTTTTTCTGAAAAAGTTTCCATAATAATTTCCTGATTGTGCATTGGAATGCTGTTTAAACTGATACGTTATGTTATCATACCCATACTGGTACGAACCATCAGCATTAGACCCTTCAGTGCTAAACACAAGTCTTAGATCTCTAGAGGACGAAACAGTTGATGCAGCTGCATCTGAAACATTAAACGTTATACGGGATGTTTGAGTTGTTGCATCAACTTGTGCTTTAGGAGTAACAACAAATCTGGCAGAGTCATCTGCTTGTGTAAGCACGCCACTTGCCAAACCTGCAAAGTTACCGTCAGAATCCACACTGAAGTTAAATATATTTGAACTATCAGCAGCGACTGCAATAAATGTTGTGGTGGTCGCTCCATCTTTAGCAAGATTGATTGTGCCTGTAGGGGTCACGGTTAAGGTTGGATCATTGTTTATCAGGTCATTCTGGAACCAGTTGTTACCGTTGGAGAAGAAAAACTTATTTATGTTTTCAACGTAGTAAATCTGACCTTCATTCGCAGATGCGGCTGGTAATGCAGCTTGAGTGTTTACCGTGGTAACACCCGAACCACCTCCACCACCTGATGTGATACTGGCAATAGTAACACTGGTGGCACTATCAATGAATGCCTTATTGTCAGTGTTTCTAGCTTCTGACCTACCTAGGATGGCAGCGATGTCTCTAATTCTGCTCATTACATGATTCCTTTATCATTATAATAATCACGGAATCTTTTCAACAAAAGTGGATCACCTTTCTTTTTCCTGCGGTCATGGATTGTTTTGGCTTTGTATTTAGGCCCCATGGCAGTATCCGCAGGATTTGGAATAGATGCTGTGCTGTTAGCCGGTACATCTTCTTTTGGTACACAGTTAGGAACTAACCGATTACCTTTCTTCTTCATTCCGACTTGTTTATGAGTGTCCCAACAAGGGCCGTCTTCTTTTATCATTTGTAAATCTCGTTTATGGTAATATACACGTTTTGATTAGTATTAACATGAGTTGCCTCATATATGTCAACTCCAAAAACATCACCAACAGGGTAACAATTATCTGATATTCGTACTTGGTCTTTTGCGTGACACAACTCATCAAGCGACTTGTTGAGTAGTTTAGGGTTCTTCACCCTATACACGCCAGGTGATAATTGTTTATCCTCTAAAACAAACCATTCACTATTTTCATTTAAAAAGTCTAGGATATCAATGTCACATTTCTCACAGATATCTGCAAGACGATGGTCCTCTAATCCTAATTTTTCTTTAATTAGAAATAAACCCGCAGCAAAACTACCGAGCTTTGAGCCTCCTCCAGGAACTTTGTTGAGCAGGCGTTTAATGTTAGCAGCAAGCCGAATAAAAGGTGTATACGCAGAGGTTTTTTCAAGTGAGTCAATTTTAACATTTCTGTTACGCTTTCCATTCTCATCAATGATACCCTCTTTGTATGCATCCCATTCTGTCCATGGCATAACAAGCATTCGGATAAACCGAAAGGCATAAACGGTATCAGCTGCAGATTTTAAAATGCCCATTATATTTTCCTTAATGCCTCTATAACTTTATTATCCATACTAATTCCGACAAGTTGATCATTAGTGATATACTTTAAAAATATCAAAAATGGTTTTATCACTGGCCAATGCCTATCCTCTAACTTTACTTGTAGCATATCCAAAGAAGCTTGTATTCCAAACACATTGAATATCACTATCAGGTGGTTAAGAATTAAGCGTTCGGATAAATCTTTATCATCGAGATACCGATTCACCAAACGCTTAACATATTTAAACCGTTTTAGATCCTCATTAAACTCTTCTATATCAGAGAACCTAGGATTATAATAATGTTTTGCCGCATACAACAGCAAATTCTGCTCAGTCAGTTTTTCCATAACAAAATTATATATTACTAATCTTCGGATTCCTCATCTTCACCGTCCCACATCTCATCAATATACTCTTCTTCTGTGGTTGGTGACTCAGTCATCATAGCAGGTTTAGCTTTAGCCTTAGCAGGTTTTGCAATTACACCATTTGCTTCTGCAACCTGTTCTGCTGTCATCTTCTGGGCCTTGAGAAGCTCACCTGTTCTTGCATCACGCCATCCGGCGGGTGAGGCAACTGCATTCTTTGCCCATGCTGGGGGGTTAAGTGCCATTTATTTCTCCATTGATTTATATGCAGCCATGATACCTTTTAGGGGTGTGGCTGAAGGTATGACTTTTTGATCGCCAGACCTAACTTGGTCACCACCATTTCTCTGCTTGGCTGGTTTGGTTACCTTACCAGCATCTGAAGCATCTTTGTGACCTTTATATTCGGTATCATCAACCTCTTTTGGTTGATTAACCATATCCTTAGCACCCTTACCTTTGAGTTTATCATCCATGGTTTCGGGTTTTGTAGCACCTTTATAGTGCTTAGCACGGTCACCTTCCGTAAGGACATCCATAAGAGCTCTACGGATACGTGATTCTTTTTGTTCGGCCTTTGAGCCTTCAGCTTTTGGATTCATATTAATATCCCCTTCTTGCTGACCATCACTAGCTTTTTTCTTACGTTTGGTTGCAACCATACGAGTTCTTATTTTACCATCTGCATCTGTATAATTTTCAGGCTTCTTGTCAGCAGATTTATGTGTATCAACCACAGCTTCTTTCTTTACTGTCGGCCGACCGCCACGGAAAGGATTATTTCCTGCACGAGGAGTTCCCTTTACAGTCACGGCCGTGTCAGAGTTAATTGCCTTTGCGGTATCACCACTCATTGTCACCTTGTGCTTTTTACCAGCAAAGTTAAAGTGTGATTTACCTGCTTTATGTGCCGCTGCAGCTGCACCCATGAAAGCATTCTTTTCATTAGCAGGAATCTCTTCTGGAATTACAAACTTTGACTCACTGACACTTTCAGAGGCAACTTTAGCAGGTTTCATTTTGGATTTAGCCATATCAATGCCTTTGTTGCGTTTCTCTTGATTCTTATGTGCATCATCTTTAGAAACTTTTCCCATGTCACTTTGTGCATACTTCTTTATTTTATCTTTTTCTGCACCTTTTATGTATTGGTCAAGTTTCCCCTTTGACACCTCTTGGACCTTTTGAGCGGCCCTATGCTCATTAAATGGATTGTTACCAAACATTAGTTTCTCCTTTTACATCCACATATGGGCCACGTACGTCCCAACGGCTGCGACCACAGCCGCATATACAATCTTATTTATAAGGTTCACGGTACGAGCATTATCGTCAACCTTTTTCTCTATATCATCTAGCTTTAATGAAAGTCTATTTAATCTTTCATACATCTTATCGTGATCGTCTTGCAAGGCGGTAATCTTCTCCTCTGCTCTTGCCATGCTAATCATAGCATCAGCAAGTTTGTCGAGTTTCTCCTCGATTCTGTCTAAGCGTTTTGCGTTTGTTTCAGGTGTTTCAACCATTACCTTACCTTGATGTCATCTTTTTCTGGTTTTACAAACTCAATAATTCTATAATCATGGTCAACAAGCACTTCCATCTTACGACATGATAACACCAAACTGCTTTGATGTGCCTTTGATCTGCCACCACGTATCTGTCGCTCA
>MDTE01152939.1_pt1 | contig 12214 bp, 15 predicted proteins | sample 811231 | NCBI WGS metagenome assembly MDTE01 (sample SAMN05326651, study PRJNA326480) | marine metagenome | isolation source: seawater | place: Indian Ocean: Red Sea | collected 2010
GATGACTTTTTTGCTCCCCCTCTAGGACTCGAACCTAGGACCCTCTGATTAACAGTCAGATGCTCTAACCAGCTGAGCTAAGGAGGAATGTTTATAAAAAACGAGCGTAAAAATAACACAAAGGATTAAATAATAAAATATATTTGTAAAAAATTTTTTTATGAGTGTTTTAGTTGTTGGTACAGTAGCGTTTGACGCAATAGAAACCCCATTTGGTAAAACAGATAAAATAGTTGGAGGAGCCGCCACTTATATATGTTTATCAGCCTCTTTCTTTTCTAAAAACCTGAACTTGGTGTCTGTAGTTGGAGGAGACTTTCCAAATAAAGCAATAGATCTGTTGCAAAAAAAAGGAGTAAACACAAAGGGCTTACAGATAAAAAAAGAAGAAAAAACATTTTTTTGGTCTGGAAAATATCATAAAGATATGAACGCAAGAGACACGCTGGAAACACAGCTAAATGTTTTAGAAACATTTGACCCAATTGTGCCCCCTGAGCATAAAAACTCTGAATACTTAATGCTTGGAAACCTCATGCCGTCAGTTCAAAGAAGAGTGCTTGAGCAAATGAATAGCAAGCCAAAACTTATAGTTCTTGATACTATGAATTTTTGGATGGATAATTTTATGCCCGATTTAAAGGAAGCGCTTAAAGAAGTAGATGTGTTGACTATTAACGATGAGGAAGCAAGACAGCTTTCTGAAGAATATTCGTTGGTTTCAGCAGCAAAAAAAATACTTGCAATGGGCCCAAAATATTTAATTATAAAGAAGGGGGAGCACGGCGCGCTATTGTTTGATAAAGAAAATGTTTTCTTTGCACCCGCCCTTCCACTAGAGTCTGTTTTGGACCCAACAGGAGCAGGAGACTCCTTTGCCGGAGGGTTTATGGGGTATATTTCACAAACCGACGATATTACATTTGAAAACATGAAAAAAGCGGTGGTTTTTGGTTCAATAATGGCATCATTTTGCGTTGAAAAGTTTGGAACAGAACAGTTGCAACATGTTACAAAAAAAATGATTAATTGCAGGTTAAAAAACTTTATAGACTTAGTGAAAATAGAGCTTAATTCAATTTAAAACAAACGATTATTCTCTATTTTGTTTTGTTCATACCAAAGGTCTTTGATTAAAGAGCTACTCTTTGAAGCTTCAACCGCAAGAAAATCACACCTTTCGTTTTCTTCTATATTTGAATGGCCTTTAATCCAAACAAACGAAACCTTTTGTTTACGATAGACTTTTAAAAAACGAATCCAAAGATCAGGATTTTTTTTGCTTTTAAAGCTCTTTTTCTCCCAACCAAAAACCCATTTTTTTTCAACAGCATCAACAACATATTTAGAATCCGAATACACCGTTATTATAGAATTTTCTTTTTTAACAGCTTCAAGACCAACAATTACAGCAAGAAGCTCCATCCTGTTGTTTGTTGTTATGTTAAACCCACAACTAATTTCCTTTCGATATTTACCACTTAAAAGAACAACACCATAGCCCCCTTTTCCTGGATTTCCCCTAGAAGAACCGTCAGTAAAAATTTTTATTGACATTCTTTTAGTATTAGTTTTTCAATTGTTTTCGGAAAATAAAGACGCTCTAGCTCGCTCACCTTCTTTTTTAAACTATTTATATCGTCGGAAGAATTAACAGCTATTGATTTTTGAAAAATTATTTTTCCCTGATCGTATTTATCATCAACGAAATGAATAGTGATTCCGCTTTGACTCTCTTGATTTAATAAAACTTCTTGATGAACATTATCTCCGTACATTCCTTTTCCACCATACTTAGGAAGAAGAGAAGGGTGAATATTTATAATTTTTTGAGAATAAAGAGAAATTATATTTTTTGGAACTTTTAATAAAAAACCCGCAAGAATTATATAGTCAATAGAATGTTTTTTTAAAACCGCAATAACCTCCAGGCCCGATTCAAAAATTTTTTTCTCGAAGGAAATAAATTCAACACCTAATCTTTCGGCTCTTTTAGCAATGTACGCCTCTACTTTGTTGCTGCAAATTAAAGAAACGCGCGCTATTTTTGAATGTTTAAAGTAAAGGCAAATGTTTTCAGCATTACTACCAGATCCAGAGCCAAATATTGCTAAATTTTTCAACGCTTTTTTTTTTCAAAAATACTATAAACAATGAAATGTTAAAATACAAACTCAGAAAGTTTGTTATTTCTTTTTTTTATAGTTTAATTTGTGATGTATTAACTAAAAAAATAAAAAAATGTCTGATATAGCAGAAAAAGTAAAAGCAATAATTGTTGATAATTTAGGTGTGGACGCAGGAGAGGTTGTTTCAGAAGCAAGTTTTACTAACGATTTAGGAGCAGATTCTCTTGATACAGTTGAGCTAATAATGGAGTTTGAAAAAGAATTTGATATTCAAATCCCAGATGACAAAGCTGAAGCAATATCCACGGTTGGAGATGCAATTTCTTTTATAGAGGAGGTAAAAGGATAAAAAATGACCGGCAGAAGAGTAGTTGTAACAGGAATAGGAGCTCTAACGCCCATAGGAAATAATCTACAAGATTTTTGGTCGTCTTTAAAAGAAGGAAGAAGCGGAGCCGCAACAATAACACATTTTGATGCAACTAATTTTAAAACAAGGTTTGCGTGTGAACTAAAAAACTTTAACCCGTCAGACTTTATTCCAAAGAAAGAAGCAAGAAGGCTAGATAAGTTTAGTCAATACGCCCTTGTTGTTGCAGAAGAGGCAATAAAAGATTCGAAAATTAACTTAGAACTCATAAACCCGGATAGGGCCGGAGTTATTTGGGGGTCAGGAATAGGCGGAATGGAAACATTTTTTAACGAATCAATATCTTTCGCAACCGGTTCGGGAGAGCCAAGGTTTAATCCTTTTTTTATCCCAAAACTAATTTCAGATATTCCGGCGGGGCACATATCTATTAAATACAATTTTAGAGGCCCAAACTTCACAACAGTCTCAGCTTGTGCGTCTTCAACTAATGCACTAATAGACGCATATAATTATATAAAATGGGGAAAGGCTGACCTATTTGTTGCAGGAGGCTCAGAAGCGCCAATATCAGCCCCAGGAATAGGAGGGTTTAATGCAATGATGGCTTTATCAACAAGAAACGAAAATCCAGCAGGGGCATCAAGGCCTTTTGATAGAAATAGAGATGGTTTTGTGATGGGAGAAGGAGGCGGAGCCCTGATCTTAGAAGAGTATGACCACGCACTAAAAAGAGGAGCGAATATTTATGCAGAAATTGCAGGAGGAGGCTTAACAGCTGACGCACACCACATTACAGCCCCCCACCCAGAAGGAGTAGGGGCGGAAAACGTAATGAGGAGCGCAATTGATGAGGGGGGCATAAAACCCCAACAGGTTGATTACATAAATGTACACGGAACATCAACTCCTCTAGGAGACGTGGCAGAGATTAAGGCAATAAAGTCGTTATTTGCGGAACACTCATATAATCTTAACATAAGCTCAACAAAATCAATGACCGGACACCTTTTGGGTGCGGCAGGAGTTATTGAGTCAATAGCAACCATAATGGCGGTTAAAAACAACATTATCCCCCCCACAATAAATCATGAATCTCACGATGAAAATATAGACCCCAAATTAAACCTAACTCTTAATTTTGCACAAGAAAAAGAAGTGAACTTTGCTATAAGTAATACATTTGGTTTTGGGGGTCACAACGCCTCAGTATTATTCAAAAAACATAAAAAATAGAAAAGTTAAAACAGTTTTTCAAGAAAACACTATTAACAAAATCTTCAAAAGAGGTTTTAAATAGATATAACAAGGCCGGCGCGTTTGAAAAGGCACTAACACATAAATCTTCCAACAAAAAAGACCACAACGAGCGTTTAGAGTTTTTGGGAGATGCCGTTTTAAACTTTGTGATTTCAGATTTGCTATACAAAGATTTTAAAGAAAAAAACGAGGGTTTTTTGTCAAAGATAAGATCGGAAATTGTAGGAAGAAAGCATTTAAACATTGTTGGAAAAAATATAATTAAAGAAAAGAATATAGCACACAAACTTAAAATTATCCCTCCAAATGTTTACGGAAACACATTAGAGGCCTTGATAGCTGCAATTTATTTAGAAAAAGGGCTGTTGGAAACACAAAGGTTTGTTAAAGACAATGTTTTTAGACCAAGACTATGGAAAACGAAAGAAATGAGAGATTATAAAAGTGAACTTTTAATAATTACTCAAAAACAAAACATGAAGTTAGAATATAAAAGAGAAGAAAAGGAAGAAAAAGACCACAACAAAATTTATAGCGTAAGTCTTTATTTGAACGATAAAAAAGTCAGCAGCTTTGAATCAAAATCGATTAAACATGCAGAGCAAAAAGCGGCAAGAGTGGCCGTTGAAAACATTACAAAGAATGAAAATAAAACATAAATTAGAATTAGAACAAGATTATGACTTTAATGTTTTTGCAATTAATAGTCATTTAAAGGCGTACAAGTTATGTTGGTTAATTAATAAAAAAACAAAATTTGACTTTATAAAAACAGAAGACCACGCTATAAATAAACAGGAGTTTTTTTTAAAATATAAACATATTGAAGAGGGGCTTTGTTGTTACTTGCTATCTAATACTTCGAAAAAAAGCCACCTTATACCCAGCCAAAAAAACGTAAACTTTTTTTTAGTTGTTAAAACCGAAGAGTGGGACCAAAAAAAATCTTTATATATCTCTAGTTTAAGACAGATAAATGATATACTTTTGGTTTTCGAAGTGGAGCTAAAAGAATTAAAACCACAAGAAGCACAGAGACTTATAATACATGATAAGAAAAACTAAGATTATTGCAACTATTGGCCCGGCCACATCTTCAAAAGAGGCGCTTACTAAGTTAATTAGCAGAGGGGTAACGGTTTGTCGTTTAAATTTTTCTCACCTTGACCATGACTCTGCAAAACAAATTGTCTCAAGGGTAAAAGAAGTAAATCAAGAGCTTAGAGCTCACACGGCATTATTAGCAGATCTTCAGGGACCAAAAATAAGAGTTGGAGATTTTTCTAAACCAATACGTCTAAAAAAAGCACAAACAATAACATTTTCTACTAAAGAAAAGAAAAACACAATTTATATCAACTATCAGGGTTTTGCAAAAGATGTCAAGGTAAAAGACAAGGTTCTTTTGGATGATGGAAAAATAGTTTTACAGGTTCTTTCCACAAACAAGAAGGACGAGGTAAAGTTAAAAGTGATTTTTGGAGGTCTCCTTCATTCTAGAAAGGGTGTTAATCTTCCTAATACAGATATATCTATGCCCTGCTTAACGAAGAAGGATATTAAGGATTTGGATTTTATTTTAACAGAAAAAATAGAGTGGATAGGTCTTTCATTTGTAAGAAAAGCACAAGACGTTAAACAGCTAAAAAAAATAATTAATAAGAAAAAAGCTTTTCATAAAGTTATAGCAAAAATTGAGAAGCCAGAGGCAATTCAGAATATAGACTCTATTATATCATGTACAGATGCCATTATGGTTGCTCGAGGAGACCTTGGGGTTGAGGTTCCTCCGCAAAAAGTACCTGTTTACCAAAAACTAATAGTTAACAAGTGTATTGAGAATGCAAAACCAGTAATAATTGCAACACAAATGCTAGAAAGCATGACCAACAACCCCTCGGCAACAAGAGCGGAAGTTAACGATGTTGCCAATTCCGTAATTGATGGTGCAGACGCGCTGATGTTAAGCGGCGAAACCTCTGTTGGAAAACACCCCTTCAAGGCTGTAGACACAATGCGAAAAATTATTAGAGACATAGAGGCGAGTAAGCATAGTATTTCTAAAAACAAAGAACAAAGAAACCTTCTAGATGACGGTAGGTTATTGTCAAATGCGATTTGTTTTAACGCAACAGAAATAGCTAAACAAGTAAAAGCCAAAGCAATTATAACTATTACTTACTCTGGTTTTAACACCATCAAAGTTTCTAGTTTTAGGCCTCAAGCATTCACATACGCATTTACAAATAACCATACAATCTTAAACACTTTAAGTTTGGTTTGGGGGGTTCAGGGATTTTATTATGATGGGGGCCCAACAACAAGCCAAACAATTGAAGAAACCAAACAAATATTAAAAAAACTAAAATATTTAAAAAAAGGAGATAGGGTTGTTAATATAGCAAGCATGCCAGCACGAGAAAAAGGAATGACTAACATGTTAAAAGTAAGTAAGGTAAAATGATAGATAAAAAATTACTAGCCGAGATTTGTGAGGCCCCAGGGGCCCCTGGCCACGAACAGAGAATCAGAGAAATTGTTTTAAGAGAAGTAACGCCATTGGTTGATGAGGTAAAAATTGATAACTTAGGCAATGTTATTGCCCTTAGAAAAGGAAGCTCTGACAAGAGGGTAATGATAGCCGCACATATGGATGAGATAGGTTTTATTGTAACTCATATTGATGAAAAAGGATTTGTATATTTTCATAATCTAGGGGGGTTTGATCCAAAAACCCTTACTGCGCAGCGAGTCATAATACATGGAAAGAAAGATGTTGTGGGCGTTATGGGGAGCAAACCAATTCACCTAATGAGTGCTGCTGACAGAAAAAAAACACCAGCCCTTAAGGATTATTTTATTGACACAGGAATGTCTCAAAAAGAACTTGAGAAGCACATTTCTGTTGGAAATACCATAACAAGAGAAAGAACAATGATAGAGATGGGGGATTGTATAAATTGTAAGTCCTTAGATAACAGGATTTCTGTATATATCTTAATAGAAATGCTAAAAGAGATCAAAAAGCAACCATCAAATAATGTGTACGCGGTGTTTACAGTTCAGGAAGAAATAGGAATACGAGGAGCAAACGTTTCTTCAATGGAGATTAATCCAGATTTTGGTTTTGGCCTAGATACCACCATAGCGTTTGACACCCCGGGGTCAACAAAAAGAGAACAAGTTTCTGCTCTAGGAGAGGGCGCTTGTATAAAAATAATGGATTCATCAACAGTATGCGATTATAGGATGGTTGAATACATGAAGGGTATATCAAAAAAACATAAAATAAAAACACAGCTAGAGATTCTGCCTGCAGGGGGAACTGATACAGCGGGCATCCAAAGGATGAATCCAGGCGGTTGTATCGCAGGCGCAGTATCTATTCCGACCAGGCACATTCACCAGGTTATAGAAACGGTTAACAAAGAAGACGTGAGAGCCGCAATAGACCTGCTAAGATGTTCTGTAGAGAATTTACACACATATGACTGGAGTTTTAAATAGATCGGTTTTTTTAATCACGTTTTGCTTGCTTCATGCAAAAGTTTTGATACTGAAAAAGGACATTGCACAGTAGTTGAAAGAAAACTATCAGAAAAAACAAGTAATCAAGGTTTTCAAGAGAATATAGCAAGGAACAAAACTATGATGTGAACACTGTATGCTTGATATAAAAACAGGAAAGATGAAATAAATCAACTTTTCTAAATTACCGACCGACACTAAAAATTAAAGTGAAGAAAATTGTTTTAGAAACCTAATGTCGTTTTCAAAAAACAGTCTTAAATCTTTAACTCCAAATTTTAACATAGCAATTCTTTCAACACCCATGCCGAAAGCGTACCCACTATACTTTTCGCTATCTATACCACAGTTTTCTAACACATTTGGGTCTACCATGCCACAACCAAGGATTTCTAACCATCCAGTACCCTTGGTTATTCTGTAGTCAGACTCACTTTTTAACCCCCAATATATATCTACCTCAGCAGAAGGCTCTGTAAAAGGAAAATAAGAAGGTCTTAATCTTATTTTTGTTTTTTCTCCAAACATTTTTTTTGCAAAGTAAAGAAGCGTTTGTTTAAGGTCAGAAAAATTAACGCCGTCGTCAATATATAATCCTTCAACTTGATGAAAAATGCAGTGTGCTCTGGATGAAATAGCTTCGTTTCTAAAGACCCTTCCAGGCGAAAGAATTCTTATTGGCGGTTTATTTGATGTCATGTGTCGAATCTGTACAGAGGAGGTGTGCGTACGCAACAAAACATCAGGGTTTTGTTGAATAAAAAAAGTGTCTTGCATGTCTCTGGCTGGGTGTTCTTCTGGAAGATTAAGAGCAGAAAAATTATGCCAATCATCTTCTATTTCTGGCCCATCTGAAAGCTTAAAGCCGATCGAATTAAAAATAGAAATAATTTCGTTTTTTATAATCGAAATAGGATGCCTGGAGCCAAGGCCATCTAAAGAAACAGGTTTAGAAAAATCGTCTTTAGTAGAAGAGGGGGACTTATTAAAACAGTTTTGGTATTCCTTAAATTTAGCTTCGGCAGATTTTTTTAAGTTATTTATTTCTTGTCCAAATTTTTTCTTGTCTTTGTTGTCTACAAGTTTAAAATCAGAAAATAATTTTCCAATAACTCCTTTTTTTGTTAAATACTTTAATCTAAAAGTGTCTAAATCATCTTTGCCGCTTGGAACAAAGCCAGCTACCTCTTTTTGTAACTCTTTAACTAAATCTAACATTTTATAAATTTCGTTATATTTGCTAATCTAACAACAAAGAAACAATATTTATGTCAAATAAAATTTTAAAAAACACATTTTTAGTTTTGTTTTCGCTCGCTATAATGTCTTTTTTTCCTTCTTGTGAAAAAAACAAAGAAACAATCGGCGTAATTATTGTTAAAGACACGGACGGCAACCCTGTAGCCGGAGCAACAGTTGTCTTGCACTTAGATAGCCTTTCAGTAAACTCACAAGGAAATCTATATAACTCAGAAGAGTTAAAAAAAACAAATATTACCGATGCAAATGGTAGAGCAGAATTTTCTTATGATTTAGAGGGGGTATTTCAAATATATGCAAGAAAGGTTGTAGGAAACGACCTTTTAACTGGATACAATGTAATTCGTCTTTTAAGAGAGAAAGAAGTGGCCCAAGAGGTTATCATAAATTAATATAGTTAATTATTGCTTTTTTAATTAAATTTTGTTGATCATCATTAGACAAATCTTTTAATGCTTTTAGTTCTGTATAGTGGGGCCAACCATCTTTATCAATACTATCAAACTTATAAAAACCATACATACTTAGAAGCTTACAGGTTGCGACATGTAATACGTTCACTTTTTCTTCCTTACTAAACCTTTTTACTCCAAAATTAAGCTCTTGAATGCCAATTAAATACAAAATCCCTTTTAAAGACATTTCGTCATCAAATTTCTTTTCTAGTTTGGTTACGAGATCGTCCCATTTTTTTTCAAGATCATTCATTTAACAAAAGTATATAATTAATATCTTTAACGCCCATGAATGAGTTAGACTTTATAGTTTCCATAATACTTTTAATTGGTTTTTTTAGAGGTTATAGAAACGGATTAATCAAGGAGGTTTTTAATTTAGTAATTTTATTTTCGAGTCTTTATTTGTCTATCAGGTTTTCCCAAATACCAATAGTTTCATTGTTAATTTTACTATTTGCTTCTTTGATTTTGTTAAAATTGTCAAGATATATATTACATAAAATAGCAGGGTTTTTGTTTTTGGGGTTTGTTAATAGAGTTTTTGGATCACTGTTTGGCCTTGCAAAAACACTAATATTTGTTTTATGTTTATTGTCAATTGATCGATTTTTCCCAAATGCGAACATTCAAATTGATGAAAAAATAGCACAGGCAGAGCTTGACGATTCAATTTTTTTAAACCAAACTAAATCAAATAAAAACATTACCCTACTTATTAGCTTAATTGAAGTAAAAACTCAAAAAAAATAAAAAGGGCTACCTCTTCAAAGACGCAACACCAGGAAGTTCCTTCCCCTCTAAGAATTCTAACATTGCACCCCCTCCTGTTGAAATATAAGAAACTTCCTTCGAAAGGTTGTATTTTTTAATTGCAGCAACCGTGTCTCCTCCGCCCACAAGAGAAAAAGCCCCCTTTTTAGAAGCCATAACTACACTTTCAGCGATTTTTTTTGTTCCGACAGAAAAATTTTCAAATTCAAAAACCCCCATTGGACCATTCCAAATTATCGTCCCAGACTCCAAAATAGCATTAGTAAAAATACTAATAGTTTTTGGGCCAATATCTAAGCCCATTTGTTTGGAGTCTATTGAAGATATATCAGAAACTTGCGTGTTTTTGTTATCGCTAAATTCATAGCTGTTTACTGAGTCTATAGGCAGCAAAAGATTCACCCCTTTTTTTTGAGCCTTATTTACAAGAGACTTAGCCAACTCAACCTTTTCGGGTTCAAGTAAAGAAATGCCAACATTACCCCCAAGGGCTCTAGCAAATGTATAGGACATCCCCCCCCCAATTATCAAGCAGTCAACTTTATTTAGCAAAGATTCAATAACCTCAATTTTTCCTGAAATTTTTGCTCCTCCGATGATAGCAGTTAGCGGTCTTGACGGGCTGTTAAAGCACTTGTTTAAAGAAAGAAGCTCTGTGTTTAATAAAAAACCATAATATTTTTCTTTAAAAAAATCAGCGATTCCACTTACTGAGCAGTGGTTGCGATGAGAAACCCCAAACGCATCGTTTATGTATACGTCTGCCAGTTCCGAAAGCTGGTTAGAAAATGCTAAGTCACCCAACTCTTCTTCTTTATGAAAACGAAGGTTTTCTAAAACAATAACCTCTCCGCTTTTCATTAATTTTATAGCCCTTTTTGCCTTTTTTCCCACACACGAATCACAGAAAATAACGGGCTGGTTTAACAAAAGAGACAAATGGTTTACTATGTGTTTAAGAGAAAAACAATCTTGAGCCACCCCTTTAGGCCTGCCAAGGTGTGAAATTACAATAGCCTTTCCCCCGTCTGAGATAATTTTTTTAATAGTTGGAAGCGCACGAACAATTCTACTATCATCCGTAATGCTGAAGCTGTCGTCTAATGGAACATTAAAATCAACCCTAACTAAGACCTTTTTGTTTTTGAGCGAAATATTTTTAAGTTTATGCATAATGCAAAATTAACACATTATTAAAATTAATTTTATTTAAATTTGACGTAAATATAAAAATGTATTTTACAGATATTCCAGGATTAGAAGAAACAAAGAACAAACTTCGAAAAAGTATTGTTGAAAATAAAATAGCTCACGCGCAGTTGTTTTATGGAAAAGAAGGGTGCGCTAAATTGCCTTTATCAATAGCGTATGCAAGATATTTAAACTGCGAAAAAAGAGAAAAAACCGACTCTTGTGGGCACTGTATGTCATGTTTGAAATATGATAAACTTTCTCATCCGGACTTACACTTTGTTTTTCCTACGGTAAAAAAATCATCTACAAAAATATCCATTAGCGACAATGATGTGTTAAGATGGAGAGAAGAGGTGACGGCAAACCCTTACATAACCATAGAAGAGTGGATTGAAACTTACGGTTCAGAAAATAAAACAGGAAAAAAGGGTATGATTTATAAAGATGAAGCGGTTTCGATTGTGGAAAAAACAAGACTAAAAAACTATGAATCAAAGTATAGGGTTTTTTTGATTTGGCTGCCAGAACTAATGAATTTAGACGCCTCAAACAAGTTATTGAAAATAATTGAAGAGCCTCCTTCGGGCACAGTTTTTTTATTTGTTTCTAAACAACCAGAAGAACTGATAGCAACAGTTTCATCAAGGCTTCAAAAAATAAAAATCCGAAACTTTTATTTAGAAGAAATTAAATGGTTTTTTAAAGACTACGAGAAGAAAGAATTAAACATAAATTATCTGGTAAATTTAACAAAGGGAAATGTAGGAAAAATAAAAAAAATAATTAATGACAAGACTGAACATTTAGCTTTTTTTGATTCTTTTTCCTCATGGATGAGATTAGCATATAAAATGAATGTTTTAGATTTAACAAATTGGGTTAATTCAATTGCACAAACAGGAAGAAACAATCAAAAATTATTTTTGGAATATGCAATTAAGATGATAAGAGAATGTGTTCTTGTAAATTTTACAGACCCCTCCTTGGCCAGGGTTTCAGAAAAAGAAAAACAATTCGTTTTAAACTTTTCTCCATTTGTGCATGAAAAAAATAGTATTTCAATTTTTGAAGAGCTAGAGGGGGCCTATAAATCAATAGGCAGAAATGCAAATCCAAAAATTATATTTTTTGACTTATCATTAAAAATTGGAAAATGTTTAAAAGTTAAGCGTAAATTTGCGCAAAATAAATGAATATATGAGTTGCGGAACAGGAGATTGTAGTACATGTGAGGTTTCAGAAAA
>MDTE01156559.1_pt1 | contig 12214 bp, 13 predicted proteins | sample 811231 | NCBI WGS metagenome assembly MDTE01 (sample SAMN05326651, study PRJNA326480) | marine metagenome | isolation source: seawater | place: Indian Ocean: Red Sea | collected 2010
ACTAAATATAAAGATTTAGATGATGGACAGAAAATATCAATAAAAGAAGAAATGGGTATTTTTGAAAAAGAAATACCGAAAAAAGATGATAAAAAAACAGATATAAAAATTAAAAAAGGTAAAAAAAAGACTAAACCTAAACCTAAACTAAATATGGGTGCGGATGATTATTAATTATCTTCTTCATCTGATATCAATTGATGTTCTTCTAAAGGCTCTACCTTCTTCTTCCGTGTTTTAGAATCTTTGATTCTAGACTTTAGGATCTCAACATTATTATCAGTTTTGTAATGCAACATATCATTATAGAAGTTTAATATCGAGTCAATGATATTACTCCACCACAATTTATCTCTCTTTACAAGAGTACACTCATACCGTGTTATTTTCCAGAATTTAACTTCATGGACTCTCCCCATATTCTTTTTTTGTTTATCTTCAATCCATGCTTGAATCTCTGAAATACTTAGATTTAAAGGAGCATATTCATATGATAATTTACCATCATCAATGTATGTCATAGTAACACTTTTTGGATAATTCAAATGCGTCCTACCATCAATTAATTGATTTTCAATTTCAAAATAATCATTGATATATTCCTCAATGTTTTCATATTCCTCAACTTTTACTTGAAAGAAGTCACATTCATCAAGGTCGCATACTTCCAATTGACCCAATACTTGAAGCTTATAATGTTCTGGTACAGTTTTAGTAAACTTTCTCTTGGGTGGGCATTTTATTTCCACCATCCTTCCAATATAATCCAAATTACCAGTATCATCACAGATTCCATCAGGTGAAGCTCCAAATGCTTCAAAATCCGGGTGAGGTACCAAACCAAAGTCTAAGATTTTTACATTATATAGTTCTTCATAAAACATGATAGCTACATCTTCATATTTAACACCCCATTCCGTAATTGGATTAGATTCATACGGTTTATCTTCTATTTTAGATAGTATTAATTCATCCCTCGATGTAAAATGGCATTTACCTATTGCAGCCGCCAATGAACTTGCCGTTAGCCTCTTTTTTCTCATCTCATACCATTCTTCCGAACGCTGTTCCGGCATTTCTAATAGTTTCAAATTATTTAATTTATCTCTCCTATCATTATAGATAGTTTCCATTTTCCTTTTATAATTTAAAATGTCTTTTACTAAATGATTAATAACGTATAAATTACTCCTATTTTGATCAATATCTATTTCATAAATACTATATAGCGAAGATACTATTGAATCTTCATCGTATTCCCCTTCTAAATTATATATATACTCTTCTATATCTTTCTTAATAATTTTCATAGTTAAACCTTAATATATCGTTTAATATACTTTCAATTTTTTTTTTAAATAAATTTGAAAGTATATTAAAGAATATTGAACAATTATAAAATAAACATCATAATTATAAAATAAACCCCCTTCAACAATGGATGCTTCTCGGACTATGTCTGATATCCTTAAAGAAAGTATTAAAGATAATGGAGATGTCAAAGAGGAAGTTGTAATCCATAATGTAGAATGTATTCATTGTAAATCCACTATCAATGATAAGCCATGGATTACAGTATGCGTTCCAAGTGAAAATTACAATGTACATGCGTGTGGTTATACATGCGCAAGGAACCTTAAATATTATGTTGGTGTGGGATATTGGAACAATGTTGTAAATAAAGAGGATTTTAGTGAACCTCGTCCTGTAATTAAATCTGAATTATATGCGAAAGATATCACAGCTAATTTTGGAATTGATGGGATAAGATATGAAATTGAACAAGAAGAAAAAAGAAGTAGAGAGATTGAAGAGGAATATGGTCATTCTGATGGAGAGAGTCCATCCGTTTATAGCGATGATTATTAGATTATAATGAATGAAAATACCTTTAATATTTAATATTTTTTTTAAAATATTAAAGATATCTTAAGGAATATATTAAACATGGAGAATAAAAGTACGTTTGATAACCTTAATTTAAATGATAAATTATTAAGAGGGATATATTCATATGGATTTGAGGTCCCATCCCATATTCAATATGTAGCTGTCCCCAAATTTATATCCGGTCGTGATCTAATTGCCCAGGCACAATCTGGTACTGGAAAAACAGGAGCATTTTCTATTGGAGCACTACAGAAATTGGATCCATCTATAGAAGGAACACAGATATTAATTATAAGTCCAACGCGTGAATTAGCACTTCAAACATCTGAGGTAATTAGACAAATGGGTACGTATATGGAGTCTGTAACAGTTATGGATGTTATTGGTGGAACAGATATTAATAAATGTAAGACTGATTTAAATAGTGTTCCGCGCATAATTATAGGGACTCCGGGTCGTATTTTAGATATGATTCAAAAGAAATATCTCTTTACTGATAAATTACATACATTGGTTTTTGATGAAGCAGATGAAATATTATCTTCTGGATTCAAAGAAACTATTTATAATATTGTAAAAGTTATCCCTACAAATGCACAAATATGTTTATTTAGCGCAACTATGCCAGATGAAGTAATTGAATTAACAAATAGCTTCATGAATAATCCAGATTCTATCCTTGTAAAAAAAGAAGCATTAACACTTGAAGGGATTACACAATTTTTTATTAACACTAAAATGAATGATTGGAAATATGATGTTCTAAAAGATTTATATGATACAATTAATATAGCACAATGTATTATTTATATTAATTCAAAACAACGTCTAAATGATATTCATAGAGCTTTAAATGACGATAATTTCCCTGTTTCATGTATACATGGAGATATGGATGCTTCGCAACGAAAAGTTGTAATGGATGATTTTAAATCTGGTCGGACAAGGATACTTCTATCCACTGATTTATTATCTAGAGGAATTGATATCCAGCAGTTATCATTGGTGATTAATTATGATCTCCCTAAGTCAAAAGAAACATATATACATCGTATTGGACGTAGCGGGCGTTATGGGAGAAAGGGTGTTGCTATAAATCTTATCACTGATAGAGATATGGATCATTTAAAAGATATTGAAAAGCACTACGAAACTGAGATAAAAGAAATGCCACAAAATATTGAGGATTATTTGAGTGTTTAATATTTAAGAATGAATTGTGCGTATATATTATCATAATAAAATTATAGTTAAATTAAATGGCAGATGAGATTGTTGTAAATTATGAAACAGAGAATAAACAAATCAATTTGGATGGTAATAATTTAGGAGATAGTACAATAAATATTAAAGATGATGATGATCTTTTATCTGGTGTTGAATTATTAACGAATAAGAAAAAAGAAAGAGATCGGGGTGGTTCTGATGGTGGTTATTCAAGTGGAGAAGAAAGTACTAGTAAAAAGATAGAAGAAGATTATAACTTCTTTGGGAGTGAACAACAAAATAGCGGTATCCCCGATAATTCTAATATAGATGAAGGGAATGCTGATGTTGAAAGTAAGAGTATTCCTATTAATGATCCAATGATGGATTCAATTAAAGGTAATGACAACGGTGGATTTAAAGCATTACATTCAATGAATTCCCAAGAAATTAAAAATGAAAAAATTGATCTTATCTATAAGTTTAAACGATTAGAAGATCAAGGTGTTAGAACAACTATGAACTACAATATGAATTCACATTTAGAAGATATGAGAAATGAATATCTTAAATTAAGAAAACAGCGTGAAATTGATAATTCTGTTAAATTTCAGAGAAAGGTTATGATGGCTGCAATTACTGGTTTAGAATATTTGAACAATAAGTTCGATCCATTTGATATCAAATTAGATGGATGGTCTGAATCTGTAAATGAAGATATATATGATTATGATGAAGTATTTGAAGAACTTGCTGAAAAATATGGAGGTAAGTCTGAAATGGCCCCTGAAATAAAATTATTAATGATGTTGGGTGGAAGTGCTTTTATGTTTCATTTAACACAGACGGTATTTAAATCGTCTATCCCCGGTATGGATGATATAATGAAACAAAATCCAGAGTTAATGCAACAGTTTGCCCAAGCCGCCGTAAGTTCTATAGGAAAGAATCCTATGGATCAGGGTAACAATTCAACACCTCAGAGACAAGCCCCTCAGAGGCAAGAACCTCCAAGACAACAACCCCCGGCTAGACAACCGCGAGAACCACGCCCCCAACCCGAAAATAATTTCAATATGGAGGGGCCACAGGGTTTAGATGATATAATCAGTCAAATGAATATATCCCCAGATAACATCCCCGATTTAGATAATATATCATTAGTTAGCGGAGACTCTGATAGACAAAGTAATAAAAGTGGTGGTATAACATTAAACATGTAATTGAAGCATGTTATTTAGATTCTTCTTCTTCTTCCTCATCGGTTTCATCATCGGTTTCACTATCTGTTTCGTCATATAATTCTTTATTATGGTTTATTAGAGAACTTATAATAACTGAAAATATTAATGTCAGTGCTGTAGCTGCAATAAGGTCCCGGGTTGCCATAAAGAACGCACAGAATATAAAAAGCTTTCTAAATACTTGATTATCTGTAACTTTTTCTCTTGTTTTTTCATCTAATTCTCCAATAATAAACCTACCTCCAATAGTTAAGATAATCATAATGACCCCAACGAAGTATTTATTCGTATTTATATTATTTAATACCTCATTTGTTTTTTCCATAATATATTTAATATAAATTATAAAAAAAATATATATAATATTAATATTATATGGTCGTTGTTGGCTGTTCTCTTAATGAAGCATATGGGATCCCTAAAAGAAAGAAAGATAAAAAGAAAAAGAATAAAGATTTAATAAATGTCGGTGGATATGAAGATGATAATATTTACTCACCTATAGGTGATGTTGGAAAGGTCCAAGTAGAAGAAAACCTACCTAAATATTTATTTATCCCACCAGAAGATAAAGAAGTTGAAGTAAAAGAAGTTGAAGAAGAAAAAGTTGTTAAAACATTGGAGAAAGTTGAAATACTACCACCAGAACCAAAAAAAGAAGTGAGTAAAAGTAGTCCTTATAATATAGACCATAACGACTACATGAATTATTTAATTTATAAAAGAAATATAAATGAAGGATTTTCAAATAACACTAATAATATTCAAAAAATGAATGATGGATTTAATGATGTATTATTATTTGCATTATTTGGAATATTCTTCTTAATTTTTACTGATTATATCTATAAACTTGGAAAGAAGTCATATTAAAATAAATTATTTGTTTTATTTTTTATAGATGATAAATCATTATCATCATAAAATCCACCCATAGGTTTGTACTCATCTATTAATCTATAGTTCATTTTTCTCTCTACTGGTTTTTTATTTGGTGTTTTAATCTTTTTACTACTTTTAACTTGCCAACTAATAAATAACCAATTAGGTTCTACATATAATAGTTTAAATCTATCTTTTTCTAATGAATTTATTAAGTATTTCTTTAATTCATTCGTGTCATAAAGAGGTACGCCTATAATAAATTCTGGTATTTGATAAAAACAAAACATTTTTTCATTACTCGCACTATTTTTAATTCTTATATGTATTTTTTTTAATATATTATCAAATACACGTAGCCTTACTTCATGTTTCCTATCACTTTCTTTATATAATTCATTTATGTTTAAAGAACTCATTTAATATATTTATTAATAGAAAAAAAAAGGAATTATATTTCATATGACATATTTAGACGTTGACACATTACTTATATCGGGTGGAGGTTTAAATTCTATGAGTATGCTTGGGTGTTTAAAGTACTTGATTGAAAATGATTTTGTTGATAGTAAATTAGATATATTCAAGAATATTATTGGTGTTTCTGGTGGGTTAATACATATATTACCCATTATCGTTGGATATACTTTAGAAGAAACCATTCACTTTTATACAAAAGTAAATATTAATGATTATTTAAATGATAAAATAAGTTTAAGATTTATATTAGACAACTACGGAATACATGATGTATCTATATTAAATAAAGTGTCAAAGCTAATATTAAAACATAAAAATATTAGTGAAAACTTAACTTTATCAGAATTATACAAACTTACCAAAAAAAATATACTTTTTAAAACGATAAATATAACTACAGAAAAAATTCTATTTGTTAATCACATAAATTATCCAGACCTTCCATTATCAACTGCCATTTGCATGACATCGTGCGCCCCTATTTTATTTAAGCCCGTAGAATACAAAGGAGATTTATACATAGATGGTGGTTTTTGTGGAAATTTCCCATATGATATAGAAAAAAGATATAAAAAATACCTCGGAATTAATGTTGTCCTTAATAACCTCCAACGAAATACATTAAGAAAGAATAGTAAGGATGAAAATATAGTTCATAATTTTGCTGATTATTTTAAATTAATATTTAAATTATCAGGTACCCAAGTTCGAGATTTTGATATAAAAAAAAGAATAATTACTATTAATATTAGTGGATCAGGACTAAATTTTAAAGAAAAAAATAATGAGAAACACAAGATTATAAATGAAGGATATATTCAAACAGATAAACACTTTAAATCTATGATTGCTTGAAAACATATTTTGGAATTTCAGTATTTGAATGTAGGTCAAACAAATGAGCACTCACAGGTGAATTAATCTTTTTATACACATCGCACCATTCCTTATCATGACTCTCCAAATACCTCCCACCTACAAAGATTGTTTTCTTAGTCTGTGGCCAATTGTCTGGATTATTTGAAAGTAGATCCGTATTCTTAAGATGACCCAGAGAACGACTCTTCTTCAAACATCCATATAATTCATCTATTAGTTCTCTTTTCTTTTCATCCATAACCACCTTGCGCTTCTGACGATATAGATTTCTCTGTCTACGATTAAATTCCTTCTTTTCACCAATTGAATTATAAGTATTATTTTCCTCCTGTAGGAGTCTTCTGTACCTTTTATTTAGTGACGCTACATCTTTTACAGAAAGGTTTTTATAATAATACTTACCATTATTAATCTTATCTTGTACATAATCCTTATACTCTTCTAATGATAGACCATCCATTAGTAGATCCTTTTGAAGACTATATAATTTATCCATACCCGTTACATTCTTTTTCTTAATTTGACCGACTACTTTGTACTGTGGAATGTCATTTGAAATACTACTCCTTGGACGAACATGCGTAAGCCCATCCCTTTTATATAATTCTTTTGGACCTGGAGGATTCTTTTTACCTTCGCGGATTTTATTAACACGAGTACGCCCTACTTGAGTATGATTTTGATACATGTTTTATCTACATACTATTGTAGCTATATTTTTAAATATTATACTTTCATAAAAAATTATTTATTTATCATTTGATTTCTAAGGATATTAAAGTATTTACTCTTCTTCAATAACCTTAAAGTTAAACTTTGGCTTACGGTTTGTCCCATTTACACCAGGATTCTTAGCATTGGGTCCAAGAGCAATACCATACTCTGTCTTCTCTTGTTGCTTACACAACTCAGACTTAAAATCTTTCTTATGTAGACGTTGCTTGGAAGGAATACCGATTTCTTCACAATAGTTATCCCAATCTTCATGAAGTTCATCCAGAGGTGTAAGCTCATCTGTTTCTTCAATATTTTCTTCAAACCAATTAGCAAAGAGATCATTACTTGTCTGATATTGTTTTGTTTCTTTCTTAACTTCTTCTGGTGGACATGTACCTTCTTTATCGTATGATACATAGTGCTCTAGTAGTTTAAGGATAAATATCAAATTCCACATTTCTAGTTTAGCTGTAAGTTGATTATCGGCTAAGTATTGATATCTCTTATGGTCAACATGTTTCGGATTATCTGTAAACTTAGCAATATATTTTACCACCTCAATTCTTCTCCAAATACCACCATCATTTCCACCTAATTGTGGAAGATCATTACACATAAGAGCCATTTTAAACTGAGGCTTGAATTGAGTCGTCCCCTTATACAATCCGCGAGATGTTAATTTATCTCCACCAGTCATCTGTTTTAGTTTACCAACATAAATTAAATCTGTCTTTTCAGGTTCTGACATATATACAAATCGAGCATTTCTAATACTCTCTAATTCAGGAGATGCCGCGGAACTACTCCCCCTCTTAGTTGTAAGGAATGCAACATCCATAGAACGGCTGTAATCTCCAAGGGCGAAATCAATAAGTTCAATCAACTTTGATTTACCATTACCTCCAGAACCAGTCCAGAAATAAAATTTCTCTTCACGTATTTCACCAGACAAACAACTTGAAAGAAATCTCATCGTATATTCCCTAACAGAATCAATCGGAAATACCTTTTTAAGGAAATCATCCAAAGCATCATTTAGTTCATTATAATCTTCAATTGATTTTGACATATCTAGAAGATCATCCAATTGTATAGGGAGCTCATTCTTACTAACAGGAAGAGTCACTCCAGTAGTAAGGCTTACATAATCATTTGGGAGACCTTCTCTAAATAAAAGTTTATTTAGATCAAATACACCATTTTCAAATCCGAGTAGATGTTTTTGATCATTTAACTTTTCATCAAATTCCTTATCATAAAAGTACTCCTTACATTCCTTCATTATTTTATCCTTATATCCAGAATCTTTCAGTTTAATGATCACCTTAGAACAATTACTAACAAGAGTATTTTGAACCTGTGCACGAATATCATCCTCTCCATATTGAAGGACAGCATCACTTGCTTCTTTTTGAAATTTATTCATATATGCAATATATACTTCTACAATCTCGGCTGAAAGTTTTGAACGAAGCATATGACCTGTATCAGTTTCTTCCCATTTGCCTCCATTTTTTTCATTGAAATAGTACCATATATTATCTTTAATACTGGAACATACAAAACAATCTTTAAAATAATGATAAATGACATTAGCTACATCTGAATGTGTTCCTGTATTTTTATCACCCTGTATGCTCTTATTAACTAACCCACTTAAACTTGATATAAGGACATCTTTCCATCCTTCAGGATTGTCCTTTTTAGCCCAATAATGGAGGGATTTAATAGTAAGTTGTCTGTTATTATTCTTATTAAACCAATCCCATTGTTCATCACATTCTTTTGAATTATTATACATAGCCCATTTTTTACTGAATGAAATCCATGCCGGGAGAAGGGTTGGACTAATTGTATGAAGGCAATATCCAACCTCAATCCAATCAGCGTAATTACTGGCCCTATCTTGAGATAGAATCTGAGATAATTCTTTTGCAATATCAATATCATGTTGCTTAACTTTATTTACTACCTCAGGATTTATTTCTTCATCTGAGGTTGTTGTAATAACAGATGAAGTCTTTTTAAGGTTACCATTAGACATCATACTAAGTAGTGTCTCACCATATGTCACATTAATATCTTCCTGCTGTGAAACACTATTCATTCTAATAATCTCTAAAGGATTATCAATATACATGTCTGTTGGAATATTAATTAATTTATCATCTGAAAGCTTGTAGATCTTAGTAAGTTCATAACGAAGTTCATTTGGTTTCCCAGAACCATAAATAAACCAATTACCACCTTTATAAATATTATCATCAACTATTTCACCCATTGAATTAGAAGGAGGTATAAAACCATGTTTCCTAAAGATCTCCTTATAATCCGTATTAATAAGTGCCTCCCTAAGCTTACGATATGTTTTCTTTTCAGCTACAATATAAGGAAATAGAAAGTGAATACCGTCCTTTGATTTATATTGCTTTGTAGTCGCTGGTAGTTGTCTTTCTTTCTCCATTACCCAACATACATTTTGATCTTCATCAATATTATAAAAGTCACTGATAGTTTCAAAGATATCTTTAATAATGTCTTCAAGAACATCCATATTATATTGCCTTTCAGAAAGCTCATCTTCATATTTAAAATCAAGATCAATGACTAACCGTGATATAGGTTGAACCTTTTCTACCATTGAAATCTTCTCTTTCTCCCTGAATAATGCTTTATATAGTAAATTATACAACTCATCTACTTTATCACAGGGTATTGTGTAAGCACCCCCGGGAGACCCCTGTGCTCCATATATAGTATGTGTATGCTGATCTTTTTTGGGATAATTACTAAGAAAATTTTTGAGTTTCAAATAATTCACCATAATACTTTGATTAGATAATTATATACTTTATTATTGCTTTAATTTTTTATATATCTTTCAAATTTATAAATATTTAAAAAAGACACATTATAAATATTATACACATGTCTACAGCAAAAGCTTTAAAACGTATTATAAATAGAGATATTAAAGAAATATCAAATCAAAAATTAAATTCACATGGAATATTCGTACATTTTAATGAGGATAATATGCTTGAAGCAAAAGCTATGATAATTGGCCCCAAAGACTCTCTATATGAGGGTAGTTTTTTATTTTTTAATATCACTTTCCCCAATAATTATCCATTTGCTCCACCAGATATAGCATATATATCTAGGAATAGAATTAGAATACATCCAAATCTATATGTTGGACACCATGCATCTGGTCATGGTAAAGTATGTTTATCAATACTTGGAACATGGAGTGGTCCTAAATGGACAACAGTAATGGATATTACTACAGTATTATTAACAATACAATCTTTATTAGATAGTAATCCACTTTTTCACGAACCAGGTCACGAAAATAAATTTAATGATCAAAATAAAATGTATAATACGACGATTCAATATGAATCAATTAATACATTATTAATTAAGAATTTTATTCAACCACCATTGGGGTTTGATATTTTTCATAGTGATATGAAAAGTGAAATTACTAAGAATAAAGAAGTTATTAAAAAAAGATTAGAATGTTTAGAAAAAGAATTCGCAGATCCATTATCAATTATAATTCAGATATATAGAATTAACCTTATTCTAAATTATAAAGAATTAAATAAGAAATATACTTCATTAATTTATGATGATGTAAAATAATTTAATAATCATCTTATAATAATTTAAAAATTTGATATTTAAATATTTATGATATTATAAATAAATGGAGATAGAATTTTGCAAAAACTGTGATAATTTATTATTCCTATACTCTGAAGAAGATGAAAAGAAATTATATTATGGATGTAAAACGTGTGGTGAGAAACAAGCAAAAGTTGTTAATCAATGTATCTATAATAACACATATGATATTGACTTAAGTGAAACTATTAATTCAAATCAATTTCTAAAGGAAGATGTTACATTGCCAACAATTAAAGATAACCCGAATATTAAGTGTCCAAATGCAGATTGTGAATCAGTTGGAAAAGATGATTCTGAAATTGTATATATTAAATATGATGGAGAAAATATGAAATATCTATATGTATGTAAGTCTTGTCAGACAAAGTGGACTAATCAATAAATTTGAATTATTATATAAAAATATAATTAATTATATAATAATAATGGATGATTTGAATTCTGATGATGAAATATTTGAAACCAAAGAATTAGATAATCAAGTGGTTGATATTGAAGATATAGCCACATTTAATCAAAATTATGCTGAAATGAAAAAGAATTATAAATCGCGACCCTTCCTTAATAAGTATCAAAAAACTCAAATTATATCGGAACGTTCTCAGCAATTAGCAAATGGTGGAATTGCTTTAATAGCGAACCCTGAAAGTTACAATAGTGTTTATGAAATTGCCCAGGAAGAATTAAGGCAAAAGAAAATACCATTTATTATTTCAATTCCCTTTTCAGGTAGGAATGAATATTGGAAATTAGAAGATTTAACAATATTATAAATTAATTCTAAAATGTGAAAAAATAATATATTATAATATATAAAATGTACGAAAAATGGATTATGTTTTTATTGTTAGTGGCAATTCTTTTACTCCTCAAATGTGGAAATTATGAAGCATTTGAAAGTGGACCCGAAGAACCTGCACAGCCAGCTCAGCCAGCTCAGCCAGCTCAACCCCCTGCGAGACAGCCAGCCCAGCCCCCCGCTCAGCCAGCCCAGCCTCCTGCGAAACAGCCAGCCCAGCCTCCCGCTCAGCCAGCCCAGCCTCCTGCGAGACAGCCAGCTCAGCCCCCCGCGAAACAGCCAGCTCAGCCCCCCGCGAGACAGCCAGCTCAGCCTCCAGCTCAAAGACCCGGTCAGCAGCCAGGTCAGCCTCCAGCTCAAAGACCCGGTCAGCAGCCAGGTCAGCCTCCAGCTCAAAGACCCGGTCAGCAGCCAGGCCAGC
>MDTE01115642.1_pt1 | contig 12213 bp, 8 predicted proteins | sample 811231 | NCBI WGS metagenome assembly MDTE01 (sample SAMN05326651, study PRJNA326480) | marine metagenome | isolation source: seawater | place: Indian Ocean: Red Sea | collected 2010
GAGCCAGCATCTCTATTGAGCCGAAGCGTTTCACCGCATACTCCAACTCGGCGAAGCGCGTTCCTTTTCCAAATTTTCCGCCAGAGTATTTACCGGTCAACGCGCCCTGGCCGAGCGGCGAGAACGCCATCATCCCGACGTTCTCACGCTCGCACACTTCCGACATCCCATAGTCGTAATCGCGCCACAGCAGGCTGTAGTTGTTCTGCAGCGAAACGATGCGGGGCAGGCCGGTGGCTTCTGATACAGCGATGAGGCGGGTGAGACCCCACGGCGTTTCGTTGCTGACGCCCGCGTAGCGCACCTTACCCGCTTCGATCAACCGGTCGAATGCTTCGAGCTGGGCCTCCATGGGCACGTGGCGGTCCGGCCAGTGCGTCTGGTAGAGGTCGATGTAGTCGGTTTTTAAGCGTTTTAAAGAGGCCTCGCACGCGGTTGAGAAATGCCGCCAATCGAGCGTGGTGAACCCGCCCCGCAGGTAGGGTACGATATTGCCAAACTCGGCACTATTTGCTCCACTAATCTTGGTCGCCAGGACCACCGCGTCGCGAGGTTTGCGGTTGAGCCATGCGCCTACAATTTCTTCGGACCTACCGTGGGTCTTCGCGCTCTGCGGCGAAGGGTACATCTCGGCGACGTCAATCAGGTTGATACCCTGGTCTAAGGCGGTGTCGAGCAGACGGTGGCTCTTCACTAAATCAAGCTGAGTGCCCATGTTCATCGTGCCGAGGCCATAGGTCGATACGCGCAGGCCACTGCGCCCCAGACGTCCGTACCGCATGTATTTTCCTTTGGCTTGCTGGCAGTGTGATCCAATGGATCGGTAGTCTTGGCGCGGGTAGTGCCGACCTGTCAACCTCATCCATTTCTCTAATTCAACAGGGCGCCATGGCAGCCGATCAGCGCACGAGTCGGGGATTGGATATCGATATAGCTCAGGCCGCTACACTTAAAGCCGATTCAGAAGATCGGCGGCAAGCTTGGTATTGCTACGAATAAGAGTGGAAACCTGTGGGCGTACTAATGGCAAGATTGTTTTCGACTCTATTAACCGTCTCAGAGACCGCCTGTCTCAGCGTTGGACTTTTTATCGAGTTGCATGAGGATCCCTCTGGCGCAACAACCAGCTCAGTACCAAAGTTGCTAGGACGGCCCCTGCCATCTGCGCCATAATAAAGCCTGGGGCGTCGATCGGACGGATACCAGAGAAGGTATCGGTTAGCGAGCGGGCCATTGTAACGGCGGGGTTCGCGAAGGATGTCGATGAAGTGAACCAGTAGCCTGCCGATATGAATAGTCCGACCGCGTATGCAGCCGCTTCGGGGCGAAAACGGATGCAGCCGATAATCGTTGCCACTAACCCGAATGTTGCCACGCCTTCGGCGATCCATTGGCTCACGCCCGTGCGTATGGTCGTTGAAGCTGCAAAGAGCGGTTCTTCGAACATTATATGCGCTACGACCGCACCAAACAGCCCACCCAGCACCTGAACTGCGACGTAGAGAAGCGCGTCACGTCCATTGAGTTGGCGTTGCATTAAGAACGACAGCGTGACCGCCGGATTGAAGTGTGCGCCGGACACCGGGCCGTAGATCAAAATCAAGACGGCGAGGATCGCTCCGGTTGCAATCGTGTTACCAAGCAGCGCTATCGCGGTGTTCCCGCCGGCCAGTGTTTCGCCCATGATGCCAGAGCCGACAACGGTCGCCAGCAGAAATGCTGTGCCGAGAAACTCTGCGGCCAGGCGACGCGGCAAGCCGTACTTATTCATACTCCACGTGCACGGTTCGATCGTTATCTGCTAGTTCGCGGCTAGTTGTAAACGGCGCTATGGCCCTCCTTGAGCCCAGCTGATCCCATGGCTCATCGGGGGGCGCTTTCACGAGAAGTGTAGAAGGTCTACCATGAAAAACCCTGAGGATCAGCCGCCCCAGTCTTATCCGACTTGATATAGAAGTAAGTCGTCACCTTCTAGGGGAGAGTTTGCCTTTTCTGCTGCCTTTAGGGCGTTTCATCGGCTCGCTCTATCAGGCGGTCTTTACCTAAAGGCTCTGGGTGCTCATGTCGGGCGCGTCATAGCCGATCGTTTCGTTCGCCATGTTGATGGCGGCGACGCAGGTCAACGATCGGCCTTTACCGCGGCAAGTTGGTGACCTGCATTAGTGGGTCAAAGCCGAGCTATTTTCAGAGAAAATTAATTCTCGGATCCGCCACCTTGGGATTCTCCAAGCTGGCGTTCAAGTTCGGCGATACGGTCATCCCGTTCAGCGAGCGCTTGTTTGAGCTCCGTAACTTCCATTTCTAGTGTATCCAGCTCATCGGGGTCACTATCCTCTTCTTTGTTGTCCGAATCGCTAGGTGCTGGGACGCCGCCGCCGCCGACCAGGCGTTCATGAAGGGCGACGATATATTCGCGGTCGTCCTTGGTGAGCTCGCCCTCCGCTAGGTCACGCTTGAAGTCCTCGAGATCCTCTTGCGTGCTCGGCATGACATCGTCTAATGCGAGAATTTCATCTATCAGCTGCGTTACATCTTTCATTTTTATTCTACTACCCTTCCTAGTGGGGACTTGAATTCATGTGTTGGATTAACTGTCAGCCGCCCCTTGTGGAGCGGAGTCGCTCGACGTTTCTCGTCTGGGAGCAGTCGTGGCAGTAGCGGCGGCCCCTAACGCTTCGTTGAGCATCTTGCCATCGGCATCGGCAAGCGCCGCTTCACGCACATTGCGCACCGCCTCGGCCGCATCCATAGCCGAGCTATTTGACACCATCGGTTCGACGATAGTGTCAAAAATGCGCAAAAAATTTCCCTGGCCGCGATGATAAGTGGATCCGTAACCCTTGATGAGGCATGCGCATCTCGCAATCTCAACGGCCAATTGGTAGTCACGTTCGACAGCGTGTGACACCGCGGTGAGCCATCGATCCTGCAACATATTTTCGTCCCGATAGCGCAGGCTACTTCGGCGCGCCCAGCGCATGCGGCCTAGCATCCACATCAGCAAGAAGCCGCTGATTGTTGTTGTCTTGACATGCAAACCGACATGCAGGCGCTCAGGCGATTTGCGGCGCTCGGCCCAGCGCAGGATCGGCCGACCCAGAGTAGGTGGCAGGATCGCGGTGAACTCCTCGGGACCGGGTTTTAGGTAATCAATGATCTCCACCGGTTCGTGGGCTTTGGCACCGACTTCTTTGCGCACCCGCGCCACACGCGCGGCGCGGGTCTTAAGATCTGCGACCCGGATCACATCCTCAAACGCCATCCATGTTGCCAGATAGCGCGCCACCTCGCGTGTGAGCAGCCACGGTTCGTCCATGCTCTTATTCGGTCCGTCGAGCGCCTGGATGCGATAGAGACGGTCAAGGTAGTAGCCTGCGTAACGGGCGTCCTGATAATCGACCAGACGCGCAATGCCCTCACCAAGCAGCTCGTGCAGAGCCTTGGGAAAGTCGCCCCGCACGCGGTCGAGCAGTGGTTGCGCTGCAGCTGTTGCGGTTGTAGGTCGCTTCGCGAGATCTTCGACCGTTGGGATTGACACAGCCGACTGAGCCTTGTCGAAGCCACCGGTAAAGCCGGCGAGGTTCGACTCGACGGCAATCCCTGACTCCCGGATCACCTGCTCGAAAATCTTGCGGCTCACCGGTACTGCCCCGGATCCGGCGATCGCGCCAAGCATCACCGCGCTAGCCACGCTGCCCGTCTCCGCGGTCGTCTGGTTGATGTCGAAGAAGATGGGCTGCTTTGCTATCTCACTGGCAGCGCTAAGAATACGCGCCGGATCGACCCGCCCATCGGTCATCGAGGCTCGCTCGTTGATGGCGTACATACGGTGGGTCGAAGCGATCAGCGTGGTTCTGTCGGGGTTAACAAAGCCGTTCTGCATGGCCCGACCAGCCTCTAGTAACTCTGAAGCTACCATCAAATCGATCGCACCCGGCATCGGTGTCAATGCAAAGACCGGACTGGCACCGCTGAGCTTGTTAGCAGAAAGGGGTAGAAATTCGATGTAGTAGGTTGTTGCCCCAGTGCGCTGTGCGACGCCGGGGATCGACGTGCCTTGCACTGGGTAGCCGGCCGCAACGAGGGCATCTGTCAACCACTGGCTGAGTACGCCGCCGCCCTCCCCGCCGAGAGCGGCAATTAGGATCGTCGATGGCTGTTCCAGGGCCGTCACGCGTCCGTGCGTCCATTTATTATGTCGCGATCGACTTGGAACCACGAGATGACTCGTTGACGCAACGCGTGCATGGCACGATCCCACGATTTGGGGTTCTGCACGGTTTCGGTGCGGAAGAATGAGGGGCACAGGATAGCCGCGTGAGCAACCTCGCCGCACAGGCCGCAGCCGAGACAGTTATTGTCGATGTGAGCGACGGGATCGCTCTTTAGCAAATTGGGGTTGGGTTTGATCGTCAGGGACGGACACCCCGAAAGGCGAACGCAAGAATGATCTCCCGTACAGACGTCGTCGTCGATCGCAAAGCGCGTGCGCACCACCCGTTCGCCGGCAACCAGCTTCTTGCGGTTCAACGGTTTGATTCGGCGTTGGCGCTCGAGCATGCATTCGCCGTCGGCAATGATCACCTTGAGGCCGTCTTCCTCTGTGGTAAGTGCTTCCTTTAGCGTTTCCGACATCTTCGCGACGCCATATGACCTTAGCTTGCGCACCCATTTGACGCCGACGCCCTTCAGCGCTTCTTCTATCGTGCCTTCGAGCGCCTCGCCCTTGGCGTTAGCGCCGCTCGAAGGCAGGCGCTGGTGCCCCGTCGCAGCGCTGTACCCGTTCTTCATCACGATCAGCACCGAGTCGTCCTTGTTAAATACGGCATTACTAATGCCGCTAGATAGACCGTTGTGCCAAAAGCCCCCGTCACCCATGATGCTGACCACGCGGCGTCCCATCTGTGGCGCGATGCCTGTTGATGACGCGAGGCCTAGCCCGTAGCCCAGTACCGTGTTTCCCATATTGAAGGGAGGCAGCGTCGAAAATGTGTGACAGCCGATGTCGGAAGAGATGTGTACGTCGCCCACTTCACGCTGCGCGAGTTTCAACGCACTGAATACCGGTCGCTCGGGACAGCCGACGCAAAATCCCGGTGGCCTAGGGGGCACCGGCCCGCCCAATAGTTCCACAGCCTTTTTCTTCGGAGCGAGCAGTGCGTGCACAGCTTCCGATATGCGCTTGACGTCGACACCACCTGGCAGGGATCCCTCGATAAATTTGGCGACACCGGTGACCACAACCTCGAGGGTGTACTCGCCGGCCATCGGCAGTACGTCCTTGCCGATCACTATGGTGTTGAGGCCGGCCTTGCGCAACGCCACGTTGACAGCTTGCTCGATATAGTCGGGCTGACCTTCCTCAACCACCAGAACCGCACGTTTCCCTGCACAGAATGCAGCGATCTCATCGTTGACCACTGGGTAGGTGACGTTCATCACATAGACCGGCACGTCGCTGTTCCCGTAGGAATCGGCCAGGCCGATTTCTGAGAGCGACCGCATCACCGCGTTGTACATGCCTCCCTGCGTGATGATGCCAATATCTTTGAGGGTCCCATCGAATACCTCGTTAAGGCCTTGTTTTTTAATAAATTCGATCGCTGCAGGCAGGCGCACGTCGACCTTTTTCTTTTCCTGGGCATAGGTCGAAGGAGGCAGAACGATGTTGCCGAAATCGAAGTGCGGCTCCGCAATAGGGTTGTTGCGCGAAAGGGCCGGCGCCACGTTGTCTTTAGCAACGAATTCGCCGGTAACGTGGCAGGCACGAATTCGCAGCTCAACCATTACAGGGGTGCTGCTCGCCTCCGACAGCTCGAATGCCTTTTCGACCGTTTCGACGATCTTCGGTAGGTTGGGCCTAGGGTCGAGCAGCCAGACTTGCGATTTCATCGCAAAAGCGTGGCTGCGCTCCTGCATGATACTGGCGCCTTCACCATAATCTTCTCCAACGATAATTACTGACCCACCTTTAACGCCAGCCGAGGCGAGATTGGCGAGGGCATCTGATGCGACGTTGGTCCCGACCGTAGATTTCCACGTGACAGCGCCGCGAATTGGGTAGTTAACTGAAGCGCCGAGCATCGCTGCCGCACTTGCTTCCGATGCACACGCCTGGAAGTGCACGCCTAGCTCCTCTAGTAGCTCCTTGGCGTCGGCCATGACATCCATCAGGTGCGATACCGGTGCACCCTGGTAGCCGCCAAGGTAACAGACGCCGGATTGCAGGAGTGCTTTTGTAACCGCGAGGATACCCTCGCCTCTAAATATGCTGCCCTTGCCCAATTCCAGCAGAGCTATTTCTTTGGTGAACGATCGTTCCGCCATTCTCAAATCCGCCTAACGCCGCTCGGACCAGTGTCCCGCCATCCTCAAACTATAGTGTGCGGTGCGCTATTATTCACGCCTCGCCACTTGTTACCGTTGGTAGATTTCGAACGGTGTCGCGAGTGTGGCTGCGTTGCCGAGTGACTCGATGATGCGCAGCCCTTCGTTCCACTTTGCCATGCGTTCGGAGCGCGCAAACGAGCCGACTTTCAATTGTTCAGCGCTCCAGCCGATGGCCAGATGCACCACTGTCATGTCCTCGGTCTCGCCAGACCGAGCTGAAACGACGTTCTGCCAACCAGCTTGGTGAGCTGCATCGAACGCAGCTTTCGCTTCGCTTAGCGTCCCTGCCTGATTTGGCTTTACCAGTAGCGCGGTGCATGCGCCTTCGGCGGCTGCTTCTACCACCCGCTCGGCGCTGGTGACGAGAAAATCATCACCGATGATCTGAACGCGGTGCCCTACCGCAGCCGTGAAGCGCGTAAATCCCATTGAATCGGCTTCGTCGAACGGGTCTTCGAGTGACACAATGGGAAATCGCTCGATCCAGCCCATAAGTAGTTCGGCCAATCCGTCGCTATCGAGTTTGCGGTCCTCGGGACCGAGCCGGTACCGCTTTTCTTCATAGAACTCGCTGGCTGCAACATCGAGGCAGATTGCCAGGTCCTGACCAGGAGTGAACCCGGCGCGCTCGATGGCTCTTAGAAGCGTCTCGAGCGCAGCCTCGTTAGTATCGAACATAGGCCAGTACCCACCTTCATCAGCGACGCCGTAGAGGTGGCCGCGTTCGGCCATCAACTCACCTGCTGAGCGGTAGACCTCAGCGGTCATTTCAAGCGCCGTGGTGTAATCTTTCGCGCCGACCGCCGTGACCATAAAATCCTGGATTTCAGTGCGTCGGGCCGCGTGTGCACCGCCACCGAAGATCTGTATTTCCGGTAAGGGAACAACGACGTTGCGATAACCCGCTAAATGGCGCCAGAGCGGTACACCGACAGCCGCGGCCGCTGCGTGGGCGACTGCCATTGAGGTGGCGACGAGCGCATTGCTACCCAGGCGGCTCTTGTCGGCGGTACCGTCACATTCGACCAACGCCGCGTCGACTGCTACGAGGTCCATTGCGTCGCGTCCTACCAGCGCTTCGCGGATTGTCCCATTGACGGCGTCGACCGCCGTGCGAACTCCCAGCCCCCCGAGCCGTTCGCCGCCATCGCGCTTCTCCAACGCTTCGCCCGAGCCCATCGATACACCCGATGGGGCGATGGCGCGCCGCTCGACGCCGTTGGCAAGCCGCACTCGCACCTCTACGGTCGGTCGGCCACGGGAGTCCCAGACCTCCTGGCCCTCTATTCCGGTGATGCGCGGATCTCCGATCGGGTCGAGCAAAGGTATTTATCCCTCGATTTCCGCCGCCCAAGCCGCCCACACGCTGGCTAAGCGGTCGACGGGGTCCGCAAGCAGTGCACGCGCCGTGCGTCGTATCTTATCCTTGTCGACCTCTCTTGTGATGTACTCCGCTGGTGATTTTCCGTCGACGCGGGCTAGAAACAGCCCAGGTAGTAGGTGAGCTATCCGCGCTTCCAGTGCCTCGCGCTGCTCCCAGTCGCAGCCAGCGAGGTAGCTTGTGGCTAAGGCCTGGAAACAGGCGTAGAATCGGCTGATTGCGCCGCGGTTCCAGACGCATTTGAGCAGTAAATGATTGAGGCAGAACGCGGCGTCAAACGCGGGATCGCCATACCAGGCTCCCTCAGCGTCAAGAAACACCGGTCCGTCTGGCCCAATCAGGATGTTCTTGGGGCTAACGTCGCCGTGGACCAGAGCCTTGCGATTGGCTTGTGTGGTCTCGATCAGGTTCTCGAAGGCCGCACTCCGGTCGGAGTGTACTCGTGCAGTTGCCTCGAGGTACGGTTCGAGACGGATCGGATAGAAGATGTAGGAGGTATCGAATGCCGCGGCTATCTTGGGGTCGTTGGCTGTCTGAGAGTGGATGGACGCAAGGATACAGCCGACTGCGGCTGCCGTTTCGGGTTCTGCGATGCCATCGCGTAATTGGTGCTTCCACACCGGATAGAGATGGGGGTCTAGATACTCCATCACGAAAAGGCAGGCTCCGGTATCCTGTCCCAGGATTCTGGGCACGGCTCTGGGCACGATCTTGGCTACCGTTTGGATCCAGCGGCATTCATAATTGCTGCGCTCGACCGGTGCTCGCCAATCCGCAGCTACACGTAACTTACCTAGCGACCGCTTTATACAAACCGTTCCGAGGGCAAGATCAGCGCGCCAGATATCCGACGACACTCCACCCGATAGACCTTCGAAAATCAGGGGCTCGCCGGAGCGAGTAAGGCCCATATGCTGCAACGCAATTTCGAGTTCACTGCGGCTCTGAGCGTCGGGTTCTCGTGGTTGAGTGGGAATGGGTATCTCACCCTCCGATGTGCTGAAGAATCATGATAGAGGGTACTTGCATCCGTGCCTGGCTTATCGGCCACTGGTGTCTATTTCAAGCGCAGAAAAACATACGAGGATGCCGGTGAAGATAGTCTTTCAGTATGACGCAAGCCCGATGCTGGCCGCGCGTCTTAAAGAACTCTCGACCGATGGTATCGAGATCACGCCATGTCCGGAGCAAGATATGGATCGTTTTATGGCATTGATGGCTACTGCCGATGCAGTGTTCCATGTTTTGAAGCCGATAACTGCTGAAATCATCACTGCATCGCCGAATCTAAAGCTGATCCAGAAGATAGGTGTCGGCGTCAATACTATTGAACTTGAGGCCGCTCAGCAGCAGGGAGTCAAGGTAGCCAATATGCCGGGTACCAACAGCCGCGCCGTTGCCGAAACAACGCTGCTGTTAATGCTTGCAGCTTTGCGCCGGCTCCCGAACTACGATGGTGCCACCCGGCGCGGTGAGGGATGGGCTCTCGACTCAGTATTGTTCGATGGTATTGGCGAACTAGGTGGGAGAACAGTTGGCCTGGTTGGCTACGGAGCAGTGGCGCAACTACTCACTCCTATGCTTCTGGCGCTCGGGGCACGCGTGCTCTACACCTCACGCGAGCGCAAGGATAACGCCCTCGCGGAGTGGTGCTCGCGCGACAAACTGTTGGCTGTATCCGATATCGTCTCTCTTCACCTACCGCTCACCCCGGAAACCGAAAAGCTAATAGATGCTGATGCTATTCGATCCATGAAGGATGGCGCGGTGTTCATCAACACCGCGCGCGGTGGTTTGGTTGACGAAACAGCGCTGATCGAAGCCCTGACGCTCGGCAAGCTTCGTTCTGCTGGTCTCGATGTCTTTGCCTTAGAACCTGTTTGTCCTGATAACCCATTGTTGTGCCTTGATAATACGGTGGTTATGCCGCACGTCGCTTGGCTTACCCCGGAAACCCTCGAGCGTAGCTTGGAGATCGCACTGGAGAACTGTCGGCGCATACGCCAAGGCGAGGAGATCCTCTTTCGAGTAGTTTGAGAGCGCTGGAACACCGTTAATCTAAACGTGATTCGTTCCCGAACTCTTACTGGTCTATAAGATATTCATTGTCGACGCGGTTAGCTTTGTTTTTGCTATGCTCCCGACGTGTATCTTCGGGTCGAACTTCACCTAACAAAATGATCGCAGTGGAGGCCTAGGTGGACGGTGGAGCCATGATGTGGATCGTATTCGGCGTATCCTTCATAGGGTGCGCAGTTGCGCTCGGTAAGATCTTCATCAAGCCGTCGGACTTCGAGCCTTTGCAGGGCGGTGATACGCCACAGCCAAAACCCGCCAAGCAGGGGCAGGAGAGGAAATCCCTACAGGACCAGATCGAAGATTCCATCGAGGACGTTGAGAAAGAAGAGCAGGTCGCCGAGGACTCGGTGTTTAAAAAGACGCTCGTTAAGATGATGAGCTTCCTGGAAACGATCCTTGCTGCGCTCGCGACCAAGGAGTTCAAGTTCGACAGTTTAAATAAGTTCGGCTGTCATCTGTTCCTCGCCGGCGCTGCCGAAGGTGCCTCGCGCCAGGGTGGGCTGAGCCACGATCAGTTCGTCGTGATGCTTGGCAAGGCGGTAGAAGTGCTAGGCTCGAACCCAGACGTCGCCATTAAATTTAGCGAAAAGTACGAAGAGTATCTGCTGGAGCCGAAATACGCTGAGATGTTCCGTGCCGGTGGCGAAGCCATCGAGATGTTCCTAAAGGATATCGACGCGGACGTCTCTGACTCTCTGGTGAAGGCGCTGGAGTTGTGGAACAAGCCCGCCGCCGAATCGGTCGAGAAAGACAAGCTTGTGACAGTGCTGTTCACGGACCTTGTCGGGTCGACCAAGATGACTCAGGAGCGTGGCGATGCCGGTGCCCAGCAGGTGCTGCGCAAGCATAACGAAATCGTCCGTAATGCCCTTGCTAAGTATCAGGGGGTCGAGGTCAAGCACACCGGCGACGGCATCATGGCCCGCTTTTCGGTCACTTCGAACGCGGTCGAGGGGGCGCTGTCGATGCAGGAGGCGTTTGCCGCTCACAATCAGACGAACCCTGATCTCCCGGTCAACGTGCGCGTCGGCATCAATACCGGAGAGCCGATTCAAGAAGAAGGCGATATTTTCGGCACTACGGTGCAGCTAGCGGCGCGCATTTGCGATAAAGGAAAGTCTGGCCACGTCATGACATCCAACGTGGTCCGCGAGTTGTGCGCCGGTCGGCAGATTCGCTTCGAAGATTGCGGGCCGTTCGATCTCAAGGGTGTTGAAGGACCAGTCAGCCTTTACTTTGCCCACACCTCCTGACGCCTTCGCTACCTGTCGGTTGTGCGTGCTCCGATTTGCCGCTTCGCGACTCACGGAGCAGGATGATATCTGCTAGCCTTTTTCTCGCGACCCACCTCGGGAGGAATCTAAAATGAACGTAGCCGCAAGCTTGGCGGATCTCTCGCCCAATAACCTCGAAGCGTACTGGATGCCGTTCACGGCAAACCGGCAGTTCAAGTCGGCGCCGCGGCTCTTCGTTGCGGCTGAGGGGATGTTCTACAAGACCCGCGAGGGGCGGGAGATTCTCGACGCTGCTTCCGGCCTCTGGTGCGTCAACGCCGGGCATTGCCGCAAAGAAATCGTCGAGGCAGTTCAAGCGCAGGTCGCAACCATGGACTACTCGCCGGCATTCCAAATGGGTCATCCCGCGGCTTTTGAGTTGGCATCGCGGGTTTCGGCCATCGCACCGGGAGACATGGACCATGTGTTCTTCGTCAACTCCGGTTCTGAAGCGGTCGACACCGCCCTCAAGATCGCCATCGCCTATCACGGTGCCAACGGTCAGGGCGGGAGGTTCCGTCTGATCGGCCGCGAGCGCGGCTATCACGGCGTCGGTTTCGGCGGCTTGTCGGTGGGCGGCATTGTTGCTAACCGCAAAGCGTTCGGGCCTCTGCTCAACGGTTCTGACCACATTTGCCACACCCATAATCTTGCCGAAAGTGCCTTCAGCCGGGGCCAGCCCGAATGGGGCGGGCATCTCGCGGATGATCTGGAGCGCTTGGTGGCGCTGCACGGCGCCGAGACGATCGCCGCAGTGATCGTTGAGCCAATGGCGGGCTCGACTGGGGTACTCATTCCCCCGAAGGGTTACCTCCAGCGCCTGCGCGAGATCTGTGACAAATACGGTATTCTACTGATCTTCGACGAGGTCATCACCGGCTTTGGTCGGCTAGGTGCGAGTTTTGCAGCTGAGAAGTTTGGCGTCGTGCCAGACATGATCACCTGCGCTAAGGGGATCACCAACGGCACGGTACCAATGGGTGCGGTAATCGCACGCAAGCATGTCTACGATGCGTTCATGAACGCAGCCGTCGGCGACAACGCCATTGAGCTATTCCACGGCTATACCTATTCCGGCCACCCACTGGC
>MDTE01151276.1_pt1 | contig 12213 bp, 8 predicted proteins | sample 811231 | NCBI WGS metagenome assembly MDTE01 (sample SAMN05326651, study PRJNA326480) | marine metagenome | isolation source: seawater | place: Indian Ocean: Red Sea | collected 2010
AGGAAGATGGCGGTTCATCAGAACAAACTGGACCATTTACACCTCCACCAGACCCAACACCAGCGCCAACACCGGCACCTACACCGGCACCTACACCGGCACCAACACCGGCACCTACACCTGACCCAGGTACAGGAACAGGAACAGGAACTGGAACTGGAACTGGTACCTAATAAAAAATATTGAAATAATTAATATTTATATTTTCTTGTAAGCTTATAGAGATCATCTTTTCTGATCAGCTTAGCTCCAGGGTCTTTAGTTAGAGGTCTCCAAAAGAATTCAAACCATTCTTCTGATATAGGGAATTTAAAGTATATACCTTTATCAAAACTACCCTCTCCAAATTGCTCTGCAGTGACATTAGTCTTAGTAAAGAATGCACCCATTTCTACCCCGTTTTTAAATCTTCTTGATAAATCAAAAGTATAACCTTTGTCCCCAGCTAAATATTCTCCATATGAGATATGAAGAGATAAAGGAAGAAGAAAGTCATTTTCATAATATAAATTTACATGACCAGTAATATTTGAATAATCCAATAAACCAAATGCTAAATCATAATCTCTTTTATAAACTTCGAAGACTTCGAAGCCAATTGCAAAAGAATTTTTATTATTACTCCATAAATATTCCATACCATAGCCTGTAAACATTTCTTCAAAAATGCCTGCAGACAATTGTATATGGTGATTCTTAGATAATGTTTCAAAGTAGTCTAATTGCGATCTTCCAAGAATTAATCTATCTCCAAAATTATTCAGATAATCTTTTACATCTGACCTAACTTGATTTGGATAGGTATAGTCTGGAGGAATATACAAGTCATCAAAATTTTGCCATAAAGCGTACTTTAAGTTAGTGCTCCATGTGAGTTTATCACTAAAGATGTACTGCGCATTAAGTTCTGACATAAGCGCTACTTTTAAAAAATCTTCTCTTCCTGCAATAAAAGGCCTTAAAACCAAATTTGGAGAATAAATGAATGACGGCTTTTGTTCTCTTAAATATACTGTTTCAAAAGAAATATTATTATTTTTCGCAAAATTTGATTCTTCAGATTTTGCATTTAGTCCCCCAGTTGTATAGCTTATTACTACTTCTTCAACATCTATACCTGAATCAAAAATAGCTTTTTGTATGTTTATATCTAGGTTTGTAATATCTGTATAAACGTATTCATAAATTTCTAATTCTATAAATTTATCTGATTTTTTTATCTTGTTCACGCCAATTTCATTGGCATTAAGTAAGGATATTAATTTTTTATATGAGTTTTGTTCATTGAAATTATTGCTTTTATAACCTTTTGAAACGTATCTAGATGAATTTCCTTTCCATACAAATTTTAAGCCCAGATAATCGCCTCTTTCATAATTTACAGAAAATGCAAAGTTCTTATGTTTAATATATTCAAAACCAAGACTAAATTCTGAACTTCTTTCTGGAAAACCTAAATCTATAGGAATCTCTGTTGAATCGTATTCCATCTTAAATAACCAGTTATCATTTACTAAGTAGCTTAAACCCCCAAAAAAAGCCATTTTTTTTCCTGAAAAATAATTATCTAGATTTAATTCTCCTCCCTGTCCAAGAACAGCATTGCGATCTAAGAAAGAATCATTTATATCGCCAAACAGATTGTCATATTGTAATTTTCCACCACTTAATCTTCCCCAACCAACTCCAAAATGTAAATCAATATTATTTTCCCCATAACTTCCTACAATATACTCAGAAGAATAATAACCAGTCCCAGCAATATCATTAAAACCCAATGCTAGTGCAGGATACCTTCCTTCTGATTTTAAACGGAACTTTGCATTGAAGCCCTTATCTTTCCTATCTTGATTAAATCCAGAGCCATAAGGCATACCTTTTATGCTTGTATAAAATACTGAAGCTTCAAACCAATCATAAGGCATTAAAGTAAGTGAAATTTTTCTATCGGGATCGCCTCGATATGAGGTGAATGAAGCAGAGGATTCATCATAGAATCTAGCTGTAGGTATGTTTATTAATCCAACCACTCCATGATTATTTGGGTTGTTGTATTTGATTGAATCAGAAAGAATTAAGTTTCCTATCAATAATAATGATAATAGCTTAATTCTGTATCGCATTTAAAGAAGCAGCTGAAAATGCAATATCAGCTATTATTTTAGTTGCCATACTAATTAATGGTAATGCTTCAAGCTGATCAAGGTTTCTAGGCACGACGATAGTATCCCCTGGCTCTATATCTGCTTGCCCAGAAAATACATTGTTGCCCATAGTTATCGATAATCCATTAGCTTTGATAATAAATACTCCTCTTTTATCTGCATATTCCGAAAAACCTCCAGCTGCGTCAATGTAATCTTGGTACTTCATATCATCTTCATAAACAAATGAAGATGAATTCAAAACTTCCCCTTGAACAATTACTTCATATGACAAGGGAGGAATAGTGATAACATCGCCATCCTTTAGTATGAAACTTTTTGCGGTTTTAGAATCACTGGAGAAATTACCTGCAACCCTTCCTTCTGGTTCGACTAATTCTGATAATGCTAATATTGCTTCAATATCGATTGACCCTTGATTAGAAAGATCGTCTGATTTTTGAATCATAGCATCAGTCAAAATTGCTTTTGCTTCTTTTATTGCTTTAGATTGTTTTTTCTTTACGTCTTCTCTAGATATAAAAATACCATCTTGAAAAGCATTCTTCTTAAAACCACCTGCTAAAGTATATAGATCAAATAAAGTTGTAGAACTTGATACTAAATATGTACCTGAACTATTAATCTCTCCACTAATTTCTACTTGAATTAACTCTTCATTTCTAGCTGATGGAAAAGAGATAGCTACTAAATTATCCGCATTTATAATCTCGTCATATACATTGGTAAAGCTATCATTACTTGTGACAATAGAAACCTTATCCAAATCAATCGCACTGGATATACCAAGAAATGAATGGAGTTGTTGTGGAGATACCTTTCCTTTTATAGGAATTCTAAATGATTGATTAGGCATTGCGATAGAAACTATATCGTCTGGATCAATTAAGTTCTGTTTGATTAATTTTGAATATTTTCCTTGGACTCTTTCATCATTTTCAGGAAGCTGAAGTAATCTTTTTCTTGCCTCATTTTTTTCATCAGTTGTGAATGCTTTTCTTTCATTTTCCTCTAATTCCATCAAGAGTTTTTCATGACTGTAGTTCAGAGCCTCTTCTCTGTTTAAAAAATATATTTTAGTATTGCTAGAGGCTCTAAGTTCTGAATATGAATCAGGATCTGATAATGAAAAGGCTATTCTAGATCTAGCTAACCCACTGGCAGTCTCAGTCTCATAAATTGCATAGAACGGATAAATATCATTAGAAAATCTAAGATCTTCCATAAATTTTCCAAGACTTTCATTAGTTGCGTTATAGAAGCCTGAGGTAACAGCGCTTCCCGATACAAATACATCTTTAGAGTCAATTGTTACAAAGTTTCCAACATATAAAGCTTCTATATTAGATTCATTTATTAAATCTTCTTTATCAACAATTTTTGTTATTTTTTTACCTTCAAAATTTACAGTTACCGTTATATTTTTTTCATCGCCATTTTTATCTAGACCTAATGCAAATGATAATAAATCTGAGTATTTATCATTTTTCATATATTCATAAATTTTCGGTCTATTTACTGAGCCTAAAATTTCTACAAAATCATTAGTTGAATTAATTAGAATAGTGTCACCCTGCTCAATATTTATATCGCTATTTCTATTTCCAAAAATTAAAAAATCATATAAATCAAATTTTATTTCGACTCCTTTTCTCAAAACGATTATATTTCTTAGTGATGCATAGTCTTCAAAACCACCAGAATATGCAAGTGATGAAGTAATAGTTGAAAAAGGGCTAACAATATATGATCCAGGATTTTTAACTGCTCCGATTATATTTATTTTTTTTGCCGATAAAGAGCTTATGCTAACTGAAACATCTGTGCCAACATAAGATAGTTCAACCAATTGAGTGATTTTTTTTCTTACATCACTGATTGAATCACCAAAAACATTTATCGAACCAATATTTGGTAAAAAAATATTTCCATCCATTCCAACCTTAAGATCAAATATGTCTTTTTCTCCACCTGTTAAAATTATTTTTAAAGAATCTCCCAAAGAAATATTATAATTATTAGGAACGGGAAGATCAGACGTTGTTGAAATAGATTTTGGAATAGAATTAATATAATCAAATCCAAATATCTCTGTCTCTAAATATAATTCTTTTTTATTTTCATTATCATCTATAGATTTATCAGAACCATCTGCCTTTTCTACATTATCTGAATTATTTTTATTAACTGACTCAACTAGTTCAGGATTATCTCTTATAATTTTTTCTAAATTGGGTTGAATCTCTTGAGCATAGGAGCTTGAAACAATAAAGATTAGAATAAAAAAAAGTTTCTTAGTCATTAGACTTTAAATTATAACAGCTTGTTCCATAACTTCCTCAATTGCTTTGCAAGTATGCTCAATATCAGATTTTCTCAATGTAGGGTGAACTAAAAACATTAAGGATGTTTCTCCTAACTCTTTTGCATTCTTTAAACGTTTTTTAGGTCTAAAATTAGTATTTTCAAAAGCTTTCTCGAGATATACCTCGGAACATGAACCTGAGAAGCAAGGCACACCCAGAGCAGAAAGCTTGGCGATAATTTTATTTCTGCTCCAGTTATCTTTAAGTTTTTCTTGTTCAACAAAAACATAGCATTTATATGCAGCATGAATACATCCTAAATCACAATTAAAATCTGGTACTCTTAGCCCTTTTAAATTTTTAGCAATATTCCAAATTCTATTTTGATATTTATTTCGAATTTTTGTCCATTGATGAATTTTATTCAATTGAATTCTTCCAACAGCAGCTTGAATCTCTGTCATACGCAAATTTGTTCCAAATGTTTCATGTAACCACCTAAAACCAGGTGGATGCTTTTTATTAAAAACAGCACTATATGATTTACCATGATCTTTTTGTGCCCACATTCTTTTCCATAGATTTTTTTTGTTTGTTGTAACCATCCCACCTTCACCGATAGTAGTCATTATTTTATCTTGGCAAAAACTCCAACAACCAATGTCTCCAATGCATCCTACTGATTTTCCTTTATACTTTGCACCATGCGCTTGAGCACAATCTTCTATAACAAATAATTTATTTTTTTTCGCAATTTTAATAATTGCATCCATTTCACAAGGCCATCCTGCTAAATGTACACAGATGATAGCTTTTGTTTTTGAGGTTATAGCTTTCAAAATATTATGTGGAGTAATATTTTGAGAATTTCTAGAAATGTCAACAAATACTGGTTTTGCTCCAGCATTTATAATGCAGGATACTGATGCAATAAAAGTCCTCGAAGTGACAATAACTTCATCACCTTTACCTATGTTTAATGCATGTAATGCTAAATCTATGGCAACAGTACCATTACTAACCGCAATGGCATATTCAGAATTTGAAAACCTAGCAAATTCACTTTCAAAATTTCTACATTCGTCTCCTGTCCAATAATTTACTTTATTAGATAAAATAATTTCTTGTGCTTTCTTTGCCTCTTCTTTAGAAAATGATGGCCAAGGTGGGAAATTAGTATTTATCATAATTGCTTATAAAGTTTTAAAAAATAAGTATTACATTATGTGACATTTAATTATTTTACAAAAGCTAATTTAAAATAATTCTCCCTCTCTGATTGATAAGCAAAAAAAATAAAAAAATCAGTGTAACAACTATAAAATCTGGGTTTAAAAAAAAGTTAGAAAAAAATGTCTGACTTAGGTCTTTAAAAAATAGGATTATCCACACATAGTAAGCAATGAATAAAGGATTATGCTTAAATAATAAAAAGATTTTATCTATTGAAAATAATATGAATCCAAGGATAAATGATATGATCACTATGCCCTCAATAGAAAAATTTGCATATGCTTCCACCCAGAAAATAGTAGGCATTGAACCAACTATACCAAGCTTAGCTTCATTAGGATTGTTCCAAGCCATAATTTCTTGAGTCAAAATTACAGGCTCAAAATCAAATATTGATAATGGATTAGGAAAAGTTGATCCATACAAAAAGTCACTATAAAAAGGAAAATATTCAAGATACACATAAATTGGATGAATAGTTCCAGTAAAAGTTCGACTCAATACTGACGTAAAAGCTACAGAAAGATTGTCGGAGCCCATAAAAGACTGATAAATTAAAACTAAAAAAAGCACAGCAAAGGGGCTAAACAGAATGACGCTTGTCATTGAAACCTTTCCACTATAATTTCTAAAGAAATGTATAAATAATAGACCAAAAAATAATTCCATAATTGGTGCCTTTTGAGCAGATATCGTAAGAGAAATTGTAGTGACTATTAATACTATTAGTCTTAAAAGATTGAATAAAAAACTTTTTGTTTTATTTTTTATACTAAAAAGTATAAAAAGTGTAAAAAGCATAAGTTCTTCAAAAAATAATTCATAGAGAGAATAGTCTCCCGAAAAATTATTTGTCATGCTAGATCTCAACATTGTGATGGATTCATTTGAATCTACAAGCCCTAATGCAGCAATCCCGGCAACATTCGTAATTCCAATCTCCTGAACAAACAAAATTAGCATTGAAAAACAAATGAAAAATAGAATTATGCACATAAAAATTAATCCTCTGGGATTCGTGGAATCTGATTCCAAATAATTAATTTTTTGTAATTTTCCAAAAATCATTCTTGAAGTAAGAGCACCTAAGAGAAGTAAAGTAGTGGATAGAATTGTAAATAAAGAAATTTTTAGGATTAAAGCTTCATCGTATATTTCATATAATCTATATTCATCAAAACCAAAATATAAGATTGGGAGGCCAATATATTGAAAAAGAAGAATAAAAAATAATAAGCCTGATAATATGGACACTCTTAGAATATTATCCTGCAAAACTTTAACAATAATAATCCAAATTACAGGAGCAAATAACCACATTAGAATGAATAAAATATCTGGAATCATTTTTTAAATACTAAGTTAGATAAAAAAAGCTGTTTCTGCCAAGAATGCTCAAGATTGGAATTATGCCATAATATTGAGTAAGTCCCTTTATGTAGAAAACACTCATTTTGAAGAATCTTGATATATTTATGAGCACTATTAATATCAAGGCCCATATAGCTATCCGATAAGACTGAATCATCCATCACAATTAGTGGAATTTGCTTTAAATTAAGCTTCTTTCTTTCGCACCAATCCCACATACTAAAAATTTTTGAGGTCCCATACTTAAAGCCGGCACAATCAGGGTAAGAGCCAGAGGAATCATAAATAATACCACTATCATTAAGAATTTTAGGTGTGATGCTAGTATCCCATCTTAAGTAGTGTTGACGATTATATATAACTTCTTGTTCGATAAATAAACTTTGAAGTTGTTCTTGAAGACTATTTTTTTGATCATTCATTTTTTTTCTGTCTTTATAAGTTTGATAACTGCTATGAACACCAATTTCATGGCCTCTTTCATTTATTTTTATGAGAAGTTTCTTGATCACCTCATCTGAAAGCTTGTAATATCCATTATTTGGTTCATCAGAAGAAGGTATAATGTAAAAAATAGCTTTTAAGTTTGCTTTTTCACATTCATCCATATACCAATCAAATGTATAGTTATGATCAAATTGAAAATTTTGATTTTTATTAAAAAAATATCTTCTATACCTATTGAATGCTTGCAGAAAACTTCCACGTTTTAGCAGATCACCAATTGATGTTTTTATAGTTTTTGCGATACTAGCTACAGTTGGGTCTATTGGCTGATCTACATCACAACTTACCTGAATTTTAGCACTATTATTTTTTTTACTTTTATTTAAGTCTGGCCATAATTTAACTAAAAAATTCCATAAAAAATCTGCGTATTCATCAACTAATGGCCTTTTTAAGAAATTAGTCTGAAATAAAAAAGATGAGGAAGCTAAAAATCTATCATGCTTGTCACGTTCTACCACAACTAGCTCTTCATAACCACTTATAACAAAGAAGATAAAACCCAAAAGATCAAAATGTAATGTTGTTTCTTTATCTTTAGTCTCTACTGTCGCTTTTCCAAAAAAAACAGGAAGTTTCTGATCTCCATTTTCCAATTCTTTATATTTTTTATCTGGTATTAATGACTTATCAATTCCATATTTTTGATACATATCAAAAAAAGATAAATTTATTCTTAATGACTTTTCTGAAGAATTTAATCGTATTATTAAATCTTTATGATTTGAAATTTGATATTTATATCTTACTCCATAGAATTCCAAGAAAACTACATCTAAGACATACCTTAGTGCTTTGCAATCATAAGGAGCGAATATTTGAATCATAATGCAGCTAATAAATCCTTTAAATTTTTTCTGGCTCTTTTTTGAACTAATTCTGTTGCATCAAGCCAAACATTAGTCTTGCCATTGTTAGGTAAAAAGGTAATAGGCTTACCTGAGATAATATCTTCTAGAATTTCTACTAAAACCTGTCCGCATAGGATTGATAATCTTAAATATATACTCTGAAATGAATCATTCTTTTCAAGTTCAAGTCTCCTCGCTCCTATAATTTCTCCTGCATCAATTTCAGGTGTCACAATATGAATAGATACTGAAGGTATTAATTTTTTTAATAATGTGAATTCTAATGCTGCAGACCCCCTACATTCCGGTAATGGGCCTGGATGCGCATTAAGTGTAAACTTTTTAATACTATTTAAGACATCGGAATTAACAATACCTACTCCTGCCAGCAAAGCATAGTCAAAATTATTTTTTTTAAGAAAATTTATAGTCTCAAGGTTATTGATATCTGTAGTAATAAAATCTGAACTTATTTTCTTAGTAGCATAAGGTGAGATAAGTGATTTCTTTATTTTTGAATTATTGAATACAACTTCTTCAAGGAGAAGCTGTATTGTAAAAAAACTAAAAATTGATAATGGTTTAAATTTGCCGGAATTAAGAATATTTTTAAGTTTATTCCAAAAGAATTTTGAGTTTTCATTTTTATTAAAATTTCCTTTTTTATTTTCAATAATTGAAGTAAAAGTAATATTTCTTTCTTCTAGAAATCTGTGGACAATTTTTGTCTCCAAAGCATCTTTTCTACCGAAAACTACAATTTTCTTCATTTTAAAAAATTATGACACTTCTTGAATGCTTTTAGTATATATAATTATTCCAGCTATCCCCATCAAGTACAGTAGGCATTGTTTAATAACATATAGAAGCAAAAAATCTTTTACATCTAAAGCATATAATGTGCAAATGAAAAATAGTAAGAGATTTGTTACAAGCCACAATCCTTGCCAAACTAAATTTGCATTTTGAATCTTCAGATAGTTAAACAAGTAAGTCAATGGAGCAAAAATAAATGAAAAACTGCCTACTATGATAAAAAATATAAAGTATTGGGTGGTACCACTCCATGTTTCACCAAATATTGGAACTAATAAATAATATAAACCAAAATATAAAAATAAATGGAGGGCTAGAGATAAAATAATTAATCTTTTCAAAAAATTTATAAGTTCATCAAAACATTTTTTAGGCTCAATTTTTGATATTGTTCTATAGAAAACTTGGCCCAAGCTATTTCCAAGCACTGAAGAAGGCAAGCCTATGATTCTCTCTAAAAGATAAAAAATTCCAAGTATGTATGAGCCGAAATAGAGTCCTGAGAAAATAAAGAGGCTCTGATATGAACCTACACTTAAAAGAATTGCAGGTGTCCCAAATCTTAGAAAATCGATATTACTCCTAAATAAAGCAAATAAATTTTTAAATTTTAAATTTTGTAAATGAGATGTTATTGAACCTCTTAATAGAATCAAACCGGCAACCATGAATATAGTCATCCCGATGAGATTGCCAAAAATAAGAGAAGAGGCACTAGGGAATAAATATCCAAGCAATATTGTCACTGTAGCAATTGCTATGCTTTGAATAATTCTTAAAAAACCCATGTTTTTATATTTTTCAGTTCTATTGAACCAAAGATCATTAGTTTGAGTTACTCCTGCCAAGAAAATTGATAAAGGTACAAGAAAAATATAATCAGAAAGAGAATTAAAATTTAGAAAAATAAGAATTTTTTTGCCGAATAAAAATGCTATCGCAAAGAAAAAAATTGAAACTAGTATCGTGATAAAAATAGATAGAAAATAAAGTTCTTCAGCTCTTCGCTTTGATTTTGGTAAGACAATTGCTAATTCATATCTGCATGTCGATAATACGCTCAAAACTGTTATTAATGATACATATAAAGCAAAAATACCATACTGCTCAGGTAAAAATAGTCTCGTTAGAATAGGAGAAATTAATATAGTAATTAACTGAGCAATTCCAGTTCCCAAAGCTAGCTTTGAAACATTTTTTAGGAAAATAGAACTAAATACATTACTTTTCATCAACTGTTCTTTGTAATTCATTCAAGTATGTGTAAGCAAGGTTTTTGTAACTTCTATTTTCTAAAAGCCAGTGTTTTCCTCTTAGACCTATTTCATCCAAACGCAATTTACCTAATGAAATATATTTTTCAAATATTTCTTTTAGTCTATTTGGATCTTTTGTACTTATAAATTCACCACAATTAGCCTCATTAATCATACTCTGCATTCCAGAATAAGAAGCTATTATAGTTTTACCTGCAAGCATATAATCTACTAACTTATTCATAGACTGGCCATAATCCCAAACTTCAGAGTCATGAGTAGATAAGTACAAGATATCGCAGTTATCTAGAAAATGAGGAACTAAATTTGATGGAATTTTTGGCCCAAAAGCAACATTATTCAAATTATTTAGCTTTTCATAATAGGTATTTCTTAAATCTCCAGACCCAACTAAAGCAAACTGCACATTTGGATTATCTTTCATCAAAATTATTGTTTCTATAAAATTATCTAAAGCATTAGTAATCCCCATACTTCCTGCATATCCGATAGTTATTTTTTTATCATCTAGATTTATTATTTGCTGTAAATCCTGCTTTTTTTGATCAAAAGAACTGTTTTCATAGAATCCCAAAGGACTACAAAAAAAACGCTTATTTTTGATATTTAATTTTTCTAAATGTTTATCTAATCCAGGCATGGTTCCAATAATGAGATCTGAATACTTATATCCAATTTTTTCAATGAAAGACATAAGCATTATTAAAGGATTTTTATTTTTGTATCCTCCTTCTGCAGTGAGAGTAAGTGGCCAAATATCACGAATCTCAAAAACTAATGGAACCTTAAAAAAAAATTTGAATAGCAATCCATTTAAAATAGTAAAAAAGGAGAGAGATGATACCACCAGTATATCCGGCAGGTACGCTCTTTTTAAAAAAAGTAAATAAAATACTTTCATTTCAAAATCTATCCAGCTGAGTATCCTTTTTAAAGAAGTAGTTCGCTTATATTTTATTGTCCTAATTATATTTACTTTATATTTTTCAGAACTTAATTCGTTATATATTTTTTTGTATTTTGGAAACTTACCAAAGTGATTTGCATCACTTGTTAAAATTGAAACATCTGAACCTAGGGAATTCATTTCTTCTGATAAATGAAAAATTCGTGATGCTGTTCCATAATTTGGAGGTGTAGCATACTTAGATATGAATAGTATTTTCAAAGAACTTTTGATTTGATAGTTGGAATATTGTTAATTTTTTTAATTACTAGCTCAAAATCTAGCCCAACAGAATCTAAGTACCACTGTAAATTAGCATATCTAGGTCTATTTTCATCTTTAACAAGTTCTAGGGCTTCATCTCTAGTAATATCACCTTCCCTTATTTGATTACTTCTAAAAGTATCATGCTCAGTAAAGCCTGCTACACAGTAATAGATATAATTATAAAAAGCTGCAGTACCATCACCAATTCGCCAGGTTGTATTAGTGTCTGGCGCTTTCTCCCAATCATATTCTCCTAATAATACATCATCTATTAAGCCTTCGTCCCATCTCCAATAATCAAAAACATGGAAATAATCTATTTTTTTATGGTAGCTTCTCCAATATTCTCCAGATAAAGTATCCCAAAGAGAAGAATTAAAATATCCTGGACTCTTTAACATTGCCTTGAGTCTTAAGTACTGATATCTCAGTTGCTTCATGCTATTACTTGTATAAACTTTTTCTTCTTCAAAA
>MDTE01053954.1_pt1 | contig 12212 bp, 3 predicted proteins | sample 811231 | NCBI WGS metagenome assembly MDTE01 (sample SAMN05326651, study PRJNA326480) | marine metagenome | isolation source: seawater | place: Indian Ocean: Red Sea | collected 2010
ATCAAATATATGTATATTCCGAAAAGCAAAAGTCTTTTCGAGTACGTTTTCGTGGGCACATTATTGGACCCCATTTTTTTTTCTCTTCATCAAAACACCAGACTTTATATAGAGTAGTAGAAAGGCTTTTGTGTCAACCGCAAAGCTTGAAACTTCGACGACACTTTCTCACATTGGGTTTCTGTTGGCGTTCGGAGACACCCGAAGAGGCCGCCTCTTTTTTGAGTGTCGTCGAAGTCGTCGTCGCAAAGCGACAAAATCATCCGAAATTGGAAAAATGTCGGCGGCTTTGACGACGACGTTTGCGTTGGACGATCCGCTTCGGGTGTTGTACGAGAAGCACGAGCGGTCGGCGCAACCGGAAAGCCGGCGCGTGATCACGGCGCTCGAGGCGACGTGTTCGGTCATCTCGGAGAAAAACTTGCGGCCGTCGCCGGTGAGCGTGTACGCGGCGACGATGGCGAGCCTGACACAAAGCGTTGTTAACGTCGAAAGCACCGGCGGCGGTGGTGGTGGTGGTGGGAGTGGTTCGACGACGACGATCCCGACGACGACGACGGCCGCGCGGGAAGGGGAGAGGCAGACGCAACACGCGATGCTGACGATATTGTCGGTCGCGTTGGAACACTCGTCTCCAACGGCGATTAAGAGCAAAGTGAGAGAAACCGTGGACGTTTTGGTCAAAGTCGGGAGGGAGAATCGGGAACACTCCGGGGCGCTCAGAGCGGTGATTAAATGCATCGGATTCGCGTTGAGAGCGACGGCAAAGACGAACGGAAAAGAAGAGTTGGAGAAGATGTTCGGGAAAGGAGGACGAGGAGAAGAAGAAGAAGAAGAAGAAGAAGAGAAGAATGGATTAGGGCAAGCGTTCTCGGCCTTGTGTCACTTTTGCGTGGATTCGAGGCCGAAAGTGAGAAAGTCGGCGCACGAAGCCGTGCAGGAAGTGCTCTCTGCGACGAAAGGCACGAGAGCCGGGAAGACGATTTTTCAAAAGACGTTTGGCGCGTTCGCGCGTCAAAAACTGAAAGCGCCCGGGGAAGCAGCAGAGAAAGCGGCGAACATGAAAGGCGCGAAAGGGGCGAAGAAAGAAAAGGATACGGCGATTGCAACCGCGACGGAAGCTTTGCACGTTTTAGGCACTCTCAAAGGCGCGTTGGCGAGCGTGGAGGAACCGACGGCGTCGAAGATTGTAAACGCGACGATTGAAATGACATCTTTGGGCGAACCGTTGTTAGAAACGCAAGCGACAGAAACGTTACTGGCGTTGTCCGTGTCTCCGAATCCAGGGTGCGACGACAAGACGTTTTTGAAGATTCTCGAACCAGCCGCGAGATTGGCAAGAGAAGCTTCCCAAACGCAACCGACAAAGTGCGTCACGTTAGCGCGATTAATTACAAACGTCACCGTGCAAATGTATAGAAAAGATGCCGAAGAAGCGAGAAAAGTGCTACCGTTTACGTTTGAAAACTTGTTGAAGTTGTTAAACGCACCTCACGAAGGCGTCGCAATTGAGACTTGCGAAGCGATGAAGACATTGATTAGAGAAACCGTGGATAGCGAAATGGCGAGGGAAGGCGTGAAGTACGTCGCGACGTTGCGAGTACAACAAAAAATGAATAAGAAGAATGGTAGTTTAAAACCACCACCGATGATTGGCGTCGCAAAATCAATAGAGTCCGCGTTAGGAATGCGCTACCGCGCGGCGTGGCCGTTTACCATACCGGTCGCCACGCAGTGTTTCCAAAGACTCGGCGTCGCCGGTGGCGCTTTGTTGACTGGTTCCTTAGCCGCGCTCGGAGAAATGGGCGCGAACGCCGACGGACTACGATGTAAAACACAAATAGAAACGTGCATTTCCACCGCGGCAGAATATATCGGCGCCGAAGGCTTGCTCGAACAACTTCCTTTAGGATTAGAAGAGTCCATCGATAAATCTTTAGAACGAAGAGGCGACGACGACGACGTTCAAGATGAAGAAGATATGGACATCGACGACGAATCTGATGGTTCCCGACTGTGGCTCGTACCGTTGTTGCGTCGATCTCTTACAGGTGCAAGAATGTCTTTCTTCAGCGAGTTTGTGTTACCAGAAGCGCGTCGATTAGGCGGACGAGCTGCCAATGCGCAAAGCGAAAACAGGTTCTTCGAAGCGCAGAGATGTCGAGCGGCGGAATTAGCGTTATGGTCGCTCTTACCAGGCTTTGCAAACTTTCCCATCGACGCCGGAGAGAGTTTTCCGACGTTTGCAAAAGATCTAGGCCACGCATTGAGCGCAAGGGAAGATTTACGAGCGCCGATTTGTGAATGTTTGAGAAGATTGTGTCGACAAGCGTTGGCGGCCACAGGCGCAGACGACGAAGACGCGGACGATATAAACTCCGATTTGAGCGTTTCTGATCTCGATACAGAGAAAGAAGACAACGATAGGGAAGGAGAAGGCGAAGAGAAAGTCCCCGCGCATTTCACGGTGCAAATCGCCGAGGCTCAGTTGGAAACAATCTCAAAATTTTCTAAAAATTATATGCCGATTCTGTTCAATTTATTCGTGACTTCGGAGTCGCACGCGCGAGGAGAGATTTCATCCACCATCGGGGCGTTCGCGAAAATTGCGAGCAAAGAAACCGTGAACACGTTCTTTAAACAAGTTTTGAAGAAGTTAGTCGAAGCGGCATCTTCTTCCGTGGATAATGACGACAACGAGGATGGAGAAGGGAGCAAGAAGAAGAAGAAGAAGAAAACGTCGTCGTCGAAGGAAGAAGAGGAAGCAAGAGTGTTAAAAAAGTGCAGCTTTATCGATCTCGCGCACGCTTTAGTGCCCGGTCTAGATTTGGACGCGTTAGATGCGGCGTTCAAAATTGCCTCCTCTGCCGCGAATGAGAAGGAGGCTGCGAGTCAAAAGCGAGCGTATAAATTGCTCTCGGCGATTTGCGCTGCGAAGAAAGGCTTGTGGTTGGTAAAGAAGAGCAAAGACGTGGAGACGTGCTTGATGGATGCTAGGGACGTATGTGCGACGGCGGCGAGACGACGACGATTAGAGGTTATCGGGTTTGTTTTGCCACATTTACAAAGCCAGTCCAGAAACGACGACGATGAAGATGAAAACGACGACGCCATGAAGACTTTGCTTGCTGAACTCATCCTCGCGACGAAAGAACAAAACGCAAAGACTCGATTATTGGCGTACGAACTCTTGGTGGACATTCCGCGACGCATGGAAAAGGAATCGAGCGAACGGCACGGTGCTATCTCGGATGGGCAAGTTGGGAACCGCGCCGGTGTCGCCGCATGGCTCGCGCAAAGCGACTATGTTGATAAAGACAAGAAGGAAAAGAACAAAAACGGAAGTGGCGACGACGATGTGTCGGACGATGATGACGACCGAGACGTGATTCTCAGCGACGACGACAATGACGAAGACAACAATGCCACCACCGCCACCACCACCAACATGGTGATTGAAAACTTGGAGCCTGTACCAGGTCTCATCGACGAAAGTTCTCGCGCCATTCGAGGATTCTTTCTTACCGTTCTCGCCGGCGTCGTCGGCGCGACGCCGCAAATGCAATCTGCCTCGGTCGTCGCTTTGGCTCGATTACTCTACGAGTTTTCCGCAAAACTGGTTGAAATCGTCCCTGAACTTCTCCCGGCAATTTACAAATTGCTTAAAGGTCGTAACAGAGAAGTCGTGAAAGCCTCGTTGGGGTTTATTAAAGTTGTCGCCGTGCGTTTGCCGCAAAAAGAACTCTCCTTGCACTTGCCGGAACTCCTTCCCGCCGTTTTGAAATGGTCCTCGGATTCCAAGAATAGGTTCAAATTAAAAACTAAAGTTATCGTCGAAAGATGCGCGAAGCGATGCGGATGGCGCGCGGTGGAAGACGCCATGCCAAAAGAGCACTTAGCTTTAGCGTTACACATGAAAAAAGAAGAGACAAAGATGGAAACAAAGAAGAGAAAAGCTCGAGCGGAGGAGACGGCGAGTCGTGCGAGTGGTAAAACCGGTCGCAAAAGTCGCTGGAACGAGGAGGAAATCTTTGGCGACGAAAATGACGATCACAACAATAACCAACGTTCTGAGTATGGTGGTTTCGGTCCTAAATCTCACCGCGGCAATAGCGGCGGTTCCGAAGGCGCCTTTCGTAATGCGCGCGACGCGCACGCTTCGAGAGCGAGCGCTGGCGCGCGGCTCCCGGTCGGCGCCGAATTTGATTTACTCGACGACTCGAAAATGCGCAAGCACTTACTCGCGCAAGGCGCGAAAACTGCTCAATATAGACGTAACGAGTTTGGCGATTTCGACGACGACGACACGAAGTACCGAACCGATAAATCCACCGGAAAACTCAAAATCGTCGAAGAAAACGACCGCAAACGCGCGCGCGAAGACGACGACAACGACGACGACGACGACGGTGCCACTCGACGCACTTTTGGCACTCGCAAATCCGGCAAAACCAAACGCACCACGGGCACCAATAGGTCCACCAAAACGAACAAAACTGCCAAGACGTCTGCCACGCACACCGGCGACCGGTACAAAGCCAAAGGCGGCGGCGATGTTCGCAGAAAAGGTGAAAAGTTACAACCGTACGCGTACTGGCCTTTGGACGCCAAACTGCTCAACCGACGCAACTCCAAAAGAGGCGAGGCGAGAGACACGTTGTCGGGAGTTGTCAAATCGAGCAAAGACAGTGGGATATTTCGCGGGAAGAAAGCCAGAAGATTTGACTGAGTTAGTGTTGTGGTAAAAAAAACTTGTAACGTGCGAGCAATTCTTTTTTGCGATTGACTTTCTGGCACACATCATCGTAGTCCTTGGTACGTATCGTCGCTCGCGCTTTTCTCTCGTCCGTATCTTTTTAGAATTAGGATTTCCTTCAGAATTCTTCCTCTTTTCCGCGCGTGTATACGCACGCTCGTCGCGCGAGCGAGGGGGGTGAAAAAGGTGAACGGCGAAGGAGAGGAATCCGCAACGAGATGATGTCGTCTTGGTCTCGCGGCGCGTCCAAGAAAACGCGGCTCTTCGTCCTTTTCCGCGTCGTCCTTTTCGTCTCGCTTTTCTCTCCCTCGTCGTCGTTGTCGTCGTCTCAATCCACTCTTTCTGCATCGAGACAGCGCGGGGGTGGCGTCGTGTACAACCAAAACGCAAACCCTAGTCTGCAATACGAACCGCGATCTGGTATTGTCACGCGAAATCAAAACGCGTTCGCCGCGCGACCTGGTGAAGGCAGACACAGACTGAATCCAGATTTCTCCCCCGATGGCATAAGAACGAAAGGGGTTTGGGACGCGACGAGGAAGAGATTTTACGCGCAAGAGACTCTACCAGGACCGAAGAAATTTAAAGAAGAGATTGAAACGCTAAAGATCGAAAAGAAACCAAAAGACGTCATCGCACACCCACACGTTGAGAGAAAGTTTTGGCCGAAGAATTTGGTTTTTGGGAGGAGCGAGAGTGGAGCGACGAAACCAATCGGGAGAGCGGCGCCAAGAAACGCGGTAGGGGAGGAGGGAGAAGACGAGGAACAAGTTCGACAAAGAAGAGAGAGGAGACAAAATAATAGACTGGCTAGACCGAGAGACCCAGAAAGAGCGGATGATAGGGCAATACTTGCCGATCACACGTTCTACGCGGCGACCAATCAACAATCAAATGACCGGTTTGCGAAGATGTTAATCAGAGCGTTGAACGGAACCAAGTACGTCAAACAGTGTCAAAAATCCGAAGCGAAGAAGAGCAATATTCCGTCGGCATGGCAGCTATTGACAACGACTATGAGTAGAGAGGACGCACAGGCGTTGTTGCCGATATCACCCGGGCAGTTAAAGAAGAGCATATTCGGTAAGGTGACCAACGCAAGAGGAGGAGGGAGTTCGCGACTGACCAATCGATGGAACGGATATCCGAAACCCTTGGACTTTAATCGAGGTTGCGCGGTCGTTGGGAATTCTGGGATTTTGTTAAAACCACCAGGGCATAATAAAAAACCTCTTGGACCATTTATCGACGCGCATGGCTTTGTTTTGCGCATGAACATTGCCCCAACCGATGGCGAGTTTACCAAATTGGTTGGTAAGAAAACCTCCGTTCGATTGATCAACCATAAATGGGCTCGAGAATTCGACGCGTTCGTGGAGAGACATTCGAACGTTTTATCGAGCGATATCGCGTTGCAGTATCGATCAAGACGAGACAGCAACGACGCCGCATACGCTGTTAGAACACGAGATTTAGAAATGGCCAAAAAATTCGCCAAAATTATCGGCGAAAAAAGAGCTCGAGTTTTTAACGCTCGGTTCGTAGATATTAGTCGCATCGCGTTAGCGCAAATACGCGCGTGTAAAGAAATGCGTGACACTGGTAAGATCAAAGTCCACGAGACGGCTCCGGCGCCTTCCGCAGGTTTTGCTGCCGTGATGGCCTTATCCAAAATCTGCCCTCGATTACGTCTCTTCGGTTTCGACGCGAAAATATCCACGAAAAAATCAGCCGGTATCGACTACCCGTACCAGTACTTCGAAGAATTCGACGCGCAAGGCATCCTCAACGTCGGATCTGCCGCGCACGATTTCGATATCGAAGCCGAAGCGTTGAGAGGTTTAGAGAGGGAGAGCAATACCAGAATCCAAATCTGTGGCATCGGTGGGAATGCCTGCGATGAGCTCGTGTAGAAGCGTTAGAATCTAAAAAATGTGTTAGTTGAATGTAAATAGTGGTACCTACGTAGTACTTTGAGGTTTCTTTAAAACTCATTTGGAAATCTTCGAGAGCGCAAATACCTCAAAATCTCATTTTTACTTCCACGAGAACAACTTCGCAAGAACATTTTCAAGAGAACGGGAACGCGAACAAGAATGCGAAAGAGCGCGTACGCTCGCACCAACGTCGCGTCGTCCTCTGGATCAAAAATATGTGCCGTCGATCCCAGCGATAATCAACAGTACTTTTACGACAAAGAATCCAACCAATTTTGCAACCCCAATGCTGCAGCAAATGGGTACGAACTCCGGTTCGCAACTAAAGAAGAAAAGATCCGATTTGACAGGAACACGAGAAGAGCGAGATGTGCTTTGATAACCTGCACCATATTTTTAATCGTATTAGCGTTTGCACGACCGATTTACGGTCCCTACATCGATAGGTTTGGGGAAGATGGGGATGCGAGCATAATAGAGGTGGTAAAGGAAAGCTTGACGAAACGTGCAGAGCGGCACGGGTTGAACGATGGACATGCATCATCGAAACGTAACAGACACAATAGCAATAAAGATGAAAGCACGTTTCACGCGCGGTATAGAAAGATAGAGGAAGAAAGGAGGGCTTTATTGAAAGAACATGTAGATGGGGTGGACGAGATGGATACCGTGCGAAGGTTGGAAGTTTTGGAAGAACGGGCAAAGATTTTGTTACGTGAACACGCGAGGAAGCACGGGAGGAAGCATCACGAGAATGGTCATGCGAAGGGTGGCTTTGTTGAGTAGCTGTTGTGATACGTAGAGATACTTATACTAGGATTAGATTGTAACGCTATTTTTCGATGTACGTACTGGTAGGATTAGAATTTTATAAATATAATTTATTATCAGTGCTGAATAAGCGGAGAGGTTTGAAATCCAAATCGTTCTCTTCTATCGGTGACACCTTGTTCCCATAACGATCGCATCTGCGCTAAAATTCGATTCGCGTCTTCGGACGATTCAAACGAGCACAGAATGTTTGAACCACGGAAATCGTTGTGATTCGTTTTACCTTTGCTTTTCATGCCTTTTTTTACTACGGTTAATAAGGACGAGGTGAATCCAAAGTCTGCCTTTTTGACTTTATTTTCTTCGCGGAGTGCATCGCACACGCCAACTTGCACGCAGACGGTCTTTTTATTCAGCGAGGAGGATATATAAATGGATGCAATCTCGTGCCATCGGAGAAACCGAGTAGCTGTTGGATTCATTTCGTACTGTTCGATCCAAACCAAGTGCGTGTCAGTCAGACATATGATGACGTCTGAAACGTCTGCGAGAGGATGAAGAAGTTCAAACCGGCCAAACGTAAACGGTATCTTCTCGTTTACAATAACCGTTTTGGTTGCGTTTTTATTCGCCTTTGCTGTTTTCGTTATCTTGTTCTCTCTCATTTTCATCTTTTTCTTTTGGCTGCCTTTGCCTAGTTGTATTTCTTCGACGTACACAATGTTCTTCGCGGCAACTCTCAGCAAATCAGCACCCGCCGCCTGCTCTTCGTCGTATGCTCGAATGATGCCGTCGCCTCGTAAAGCGAGCGGTTTTCGAGCTCGAGTGGCTTCTAGAGATCCCATAGATTTCCCGAGTATACCACCCACGGACATAGCTTGTGAAATTCCACTGAATGCTGTTTCTACTAAACCGACCGCACCTCCTAAGGTGCGAGTCACGAGACCGGTAACACCTTTAAAGCCACCAATTGCTGCTCCTCGCAAACCTTCTTGTCGAAACCCTTCGACTGGTTTGTAAAACACTCCAGCAACCCCTGATAATGCGCCTCCGACGAGGTTTACGGTACCGTCGACATATGTTTGCCCAATATTCTTCACACCCGCGGAGACTGATGTCGTCGCACCTTTTTCTCGTGAAGAGACGGTGTTTTTTGTCGTATCTCCAGAAAGTTCTGCCAGCTTATCCTGGGCCCTGCGCAAACCTACCGATACGGTACCTGCATTATCAACAGACGCCAAAATTCTTCCAGATTGTACGGTAAACTGTCTAATAACGTGTGATTTCATCTTTTTTCGCAAGTCAGAGAGTTTGAGCGTTGCATTTGTCGGTAAACTGAAAGGCGCAATCGCAATAGGTAATCGGTCTAATCGTAAAAGATTTAGCGTCGCACATACCATCATTGGTGCATTCTTTGGACGAGATAACGGCGCAGACGTGAGCGTAACGTAGGCTCGAATTCCATCCGTGGTTAGCGTTCCGACAGATACGAGACGGTCGAGATTTGTTGATACGGTCTTTTGCTTCTTGGCTTTGGACTGGACTTTTTTCCCATCGTTATTCTTCATCCTAGAATCTTTCGACGAGGACATTTCAGAAGCATCTCCGCCATCTTCCGCAAAAAGTCGTTGAATACCAATTTCATCGACATACTCTTTCAATGCCCATAACAAAGGCTCGTGAATGAGAACATTCAAACCACTCGGTGCCCAGACTATTCGAACTTCTGGAAAGCGATTGATTTCGCCTGTCTCTCTCATTGAAAATGAAGCCGCAAGTAAGCAGCCTGACTTTGCATCGTTAAACATCGTGACTGGATATAAAGCGTTCTCCAACATGTTATCCAGTTGCGCAGAGACGATTGCAAATTTCGCGTACAAGCCTCTTCCGTTATCGCAGTGTTTGCCAAACGATGCTTCGATGCCATTCATCGTAAAAAGACAAACTTCTCGCCGTGAATCTACAAGCGATATCTGGACCCCATCAAAGATGGCGCCGATGTGAATTTCTCGGGATGTTTTCGTGATATTCTGAATACGTTGAAAAGCCTTCAAATCTGCTTCAAAATCATTCATTCTCCCTATACCCTTTCGTTTATTACGCTTGACAAGCCTTGACATAAAATGGCCCGTAATGATTGACGCTGCTGCATCGGCATCATGTGCACTAAGGACAGCATCTTTAGAGTCGGTGTCAAAAACAGTGGGTTGCTTTGCGAAACGAGGCGACGCATCACTGATCCGCCGTTCTTGGCTATCTGGATCCATCTCTACCTTAAACTCTGTCAATCGAAGAGACATAGTTTCCTCTGCGCCGGTTTCAGCACCGTGAAAGAAAATACAAGACAACCGGTAACAAATTTCATATTTCCCAGAAGGATCATCGCATATGACTCCTTCGGCTAAAGTGATACTTCCGAGAGCGCTGAATTCTTCACCAGGAGAAGAGTTGCCACTTGATGTTCTCGAATGTCCAATGCTTGCGTCGCGAAAAGTACCACGCTCGGGGAGTTCAAAATACATTTCCTCGAAATTTTCATCGGTGCTGCACAAGAGCCGAACGACCCTAACAGATTTTCCAATTTTCGGAAGCAAGAAGTCATCTGACGACTTCTGGCCTCCACTCAGGTTGGGTTCCGAGCGAACATTAGATAAACGAGGGCCCCGCCAAAGTGAAGCGCTGCGCGGAAGGACGCGCACACCTTCTCCAAAGTTGGATTCATCGTACAAAGATGATGGCTTATTTCCAAAACTCCTCTTCTCTGTGCGTGAAAGCGTACCATCCGCTATATTCTTTTTTGCCCTCATCAACTTCATCGCTGGTACCTCACCTTCATTGTCGAAATTGTGCCGCTTCTGCGCATTCGACTCCCCTTTCAGCAGAATTCTTGAGAAATCTACAGCCATGCGAGTGTGATTTTCAATTCTGATACCACTCTCTGCAGGACGATCACTTTTAGCGGCTGAACCTATGATAATTTGCGTGGATCCAGCAAACTGAGCCGTTTGCAGTCTCACGCGAATCAATGACGACGACACTTTTGAATCATAATATTTGGTCACAGATCTAGGAACTGCAAGAAGCTGCTCTCCCGATTCTCGCAAAAGATTCATGCGGATCTCCGCAGAGAAGGATTTGCATGAATAGATGTCTCCATTGTTAGTTTCAGAAGCGTCATAAAACATTAACCGCGCATGTTCAGGTGAGCTTGACCCAGATAACACCGGCGCCGCTCCAATTGGAATGGTCATCGCTGAGTTGTATTGATCCGCTTTCTTCTCATCCTCAAGGTTGTCATCATCGCTTATTCTTTCCACAATCAATGGTATGTGTGAAATGTTGACCAAAACAACCTCAGGAACGATTGTTATTTTAATGGTTCTGCTCATGATTTCGTGGGACCACCAGTTCTGACTTTGAGATCGAACAGGATGAAAATGTTCTGCGACGATCTTAATTCTGACTTCACCATACGCTTTCGTAAGCAAAGTAACCAAACACGGGGCTTCGCCTGGACGGACTCCCCTGTTCAAAATGCATCGCACGCGTTTATTCGTGCTGTCATTTTCTAATTCATCCACTTCCTCAGCGAGGAATAAACTATGCACTTGGCTGGAAATTTCAGCGACGAATGCTTTCTGAATATTCTTTAACACTTCATCCACGACTCCCACTGTAGCTCGCACGGCAGCATCTACGTTAAGCTTTTGTCCCGCCCTAAATGATACGTTAATTTGCCCGGGATCTACTTCGGATAATTCGTTGACTGGTCTTTTGACCACTCTGGATAATCCTACCCTGTTATCCACCACCTCTTCGATCTTTGAAATTTGCATCAGATTTGTTTCATCATCTGGTTCAGTGGATAACGAAATCGAAAAAGGACAAGCGTTGTGAACGATTACATCGGCACGGATATCGACGAACATTGCGCTGATGTTTGATGGAGAGGATTTCTCTTCGTGAATATCTATGTTCTCCGCAACGTCTTCAGCTATGCTCGACACAGCTCTATTATCAGCGTTTCTTGAGACAACATTTCCATCTTTCTTCAAAACAACAGAGTATTTTGATGCCGTGACGAGCAACTTCGCTTCTAATCTGCACTCCTGCGCACCTGAATTCACATCCAGATTTTTCAATAACATGCAAACACGGGTGGTTCCATCTGCATATGCTGAAATTGGCATTGGTTCACTCATATTCCATCTTTCGCTTTGTTTCTGGCCACCGCTTGATCTCACACCATATGCACAGCTGATCTCTTGCCTCGGATCGATGCTATCCGAAACAAATGCTTCTTCTCCTGGCTTCATGATGCCATACGCTGAAGGCCTTCCTTCACAATAGACAACATACTTCGCCTCGCAAGGGAGCGAATTTCGCAAGACGAGAGGAACCCGAAGCACAACCTGAATATTCTGAGAAAGCGCTCTCTTGTTCTTATCCCCTCGTTTTTGTCTTTCCATATATACGAGATAAAAATGATTATCAGCAGTACATATCACGTCGGGCTCGTTGTTTCCATGTTCTTCATCTGTGGATAAAGCTATATTATTATCTCTACTGACGACTGATTCCCAGCGTTTGCGGAGCGATTCACACAAAATATCACACGCTCTCATCTTGTCGGATTGAATTTCATCAATTTCATAACGTGTAAAGCTTTGAACTCCTTGTTTCTCTTTGCTCACAGGAACAAATCGAATTGCATGGTGCTCAGTGTTCTCGAAACCTACTGGAATGCA
>MDTE01122596.1_pt1 | contig 12212 bp, 11 predicted proteins | sample 811231 | NCBI WGS metagenome assembly MDTE01 (sample SAMN05326651, study PRJNA326480) | marine metagenome | isolation source: seawater | place: Indian Ocean: Red Sea | collected 2010
ACCCGCTCCACCAGCACCAACAACCAAAACATCATGCTCATGATCAATAATAGGATATGTGGTCATAAAATTTCTGAATTATATGGTTAAAGTTGTTATATAAATATAACACTACAAAATTACAAAAAAATGTTTATTTTTTATTCATATGGTTTTAACTATTGAATATTAAAAAATAGGGATAACTTTTATGAAGTTTCAACTAGCGATTAATCTAGAGCGCCAATCATCTAAAAATGATATGAAAGAAGTAGCTAACCATACTCTTGAAATGGTTAAAAAAGCCGATGAAGGTGGGTTTAATATAGTTTGGTCTGCAGAGCACCATGCATTAGAAATGACAATAGCTCCAGATCCATTTCAACTTCTCACATGGTGGGCTACGCATACTAAAAAAATAAGGTTAGGGACAGCTGTTGCAGCAGCGCCTTATTGGCATCCTATTAAACTAGCAGGAGAAGCTGCTATGACAGATTTAATCTCCAATGGAAGATTAGAATTTGGTATTGGATCAGGCGCTTATCAGCGTGAATTTGATAGAATGTTTCCAGGATTGAAGCAGACAGACGCATGGAAGTTTATGCAAGAATCCCTTCCTGCAGTAAAAGCATTATGGAAAGGTGATTATGAACACAACGGTGAATTTTGGTCTTTCCCAACTTCAACGTCGGTACCTAAGCCAATACAAAATCCTCATCCTCCTATCTGGGTAGCTGCCCGAGCTCCAATTACCTATGATTTTTCTGTTGAAAATGAATGTAATATTATGTCATGGCCACTTACTAGACCTATGTCAGAAGCTGAATTATACAAATCAAGACTTGATGATGCAATGAAAAAATTTCCAAATAAGCCTCGACCTATTTTTGCTATGATGCGTCATACTGCTGTTTATGACAGTGCAAAGGATTGGGAAACTCCGGTTAAGGCATTAACAAAAGTTCTTGGTCAATTTGAAAATCTTTTCAAGAACCTTGGAGACGTTGAAAACGGCTTTACGAAAATCATTCCTTTAAATGAATTAGAAGGCAGAGAACAATATAAACCTGAAATGTTAAAACAAAACTTAATGTTTGGCACACCGGATGAAGTAATTGAAAAATTAAAGTTATATGAAGCGCTAGGAGTTGATGAATTTATTTACTACGCTACTTTTGGACTGGGCCATAAAGAGCAAAAAAGATCTTTGGATTTATTTATAAATAAAGTTATGCCAGAATTTTTATCATAACTAAACTTATCTATAATAATGGAAACTCACTAATGACAAAAAATCACGAACAAGAGTTATTGGATAAAACAGTGAAAAGATTCGTTGAGGAAGAATTGTATCCTCACGAAGAAATTATTGATAGCACTGGAGAAATGCCAATTGATCTTGGCAGGCAAATTGAAAAAAGATCCAAGGAAGTTGGTTTATTTTCTGCAAATTTGCCTTCAGAAGTAGGCGGTGGAGGCCTAGATTATGAAAGTATGCTCCTAATCGAAAGAGAGTACGGAAAGACAAGCCACGCACTTCATTCGTGGGCAGCTCGCCCTACTGAAATACTCCTTGCATGTGAGGGCGATCAAGTCAAAAGGTACTTAACCCCTTGTGTCACTGGAGAAAAAAGAGAGCTTTTTGCGTTAACGGAACCAGAAGCTGGATCAGATATTATGTCTATGAAGAGCCATGCCAAAAGAGACGGGAATGATTGGATTTTAAATGGTTCAAAACACTTTATTTCTGGCCCTGTTATGCCAGACTTTGCAATCGTTTTTGCGGCTACTGGAGAAGATGTCACTCCCAGAGGCAAGAGAAAAAGAATAACAGCTTTTTTAGTTGATGTTGGAGAACAAGGCTTTGAAATAGGAGTTGGTACTAAGTGCGTTAGCTACAGAGGTTACCATGCTTTTAGATTGAGCTTCTCAGATGTTCGTCTTGGACCCAATCAAATTTTAGGTGAAGAAGGTAAAGGTTTGGAGTTATCTGGAAAATGGCTGGGAATGGGAAGAATTTGGGTTGGAGCTTCTTGTTGTGGGAAAGCAGAGCGCCTTTTCCAACTTGCAAAAGATTGGGCTTCCACTAGAAAGCAGTTTGGTCAACCAATAGGTAAATTTCAGGCTACTGGATTTAAATTAGCTGACATTGCTATTGAGCTAAGAGCGGCTGATTTGTTGGTTGAGGATGCTGTTAAAAGAGCTAATGAAGGGAAAATGTCAGATTCTGACGCAGCTATAGTAAAAGTTTTTTGCTCTGAAATGTTAAATAGGGCTGCTGACAATACTGTTCAATTATATGGTGGGATGGGATTAATGGAGGAACTTCCTATACAAAGGCTTTGGAGAGATTCTCGACTTGAAAGAATATGGGATGGAACATCAGAAATTCAAAGACATATAATTACAAGATCGATACTAAGACCCCTAGGTGCATGAAAACAAACCGCCTAAAGAATCTGAACAGACTAATAAATCCTAAAAATATTGCAGTATTTGGTGGCAGAGATGCAGAAATTGTTATTTCCCAATGTAAGAAAATGGGTTTTAAGGGTGAAATTTGGCCAGTAAACCCAAAGAGAAAAGAAATAAATGGGATACAGTGTTTTTCTTCCGTGAGAGATTTACCAGAAGGTCCAGATGCTTCATTTATAGCTGTTCCAAGGTTACCGGCAATTGAAATAGTTAAAGAACTAAATGCAATGAAAGCAGGAGGGGGTGTCTGTTATACCGCGGGATTTAGAGAAGTAGGCAAGGAAGGTGAAAAGTTAGAAAATGAACTTCTAGATAATGTCGGTGACTTTGCATTGATTGGGCCTAATTGCTACGGAATGATCAATTATGTAAATAAAATTGCACTATGGCCATTTGATCACGGGGGCGAGTTCCCTGGTTTCGGAGCAGCAATAATAACTCAAAGTGGGATGCTTTCAAATGATCTTTCTACCAGCCGTCGCTCTATGCCTTTTGCTTATATGATTTCCGCAGGAAACCAATCTGTTTTATCATTAGAGGACTATGTTGAGTTTTTTTCTCAAAAAGAAGAAGTGAGGGCTATTGGCCTTCATATTGAGGGACTCCAAGACATTGAACGCTTTCAAAAAGGGTGTTTAATGGCGTTAAAAAGAAAAGTTCCGATTGTAGCCATAAAAACTGGCTCATCCGCCATTGGTAATAATCTTGTGAACAGTCATACTGGATCCCTATCAGGTACAGATGAAATCTATAACGCGTTATTTGATCACCTTGGCATAATCAGAGTAACAAATCCTCATGAGTTTTTAGAAACATTAAAGTTTTTATGTATTTCTGGCCCGGTAACAGGGAAAAGAGTTGCAGCATTTACATGTTCTGGTGGGGGGGCAACAATGTTGGCAGATTACGCAGAAAAAATAGACTTGCAATTCATACAGCCTTCAAAGAAGACTAGCGAAAAACTTGAAAAATTATTACCTCTAACAGCAACAGTGTCTAACCCATTAGATTATACTACTCCTATTTGGGGGATACCTGAAAAAACAAGCCCCGTTTTCAATACTTTTTTTGAAGATGAATATGACAGCTCTATATTAGTTCAGGATTACCTCCCACCTAATATTAATGAATTAAATAAATATTATTTGAAAGATGCCAAAGAGTTTTTGAATGCTTCAAAGAAACGTAATTTACCTACTATAATCTGCAGTACCGTTCCTGAAAATAATGATCAAAACATTAATGATTATTTTGTATCTGAAAAAGTGACCCCAATGCAAGGATTGGAGGAATCTCTTAACGCAATAAAAAGAAGTTTTATATTCTATAAGCGTTACCAAGATTTTCTAAATAATAAAGTTAGAATAAAAAGTTCTTTAGACAAAATTAATGACAAACCTATTATGCTAAACGAAATAGAGTCTAAAGCCATTATTAAAACTATTGGCCTTGACATTCCAAATTTCCAAAATGAAGGGAAATTGTTTGATAGAGTAAGTTCAAATTCAAATTATAAATGTAATTTAGATTTTCCTGTATGTTTAAAAATGTTAAGCAACAAGATTCAACATAAAACCGACATTGGAGCAATTAGTTTAAATATAAAAAATAATGCAGAACTTAGATCCGAAGTTAAATCTATTAGGGATAAAGTAGAAAACAGTTCTAATGAAAATAATACTTCCTCTATTTATTTTACTGATGATTTCTTAATTGAAGAGATGCAAATCGAACCTTTAGGAGAATTACTTGTTGGTATATTTAGTGATACGCAGTTTGGTTACATTATGACCATTGCATCAGGAGGAATTCTAGCTAATTTAATTGAAGATTCCGTATCTATATTATTACCAGCTTCCTTAGATGAAATTGACAAAGCCCTAAAGTCGTTAAAAATTAATAAATTGTTTTCAGGCTTCAGAGGCAAAAAAGCTATTAACCGAAAGTTGCTTTTAAATAACTTGAAACAATTAAGCGACTATACGGTCAATAAATCTAACAAAATTCAACAATTAGAAATAAATCCATTTTTTGTTTACTCTGAAAAAAATGTAGTAGTGGATGCAATTATTTGGAAGAAATAAATGACAAAATTTATATTTTTATCACTTTTTGTCTTAATAATTTTTCCATTAAAATGTTTTGCGCATGTATCTGAAAGAGCGTTAATACTTTTACTTCCAACTGAATTTTATATTCCAGCAGGCATTTCAGTCTTAGTACTAACCATATTAATTGCTTATTTAACCCCCATCTCCTTTATTACTTCAATTTTCAAACCGTTAAAATTTAAAATCTTTATTTTTTTAAACTTTATTTCAGACAAAAATATTAAAACATTAAAAGTATTTACGAGTTCCATTAGTTTCATGCTTCTTGTTTTATTGATTTACCTTGGTTTTACAGGTTCTCGAGATCCATTAGGGAATCCATTGCCTCTATTTATTTGGACTGTTTGGTTTATGAGCATGCCAGTAATTCAAATTTTATTAGGCAACGTTTGGTCATTTTTGAATCCTTGGTATGGTCCTGGCATATTACTTTTCAATGAAAGAACAATAATTGAACTAGACAAAAATTATGCCTTAATAGTTTCTTCACTTGGTTTTCTATTTTTTGCATTATTCATGCTGGTTGACTTGGCACCTGATGATCCCGATAGATTGGCTAAATTTGTTTCCCTGTATTGGCTGATTAATTTTATTTTTTTAAGAGTTTTTGGGTTTGTTTGGATTGAAAAGGCTGAGTGTTTTACTGTTTTTTATAAATTACTTTCGCAGATGTCCTTGATTTGGATTAAGGGAGGAAATATTTACATTGGTATATTTGGAGCGCAGTTGCGAAATATAAAATATTTTCCACCATTGTTAGTTTTGTTTCTGTCAATCATTTTAGCTACATTATCCTTTGATGGGTTAAATGAAACATTTCTTTGGTTCAAAATAATTGATGTCAACCCTCTTGAATTTTATGGTCGCTCATCAGTAGTTGTGGAGAATACTTTAGGGTTAACTATTTTTTCATTATTTCTTTTTTTAGTTTTCTCAGTAACAATTTATTTAGGGCATGTTTTTATAGAAGAGAAAGTAAGCTTTACAAAAATTATTGGAATTAATTCTATTGCATTGCTTCCAATTGCGCTTGCTTACCATATTGCTCATTATCTGACATCTTTTATAGTAAATATACAATACGTATATAAGATTTCTTCAAACCCATTTAACAACGGCTCAGATTATCTGAATCTTGGGAATTTTAATGTAACCACAAGTTTTTTCAATACTATAGATACGGTAAAAATCATCTGGCTTGTCCAAGCATCTTCAATAGTTTTTGGTCATGTTCTTGCAGTTTTACTAGCACATTCCATTTGTGAAAATTATTTAAAATCAAAAAGATCAATTTTAATCAGTCAATTCCCAATCAGCATTTTTATGGTCGCTTATACTTTTTTAGGTTTGTGGATTTTGTCCACTCCGACAGTAGGTTAATGAACTTCTATTGCTATATTTATTCCTAGACAAGTTTTAAAAACTATATCAGTATCCCTTATTAATTCATTATGAAATTATTTAAATACAGGGAAGAAAAAATGAACAAAAAAAATATTATAAACCAGAATATTTCAAGAAGAAAACTAATGAAAGGAGCAGCTGCTGCAGGCAGTATAGCTGCAATGCCTGGATTTGTGAGATATAGCCAAGCAGCCAGTTCAACTCCTATTAAGATTGGCTTTCAAGTCCATAGAACTGGAATTGGTGCAGCCTATGGAAGATGGTATGACAGAACTACCCAAGCTGCTGTAAAAGTCATTAATGATGGGGGAGGCATTAATGGAAGACCTATCGAGATAGTTGCAGAAGATGACGGAACTGATCCGAAGAGGGGTGCAGAGGCCCTTGAAAAATTTGCAAATCAGCATAAATGTGACGTTGCCTTTGGCACTCTTTTTTCCCACGTAGTTATTGGTTCTGCTCCTAGAGCAGGAGAACTCAAGCTTCCTTACTTTGTTGTTTCAGAAGGTCACCATGTAGCTTCTGGAATGCTTAACAGATACACTCTACAACCTGGAATTACTGACGTAAAAAGCCAAGTGCAAGCCATGGCTCCTTTTGTAAAAAACAATTTAGGTAAAAAAGTTACAATGGTATACCCTGATTTTGCTTTTGGTCACGATCATAGAGATTACTTCTCTGCTGCTTTTGAGGCACAAGGGGGGCAAATACTTGCCAAAGTTCCAATACCACCAACTGAATCAAGTTTTTCAAAATATTTTCCTAAAATCCCAAGAGACACTGAGGTACTATATCACGTAATGGTTGGTCCAGCAGTCTTGACATTCGTTAAAGAACTTGGAGAGTTTTATGGTAACAAATCGCCTAAACTATTTGGCTTTATTGATAGTGTAGAAGCAGTTGATTTAAGTACACCAGGCTTAGAGTTTTTAGATGGAAGTTATTTCTGGGAAGGAAATCCAAGATATGCGCAATCAAATCAAACTGAGCATGATAAATTTTATAGATCAGCAGTAGGTGTTGATAAAAATGGTGCGTCTGTTTCTGATTCAAAAGATGTTTCAACTTATGCGCATATGTTCGGTTGCTGGGAAACACTTCATATCATTAAAAAAGGCATGGAAGAAGCAGGTTATTCCGGTGTTGGCGACAGATCAAAATTAATTGAAGCTGTTGAAAGCATGAGTAATATGCCTTTGTCTCAGGCGCATCCTCAAGGAGCTAAGATATTTAATGGTAAAACTCACCAAACGTTTGGACATCAATATATTACTAAGATGACCAATGGAAAATTGGTGTTAGCACACACAACATCTATCGAAGATACTTTTTATCCTGACGAAGTTGATTATACGAAACAATCATTCTAGAAAGTATTTTTATAAACAAATATGGATTTAGGACCTTACCTACTCTTTGCATCTCTTGAAGGTCTTGTCCATGCAGCCGTTCTATCTCTCATTGCTCTGGGATTAAGTTTAGTTTTCGGAGTAATGAGGATAGTAAACGTGGCTCATGGTGAGTTTTTTATGCTTGGTGCTGTTTTAGCCTGGTGGATTTCCAGTTTTGTCTTTGGAAACCCTGCAATAGGATTTTTACTTGCTTTAATTATTGCTCCTTTAATAGCAGGCGTAATTGCTATGTCTTCTGATTGGTTGCTTTTAAAACATTTAAAATATGACCCTGAAGCAACTATTATAGCTACTATTGGTATTTTGTATATTATTCAACAGGCAGTGTTAATGACATTTGGTCCTGATGCAAGACCCGTCGAACAGCCTTTTAATTATAGATTGGATTTGTATTGGTTTGGGTTTTCTGCCTATAAATTTTTTGTTGTTTTCTCAGCTGTCATACTTTTATTTTCTGTTTGGCTTGTAATGGCAAAAACAAAATTTGGATTAATTTTAAGGGCTACACAATTGGATAGTGAAACTGCACAAGCTTTCGGAATACCGATTTCTACTGTTTACAGTTTAGTTTTTGGAGCTGGGGCAGCAATAGCTGCTGTTGCTGCAGTATTAATTGTTCCTATACAACAAGCTCATTACCTGATGGGTGGGGAACCCCTGCTACTTGCCTTTATTGTTGTTATTATTGGAGGATTGGGAAGTTTAAGGGGCACAGTTGCCGCTGCTGTTCTTATTGGAATGAGTGATGGGATTATTTCTGTTTTTTTCTCTCCAAATCTAGCAAAAATAATTGCAACTCTTTTGGTGGTTATAGTTCTCTTAATTAAACCTAATGGATTATTTGGGTCAGAAAAAACATGAAAAGAGACCTTTTTATTCATTTAGGTGCAATTGTATTATTATTCTTACTAGAAATTTTAGGGATATTTTCTGATTACCATCAAGGGAATTTTGCAAGAATTTTAGTTCTAACTGTTTACGGTATCGGGTATAATGTTTTGTTCGGGTATACTGGACTCTTAAGTTTGGGTCATGCCCTATTTTTTTCTGCAGGTTTATATGCAGCCGGACTATCTATCTATCATTTAGACTATAATGTCGGGCAAGCTCTTATTCTTGCATTTTGTTTTGCAGTGTTAGTTTCTTTAGTAATAGGATATCTGGCTCTCAGAACAGTCGGTGTTTCATTTATGATCGTAACATTAATGTTTTCTCAAATAGCTTATTTATGCATTCTATACTTTGGTGGGATTACTCGTGGCGATGAAGGTATTGTTATTCAACAATCCAGCAGAGTCTTTCTATCATTAGACCTATCTGACCCTACTATTAGGTACTACTCTGCTCTAACAGTATTTTCATTCTGCTTGGTTTTTAATTTGTGGATAGCAAGAAGTTCATTTGGAAGAGTATTAATTGCCATAAGAGAAAATAGTGATAGGGCTCTGATGCTAGGATATAATGTTCAATTATATAAATTACTTGCAGTTATTATTTCAGGCACAATATCAGGAATAGCTGGAGCGTCTTATGGAATTTTATTTGGCTATGTAGGGGCTAGTTTTGCAGCAGTACCATATTCAATATTCCCTCTTTTATGGGTATTACTAGGGGGAGCAGGTACAGTTCTAGGACCCTTAATTGGTGCAATTTTTATGTTCTATTTAATTGACTATGCAAGTGACATAACAGATGCGTATATGATTATTGTCGGTATTGCACTCTTGCTTGTTACTCTTTTTGCAAGACGTGGTTTATTAGGTGAATTAAGATATAGGTTTTTCCCATGGATACCATAGAAAAAAACACCTTGCTTTATACTGAAAATCTAAGCAAAAATTTTCAAGGCATTCAAGCTGTCAAAAATGTTAATTTTAAAATCAACAAAAATGAAATACGGGCTTTAATTGGCCCAAATGGTGCAGGAAAGACTACTTTCGTTTCTCTTCTGTGCGGAAGAATAAAATCAACAAATGGCGTAGTTTTTTTTGATGGGAAGGATATTTCAAATTTTCCTGTATACAAAAGAATATCCAGCGGTATTGGTTACACCTTTCAGATAACCTCAATATTTTTAAATTTGACAGTTTATGAAAATGTAGCTCTTGCTATTAAAGAAGAAAAAGGGGGAACAAATTCGATTGATAAAGAGATTTCTAGTGTATTAATTAAAGTTGGCTTGTTAGATAGAATAAACCAAAGAAGCGGAGATTTAAGTTACGGTCATCAAAGACTTCTTGAATTAGCAATGGGAATGGCGCAGAAACCTAAGCTTCTTATCTTAGATGAACCGACACAAGGTTTGTCAGATCCAGAAATAGACAACTTTAAGTTATTAATTAGGAGCCTTTCATCCTCAACTACCGTTTTACTAATAGAGCATAATATGGATGTAGTGATGTCTATTGCTGATAAAATTTCAGTTTTGCACTTTGGGGAAATTATTGCTGAAGGAGACAAACAAACCATTCAGAATGATCCAATTGTTCAGAAAGCTTATTTGGGGGATTGATGCTAGAAGTTTCTAATTTATCTACTTATTATTCCAATATAAAGATATTGAAAGATATTTCATTTCATGTTGAAAAGGGAGAAGTGCTTTGCTTGTTAGGCAGAAATGGTGCGGGGAAAACTACTACATTAAAATCTATTATGGGATTAGTCGATAAAGTTGAAGGTAATATAAACTTTAACAATGAAAGAATTTCAAAAATATCTGCACATTTAGTTCCCAAAAAAGGCATTGGGTATGTTCCTCAAGGCCGGCGACTTTTTTCAGAACTAACCGTTGAAGAAAATTTAGAAATTGGCCTTTTGACAAGGAATAATGGAGAACAGACTAAAAATAAAGTTTTGGAGATGTTTCCAAAACTTAATGAAAGACTTCACCAAGTCTCAGGAACCCTTTCTGGAGGTGAACAGCAAATGCTTGCATTAGCAAGGGCTCTTTGCATTGAACCAACTTTATTGCTTCTCGATGAACCTACAGAAGGTCTCCAACCCTCAATGATATCGTTGATACGGAAAAGTGTTTTAGAATTAAGAAAACAAGGAGTTGCAATTCTTCTTGTTGAGCAAAGGGTAGAAGCAATTTTATCAATTGCTGATAAAATTATCGTTATTGAAAATGGCGCAATAGTATTTTCTTCTAATGCCGAGGATATAAAAAGTAACCCAAAAAAATTATACCGTTTCATAGGAGTTTAACTAAGTAAATCAGGACTTGATAACAGTTGAACACCACTGGATTTCATTTCCTTAATAGCGTTATCAAGTGACCCATCGAGATCTATTGCCCTGCATGCATCCTCTATAACAAAAACTTTAAAACCTAGTTTTACGCCATCAATAGCAGAAAAGTATACACAAAAATCCAAAGCAAGACCGCATAAATAAATTGACTTTATTTGTCTTGTCCTCAAATATCCTTCTAAACCAGTTGGTGTTTTGTGATCATTTTCAAAAAATGCTGAATAACTATCTATTTCTGGCCTAAATCCTTTTCTGATTATTAAGTCAGAATTGTCCGTAATAAGTTCAGGATGAAATTTAGCGCCTTTACTTCCCTGTATACAATGGTCTGGCCATAACACTTGTTGCCCATAAAACATTTCAATTACAGATAATGGTTCTTTACCTTCATGATTGGAAGCAAATGATTGATGTGTATAAGGATGCCAATCTTGTGTTGCTATTTTTATTTTAAAATTTTTCTGCAACTTATTTGCTAAACTAACAATTTCATTGCCTTCATTTACAGCAAGGGCACCACCAGGACAAAAGTCATTTTGAATGTCAATTAATATTAATGCAGTGTCTTCTTTAAAATCACTCATATAAACCCCATTTAAATTATATTCCTATAAATAATCATAAAATTCTTTGTATAATCCAACATAATTTAATTTTAAAATATAGTTTTAATTTTATTTTCATATTAAAATATGACCAATAGCAATGGTCTGTCTAATCTCTAAAGGATATTATTATGAATAATGACAAAATAAAATCGATGAAGCTTTATAACTTTATAGACAGAGTTTATAATGAATTGAAGGAATTAGGAAAAGAAAAGACTGGTGACTTATCAACAAGTGAATTATCTTCATTCGATCAACTGCATTACCATGGTACTGAAGCAATAGATTATGCCATAGAAAAATGTGATATTAATGAGAAATCGAAAGTTTTAGAGATAGGATCAGGCATAGGCGGTCCTTCAAGATATATAGCACAAAAGACAGGTGCAAGTGTAACAGCTTTAGAACTTCAGAATGATCATCATGAAGTTGGCTTAGAACTTACAAAAAGATGTGGTTTAGATAATAATGTGGAACATATCTGTGGCGATTTTTTAACATATGACTTTAAAGATAACTGTTATGATACAATTGTAAGTTGGCTGGCACTTTACCATATCCCTGAAAGAGAAAAGTTACTAGATATCTGCTTTAAAATTCTGAAATCAAATGGCAATTTTTTTGCCGAAGATTTTGCATACCATAAACCGTTCAGCATTGAAGAAAGCCAGGAATTATCAACAGATTTTTTTGCAAACTATATTGTAAGTTATACTGGTTATGTTTCTGACCTAAATCGTAAAGGATTTGTAGGCATCGAAAAAGATGACATGACAAAAAGCTGGAGTAAGTTTACAAAGTTAAGATTCAAGGCTTACCAAGACAATATCGAAAGACATAGAAGAGTCCATAATCAAGATATAGTAGATAACATGCTCTACTTTTATTCCTTTGCAAAGAGATACTTAGATGGAGGAAAATTAGGAGGAATTAGAATTTCAGCAAAAAAAGAATAATGAATAGATTTTGAT
>MDTE01181821.1_pt1 | contig 12211 bp, 11 predicted proteins | sample 811231 | NCBI WGS metagenome assembly MDTE01 (sample SAMN05326651, study PRJNA326480) | marine metagenome | isolation source: seawater | place: Indian Ocean: Red Sea | collected 2010
AAATTGTTTGAGTAAATTGACCAATAAAATATGGGTACGAGACTCAATAAAAATAACACCATAAATGTTTTTGTGAGATCTACTTTTGATTTTCCGTAAATTACTAGATAGGCAAATAAAATGCAGAAAATAATTGCAACGCCCTCTACTTTTAATAATGTAATTATAATTAGGTTAAGAGTTATTAGTGTTAAATCTATTTTGTATTGTTTGTCTGAAAATTTTTTATCAACTATATCGATTATTAAATTTAAAAGTAATATTGAGTATAAAGATAGCAACGCATCAATTTCTCCATTGATAATTCTTTTTTCATAAACAAACAAAATAAGAATTATGAAAATTAATAGACTTAGTTTATTTTTTAAATTTTTAGTTAAAATTATCAGCGGCGGTAAAGCTAATATTAAACTAGAAAATTTTGGGAAAATTTCATTCCAGTCTCCAATTACAGTTGCGAGCGTTGCGGATAAGACTGGCACAAATATAGGATAATCTGGATGACTATAATAAGGGTTATAATCAAAAAAATTATTTAAATTGTTTTCAAAAAAAATAATTTTTGCATTAAAAAGCCAAATTGATCTTGCGTCCCAGTCTGCAACTGGACTCATGAGACTTATTACACACAAAACACAAAAGATAGTTATTATAAATTTATTATTTTTAAAATTAAGATAAATACAAAGAACAAAATTAAGTAAAATTAAAATACCAAATATAAGAAAAAAAAAATTTGTTTTAATTATTAACAAAAGAAAATAATTTAAAAATATTAAAAGAATAAGTGAAAAAACCGAAAGTTTTTCTTTAAGTTGACTAGCATTTGAAAACATAGATATTACCCCGTTTGTCTACTAGCTCACATGTAGAAAATTTTTTTTTATTCAATGAAATTATAATGTTGCTATTTTCACTAAATTTTGATGGATATGAAGCTTCTATAACTCGTTGATAAAGCTTGTGGTGGATCTTTTCAAATTTATTTTTTTGATCGAATAAATCTTCAGCTAAATTATATCGTTTTATATCATTTTTTTTAATTAGTGTAACAATATCAAAAATTTTTTGATTTTTAATTCCATCTTTTAATCCAATATTGCTTAAGTGAAACTTAAAAAAATATTTTAATTCGAATGAATTTCTATGAGCAATTAATATAATTTGAAAAATTATTAAAATCAAAATTAAAACAAAATATATTTTTTTTACGTTATTTTTTTTAATAATTATCATTATAGTAGATTTAATTTCTCAGAAATTAAATATCAACAAAAACTTTATTAAGATAAATCAACATAACTATTTATCTCTACTTTGATTGATCTTTTGTTTGACTAGATCCATCAAAAAACCAAAAAAAATTGAGATAAAAGAGATCACGGTTGATAAAGAAAAAAGAGCTAAAAATATAAATTTATCATTTAAAAAGAACAAAATTAAAAAAAATATTGATAATAAAATGAAAATTAAAAAAACTAATAAAAATAATTTGAGCGGATTGTAGTAAATAATTGCCTCCACTATATATTGTAAAGTTCTTAGTGAATCTCTTAATATTTTTACATGACTTTTGCCTTTTCTTACATGATATTCAATAGGCTCATATTTTACAAACTTACCGTTCAACATATAAGCCAATGTTAATGATGTAGTGAAACTGAAAGTGTTACATAATCTTGGCAGAAAACTACCTATTGTCTTTTTAGAAAATATTCTCATACCAGAATTAGTGTCAATTATTTTTCTTCCAGTTGTCCATTCAACTAAAAATTTTAAAAATTTTCTAAATATGAATTTTAATGGCGAACCATCATAAACTTTGCCCTGACGAGCACCTACAAGCATATCTAATCCTATTGAATTTTGTTTACTATCAAAATAAATTTTAATTAGTTCTGGTATATGCTTTGATGGGTAAGAACCATCGATATCAGAAATCAATATTGTATCGTATTTAGCAGCAGCTATACCAGACTTTAAAGCTGAACCATAACCAAGATTGTGTGGATGTGACAGTACATTTACATCACATTCCTTAATTTTAGAAAGGCTATTATCAGTTGACCCATCATCAACTACTATAATTTCAAACTCTTTTTGAGTTTTTTGTGCCTCTAATTTTATTTGGTTAATACAATCAAATACTGCGTTTTCTTCATTGTAACATGGTAGTATTATTGAGATCATAATTTTCCTGATAGACTATTATTTTCTAACCATTGGCTTAAGCACATTAAATTGAATATTTTAAAACTTTCATCGAATTTATTATCTTGGTGGCTTTTCCATATATTTTCAATTTCATCAATATTAAATATATTTTGCATTTTTTTTGTTTTAATTAAATAGTAACTCATCTCTTTAAATTTACGGTTCTTTTGTAACCATATACCTATTGGAGAATTAAAGCCGCTTTTTTTTTTAAAAAGTGTTTTACTTGGAAGCTTATTTGCCATAGCATCTCGTAATATTCTTTTTCTTTTAAAAAAATTTAACTTAGATTTAACAGGTAGAGAGGAACTGTATTCTACCAATTTGCTATCTAAAAATGGCACTCTAGCTTCTTGTGAGTTGAACATCGTGGACCTGTCTATCTTATAAAGTATATCGTTAGGAAGCCATGTCTTTAAATCAATATAAAGATATCTATCAATATAATTTAAATCTGCAACTAACTTATTTTGCTCATCAATGTAATTTAAAAAATTATAATTCATATACTTATCATGATATGATTTTATTATTTTTTTTTTTTCAAATAATGTAAAAATTTCCCTCCATAAAACATGAGAGTGATTTTTTTCATGTGATACACCGTTAATAAATTTATTTATTTTATAGTTTGTCCCTACTTTAGAAACTTTACTTTTAAATAAATAATTCAATATATTAGGAATTAAATTTAATTTAGATTTTATTTTTGGAAAATAATTTCTAAACTTATCAGCTATAAAAGTATCATAACCACAAAAAAGTTCGTCTGCACCATCTCCTGATAAGACCATTTTCGATTTTTTTGATGAAAATTTTGACAAATAATAAGTAGCTATAAACGATGTGTCAGACATCGGTTGATCCATTGCCTCTACTATATTCGGAAATTCACTTACTAATTGATCTGCAATAGGAATATTATAACTAAAAAGATTTGCATTAAAAAAATCTGAAATTATTTTTGCATCTCTATATTCATCAAAATCTTCCTCTTTAAAGGCAACATTATGTGCATCAAAATTATTATTTTCAATATTCTTTAATTGATAAGATAAAGTACCTGAATCAAGTCCTCCAGACAAAAATACTCCATTTGTTACATTGCTGAAAAATCTTTTTCTAGTTGAAGTTTCAATAAGTTCATTAATTTTTTTTATAGAAGTTTGATAGCTATCTTCTGTTTTATTTTTAAAATAATTTTCTAAATTCCAATATTTAAGTGATTTGATATTCTTAATATTATTTTTATTTACAATTAAATATGATGCTGGCTCTAACGTGTGAATATTTTTAAAAAATGTTTGATTATCAATTAAATAATTTAATGAGAGATATTGGTTTAAGCTTTCTTCATTTAATTGAAGTTTTTCCTTGAATTCTTTTACCGCTAAAAAAGCTTTAATTTCTGATGCAAAAATTAATCCATTTTCTCGAGAGTAGTAATAGAACAATGGTTTTTCACCCATTCTATCTCTGGCTACTATCAATTCATTTTTTTTATTGTCCCATATTACAAAAACAAACATTCCCTCAAATCTTTTTAAACATTCCGTACCCCATTCTTTATATGATTTTAGAATAACCTCTGTATCACCGTCGGTTTTAAATTTATACCCAAGTTGCTTTAGTTCATTTTTTAACTCTTTAAAGTTGTAAATTTCTCCGTTAAAAATTAATACATTCTTATTATTTTCATCTATCATTGGCTGCTTAGATTTATTTAAATCAATTATTGATAATCTTGTGTGACCTAAGCTAACAAAATCATTTGTGAAACACCCCTCATCATCAGGTCCTCGATGTCTCAATTTTAGACTCATTTTTTTAACAGTCTCAAGAGATGGTTTACGTTCAAAATTACAGATACCTGATATACCGCACATAGGTTTTTAAGATTATTTTAATTTTTTATAATTAAAAGTAATTTCATATCTCATTTATATATTTAATCCTAAAATATTACATTTATTGAAATTTTTGAGTAAATCTTTATGCTATTATACGCTTAAAATGTTGAATAATTATATAAATAACAAGTATCTAGCCAACAATAAAATAGAGGAAATGCGAGAAAATTATATAAATGCGAAACCATTTCCTCATATCGAGTTATCTGACTTTTTTTTAATTGATCATGTTAGAGAGATATTAAATAATTTTCCTGACCTTCAAAAGATAAACACCTATGAGAGAAAGAATAAAAATGAAAAAAAATTCGGTTTAGAAAATCAAGAAAAAATGCCAAAAAATATTAGTGACTTTATACTTTTTCTTAACTCACAAATATTTTTAAAATTTTTACAAAAAATTACTGGCATAAATGAAACACTTTTGCCAGATCCATATTTAATTGGTGGTGGCTTACACGAGACTAAGAAAGATGGCTTTTTAAAAATTCACTCAGATTTTTATTTACATCAATATTTAAAAATTGATAGACGATTAAATCTTCTTTTATACCTTAATGATGATTGGAAAGATGAGTACGGTGGTCATTTAGAATTATGGGACAAAACAATGACTAGATGTGATAAAAAAATCGAATTTAAATTCAATCATTTATGTATATTTTCAACTGACAACAGTAGTTTTCATGGATATCCAGAGCCAATTAAATGTCCAAATGAAAAATCTCGAAAATCAATAGCTTTATATTATTACTCAAATGGGAGACCCAAAAAGGAGTTGATGGGCAGTATGCCTAATACAACAAATTGGAAAAGCAGAAGTGGAAAAAATGAAGTTGATAATAAATATACAATTAAGGATTTTTTAAGAAAAGTTAAAATCTTAAGATCAATAAATAATATTTTTAAAAAAAAATGATTACAATAATTTTAGTAGTTTACAAGCCAAAGAAAGATTTATTGCAAAAATTTTTAAGAAAAATAATTAAAAAAAATAAACTAATTATTGTTGATGTTGCAGGTTTTGATTTTAAAAAATATAAATTACCGAAAAATACAAGAATTATTAATACAAAAAATAATGGATATGGCGCAGCTGTAAATCTTGCTTTAAATCAGTGTAGAACAAAATATGCTTTAATTTCTCAAATAGATGTTTATTTCAAAAAAAATTTTATTGATAAATTTTACAAATTTTCAAGAAAAATAAAAAATTTTGCAATTCTCATTCCTAATGAGAAAAATAAATCATCAAGAATTAATTTAAAAGAAAACACCGATGGAGAGGCTTCAACAATGTTAGTTGATATATCGAAAATAAGGAAAATTAAATTTGATGAAAATATTTTTTTATACTTTGAAGAAACTGACTTGTTTCATAGATGTAAAAAAAAAAATTATAAAGTTTTAGATGTAAATCATTTTAAAATTCAAAAACAAAGAGCATCATCTATCTCATACAAAAATAATAGTATCGAGTATTTAATGAAATGGCACTATATGTGGTCTATGTTCTACTATTATAAAAAAAATTTTAATTATATTTATGCTTTAAAAAAAACATATATTTTTTTTTTGAAAGATTTCATTAAATTAATGATCTATCTTTTTTTGCTAGATAGACATAATTTTCAAATTAGATATAATAGAATATATGGTCTTTTAAGTTCTATTTTGTGTTTAAAATCTTTTAAAAGGCCCTAAAATCTAACAAGCGTTCTTTTTAAAAGAATTTATTGTTGTATTTAATCCAACTTTAATATCTGTAAAAACTAATCTCCCAAAATTATTTTTCAAAAATTTATTGCTTCCATGTGTTTTTAACATTTCCCCTTTTACAAATTCTGTTTTAATAATTTTTATAAATTTTCCAGGAAACCTTTTTAAAATCATATTAACCAAACTGTTTGTTATTATTGGTTTTGATCTGCAAATATTAAATATTTTATTATTAATATTTTTCTTAATAGAAATATGAATTATTTTAACTACATCACCAACAAAAGTGAAATCTCTAAAATTTAAACCATGATTATGTAATTTAATTGGCTCCTTTTTTTTTATTTTATTTAAAAATTTATGAATGAACATGTCTGGTCGTCCAAATGGACCATAAACAGTGAAAAATCGAAATATCAGATAACTAATTTTTGAATTTTTAAATATTCTTTTGACTAATTTTTCAGACTGTAGTTTTGTTTTTGCATAAGGATTTTTAGGGTTTGGGGTAAAACTTTCCGTTATTGGATATTTTTTTTGATCCCCATAAATAGAGCTGGATGAACCAAATATAAATTTTTTAATTTTATATTTTTTACAAATATTACATAAGGTCTTTGTTGCCTTAACGTTATTTGTATAATAACTCTTTGGATTTTTAAAAGAATAAAGAACTCCTGGTTGTCCTGCTAAGTGAATAACTATTGAGGGTCTATATTTTATAAATAATTGTTCAAGTTTTTTTTTGTTGTTAAGATTTAATTTTTCAAAATTAAATTTTTTTTTTATTTTAAGAATTGAAAGTCTTTTTTTTTTCAATTTTGGTGAGTAATAACTATTTATACTGTCAACTCCAATAATATTGAAATTTTTAGAAATTAAGTATTTAGCTAAATGAAATCCGATGAAACCAGAACTACCAGTAATAAGAACAGTTTTGTTTACCATTTATTAATTATAAATATTTTGTTTGTTATCAATAAATTATATATAAGCTTTAAGCAGTAAAAATTTCAATTAAAATGTTTAAAAAAATTTTTAGAGAGATAAAATTCATTATAAGCAAATTTAATGTCTATCTAAGATATAAAAATAAAAACAGTTTCAAATATGCCTATAAATGGATTTTGTTTGGAAAAGACATAAGTAACTTTCTATATGAAATTGAAAATACAGATGATATTATTAATGTTTGTAACTTGGTCACTGAGATTGAAACATATAGACTGCAAAGAATTTTAAATGAAGTAACCTTTGATAATGATGAATTTAAAAGTTTTTTTACAAATGAATTTTTTAGTAGCCATGGTAAAAAAAATATTTTTGGTAGAAGATTAATTTGGTATTTATTAGCTAGAACTATAAAGCCTAATTTAATTATTGAATCGGGAATTGATAAGGGTTTGGGCAGTAGTTTACTTTGCTATGCGCAATTCAAAAATGGAGAAGAAAAGCAAAATGACTATAGATATATTGGTGTAGATATCGCTAAAAAAAATAAATTCTATTTTGATAAAAAAAATAATCTATTTTCTAATTTTGAATTTATATATGAAGATAGCATAAAATTTTTAAATAAATTTAGTGAGAAAAATAAGATTATGTATATATCTGATGCAGAACATAATTATGATTTTGAGATAAAAGAATATAATTTGATAAAAAAACAATTTAAAAATGGATCTATGATTATTTCAGATAATAATTCAGGTTCACTAAATGATTTTTCAAAAACAAATAACAAAAAAATTTCAAAATTTAAGGAAAAATCAAAAAATTTTTGGTATAAAGGTGCTACGACAACTATAAGTTATTTTTATTAATTTAAAAATTTTTTCGCAACGTATGTAAAGTCACCTTTTTTATTAATGTTAATTAATTTATATTTTTGACAAATTTTTTTATGTATTTTTCTTAACATCAGGTATGTTTTTAAAGATGGTTTTCTTCTCAGATCAAACTCTACTAATATCTGATTTGGTAAAATATTATTTTTAAGAACAGATTTCAATGTTTCAATTTCAGCTCCTTCAATATCTAATTTCAAAATATCAACTTTTTTAAGTTCAAATGATTTTAATAAAGTAGAATAGTCCACAGTTTTTGCTTTTAGTGAATTAGAGTCCGAATAATTTGATTTTTTATTTATTGATAAGCTTACATGGCTTGATACTTTTGGAAAATAAAGATTTATCTCTGTATCATTTGTGGACCAAATAGCTTTATCAACAAAAATTAAATTTTTAGAATTTGTTTTTCTTAAATCATAACTATCAGGATTCAAATTGCCACTTTCATCGTAATTGGTATTTTTAGTGTTTCCAAATTTTTCTTTTAATTTATTGAAATAGACTTTTGATCTTGGAGTTGGATCTAAAATAATAACTTTTGCATCGAATTTATTAATCATATCAATATCAAAACTTGCATCCTCGCCAAGACCACAACTTAATATTATTGGCTTTTCCAAATTTTGATTATAAATGTCATAACCACCATATATTGTGCCAATTTTAGTTAAATTATTGTTTGCTTTAAATGATGGATTAAATTTAAAAAAAATTGAGTTAATTTTATTAAAAATTTTTTTAATCATGAGAAGTGTAATACTTTTTTTAAGATTCTTTTATATCTATTTAATATAATTTTTTTTTTTTATAACTTTAAATATTTCTTTATTTTCAGTAATTTTTTTTGGGTATTGAAATGATCGTATTGTATTATTATTTATTTTAGAATTAAATATATCTTCGATTGATTTAGTATTTGTGGCATTTTTAGAAACTCCCAGATTTTGAGTAAGAGTTTTAATAGGATTAAGACATAATCTATTTCTAGTAAAAATTGCTGCATACCAAAATATTGCCCATGAATCTAACTGTTTGTTCTGATTTCTTTTAATTTGTGAATAAAAATTAATTGTATTATCAAAATTAAATTTTTTTATTTTATTTGCATTCCAACTTTTAAGAATTTTTGTAGGATTTTTTTCATAGTGCTTCCAACGGTCATGCCATGTACCCCATCCCCAACAGTTCATACCCCTCGTGAAATAGCAATCATGATTATATTTAATTTTAACATTGTAATTCCAGCCTGAAATGTGCCATATTTTTTTATTTTTTTTAAATTTATCAAGTGAATTATTCATAAACTTTAAAAACGAATTATTTACAATTAGGTCATCCTCCAAAATTATTGCTTTTTTTTCTTTTTTAATTACATGTGTAACTCCATCAATAATATTTTTGGCTAAACCAAAATTTTTTTTTCGTTGAATAATTATTTTTTTCTTAAAACCTTTTATTTTTTTGATGTATTTTCTGATATTTTTTATCTTAGATTTATCACTATAATTTTTAGAACCATCAGAGAATATGTAAATTTTACTTTCATCACAAAATTCATTTTTTTTAAGTGAATTTATGCAATTTTTTAAGCTATTTAATCTATTATATGTAAATAATACTATTGGTGCTTTTTCTTCCATCAGATATTTTTGTTATATTAAAATTTATAAAACAAATATAGATATAATAAAAATATGCAGAAATTAAGGATAATTTTGATCTCAAGTTTATTAGAATCAAAGGGTGGAGCATTAATAGCCACATCTAGAATTGCAGAGATTTTAAAAAAAAATTTTATTGTCAGCTTTTTAGCACCCGATAACAAGAGTATTTTAAATAAAATTAAAAACGTAATAGCACTTATATTAAAGAGATTTTTTTTAGGCAGGACTACATATTTAAATTCGTTAAATATTTTTTCAAAAATAATTTTAAAAGATTCAAAATTTGATTTAATTCATCTGAATTGGACAGGAAATGAGTTGATTTCAATTGATAATTTATGCTCAGTTAAAAAACCTATATTATGGACAATGCATGATATGTGGCTACCAAACTCAACTGAGCATTTTTTAAAAAATCCTAGTAAAAAAAAATATCTAAAGTCTGATTTGAAAAATAATTTATTAAAAAAAATTATATTCAAAAAAAAGGAAGATTTTTTTAAAAAGAAAAATATCCATTTGGTAGCTAACAGTAAATGGTTAAAAGACTATGCGATTAAAAGTGAATTAACCAAAAAATGCAAAATAGATGTTGTTTATAATCCAATTGAAACAAAGATCTGGAAAAGAAAAAGTAACATGCTTTCAAAAAAAAAATTGCACCTTCAGGTTGACAAGGATTATATTTTATTTGGAGCTGTAGGAGGGTTTTCTAATTTTAGAAAAGGGGGAGATTTATTTTTAAATTCTTTAGATAAATTAACTGAAATTAAAAATAAAACAGAAGTAATTATTCTTGGAGGAAAAGAAAATTCAACAGAGATTATAAATAATCGTAAATTTCATTTTAGAAAACTTGAGGTAAGAAAAATGAGCCAAATAATGTACCACTCTGCCTCCATTCTGACTGTCTGTCCATCAAGAGCGGAGTCTTTACCCCAATTTATTGTTGAAACAATATTATGTGAAAATCCTGTAGTATCTTTTAATGTTGGTGGAATAAAGGAAATTATTAAACATAAAATTAATGGCTACGTTGTAAAACCATTTAATATTGAGGAATTTGCCAATGGTATAAAATTTTGTATGACAAAAATTAAAAAAAAAGATTTAAAACAAGAAAAAATCAGAATAACTCAAATGTTTAATGAAAAAAAAATTTTGAAAGATTATAAAAATATCATTAATAAGGTTTTAAGATATGAAAGTTAAATTTACAAATCTTTATAAGCTCATCCCTAACAAATCTAAAATAATTAAAAAGGTTAATTATTTAATTAAAAATTCAAATTTTATTGGTGGAAAGGAAGTTATAAATTTTGAAAATAATTTTAAGAAATTTGTTAAAGCCAAATATTGTGTTTCTTTAGCAAACGGGACAGATGCATTGGAAATCGCAATATCCTCTTTAAATTTAAAAAAAAATTCAGAGGTAATAGTGCCAGTTAACACTTGGATATCAACTGCAGAAGCAATTGTGAGCAATGGTTTAATACCGATTTTTTGTGATGTGAACTTATCTGATTATTCAATTTGTGTTAATGATTTAAAAAAAAAAATAACAAGTAAAACCAAAGCTATAATTATTGTACACCTTTACGGAATTCCATCGAACATTAATGAAGTTAAAAAATTATCCGTAAAAAATAATATAAAAATTATTGAGGACTGTGCGCAAGCACATGGTACAAAATTTCTAAATAAGCATGTTGGAACTTTTGGAAATGTTGGTACTTTTAGTTTTTTCCCAGGAAAAAATTTAGGAGGATTTGGTGATGGTGGAGCAATTGTTACAAATTCATCGCAAATTTATAAATACGCTTTAAGAGCGAGAAATCATGGTGCAATAAATAAATATGATCATAAATTTTCAGGAAGAAATTCAAGATTAGATACTATTAATGCTGCAGTATTAAATATAAAATTAAAAAATTATAAAAAAGTAATTAAAATAAGAAATAAAATTGCAAATGTTTATTTTAAAAAATTGAAAAACCTTGGAGATATTGAGTTATTTGATTTAAGTAAAAAAAATACTCATTCATTTCATCAATTTGTAATAAGAACAAAATATAGAAATACTTTAGCTCGAAATTTAAAAAAAAATGGAATTCAAACTATGGTGCACTACCCTTATATGCTAAATGAATTAAAATTTTTTGGAAAACACAAAATCTATAAGGCTAAAAATTTAGGTGAAAAAATACTTAGCTTACCTATTTCTGAAGAACACTCATTAAAAGAAATAAATTATGTAATTAATAAAATTAAATTATTTTATAAAAATAAAAGTTAAATTTAATTTATTCCCTTCAATAAATTTAAGGTATTTTTAATATCTTTGTTCAAATTTTTACTAAATTTAAATCTAAATTTTTCAAATTTATGTTTGCTAACTTTGAAAGAATTTTGATTTAGTATTGGTGACTTTACTTTTTTTATTTTAATTTCATAATTATTTTTTTTAATTATTTGTAATATTTGTCTCACCGTATAGTTGCCTGTTAAAATATTGTAAGTTTGTTGATTAAATATATTTTTAGCTACTATAAATTGGATAACTCTAACTGCATCGCTCAAAGACAAATAAGGTCTAAATTGATCTATAGCATCATTCCAAATTGGTATTTGAACTTTTAAAATTGTATTCAAACAAAATTTGTTCACAGCAGTGTGAAATCGCATGCCTTTTGAAACTCCCGTAATTGTACCCATTCTAAGAGTTATGAAATTAATTTTTTTTTTATTTTTTTTCAAATATCTCTCCTCCATGAGCTTTATATGTGCATAAGGACTTTGGGGTTGAAGAGATATACAATTTTCATCAACTAAAAATTCTTGTTTTCCATAAACA